>ENA-OYVY01000246-OYVY01000246.1-human-gut-metagenome-genome-assembly--contig:-NODE-246-length-32974-cov-7.492633_pt1 | contig 32974 bp, 23 predicted proteins | sample MGYA00244161_ERZ653379 | MGnify/ENA primary metagenome ERZ653379 (study PRJEB26926, sample SAMN06164900) | human gut metagenome | biome: ENVO:00009003; feature: ENVO:2100002; material: ENVO:00002003... | reverse complement strand
ACCCACGACGATACCCGAGTCCTGACCATCGAAGCCATTAACAAAAAAGTGTCACAAACATTCCCCGGAGTGGAAGTCCGTGAATCCTACACTTCCCGCATGATCATGCGCCGTCTCAAAGAGAAAGGTATAGTAAAACTGAACCCGACCGAGGCCATGAACAAACTGATTGCCGACGGTTATACCCACCTCGTCATTCAACCCACGAACATTATTGAAGGGATAGAGATGGAGGCCCTGCGCAAGGAGGTGAAACTGTACCAGAAAAAATTCAAGGACATCCGTTTAGGTAATGCCCTCCTTTACTCGCCCGAAGATTATCAAGCAACCGTCAAAGCGATTGCCGAAGTTCTCAAAGGAAAGGAAAAAGGGGATTGCGTCTTCGTGTGCCACGGAACCTACCACCCGGCAAACTCAACCTACGGAATGCTCGACTACGTGATGAAAGCCCAAGGACATAAGAACTACCACGTGGGAACGATCGAAGGTTACCCCACGATAGACGATGTAATTCGTGGACTCGAATCTAACAAAGCAAAAGAAGTGACATTAGTACCCTTCATGTTCGTGGCCGGAGATCATGCCAAGAATGACATCGCAGGGGACTGGAAAGACGAACTGGAAAAGAAAGGCTATAAAGTAAACGTACTACTCAAAGGGTTGGGGGAATACCCTGCCATACAGGAACTTTTCATCCAACACGTGAAATTCGCCACCAAACACCAACGAGAAGACATCACCGTGAAGAAAAAGAAATACGAGAAAACAGACGATATTTTTACGGCGGATATTGTTATAATAAACAGCTGTTCGGTGACGGAAAACAGCGACAAAAAAGCGAAACAGCTTATAAACAGGATAAAAAGCAGCGACCCTATGAAGATAGTCGTGCTTACGGGCTGTTTTCCGCAGGCTTTTCCCGAAACGGCTTCAAAGCTGTCAGCCGATATAGTAACGGGTACCGAGCATAAAGACAGCATTGCTGATATGATAGACGTTTTTACCGGCAACAAGGTAAAACAGGTTACCATACCGCCAAGACCCATTAAAAAGCAATATGAAAAGCAGAAAAACGCCGATATGGGCAAGACAAGAGCGTTTATAAAGATTGAGGACGGCTGTGACAGATTCTGCAGTTACTGCATAATACCTACCGCCAGAGGCTCTGTAAGGTCACGTTCCTTGCAGGATATAACCGAGGAAGTAAAGTTTCAGGTATCGTGCGGTCATAAGGAGATGGTGCTTGTCGGCATCAACCTTTCCTGCTACGGTCAGGAAATCGGGCTGAGGCTTGCGGACGCAATAGAGGCGGTATGCTCGGTGGACGGAGTTGAGCGTGTACGTTTGTCATCGCTTGAGCCGGAGCTGCTGACAGATGAGGATATAGCAAGAATGGCGGCGCAAAAGAAGCTCTGTCCGCATTTTCACCTGTCGCTCCAGTCCGGAAGCGGTGCTACATTGAAGCGTATGAACAGGCATTATACGCCTGATGAATACTATGATATAGTCCTGAGGCTGCGAAAAGCGTTTCCCGATTGTGCGATAACCACCGATATTATGGTAGGGTTTGCAGGGGAAACCGACGAAGAATTCAAAGAATCCTGCGAATTCGCCCAAAAAGTCGGTTTTGCGGCAATGCACGTTTTTACCTACTCGATCAGAGAGGGTACAGCGGCGGCAAGACGCACAGACCACGTTGCGCACGATATTGCCGTAAAGAGATACCATGCTATGAGCGACCTTGCAAAAAAGCTGAAAGAAGAATATTTCCGCTCGTGCGTGGGAAAGACGGAAAAGGTGCTTATTCAGCGCAGGGAAAGCGAAGAATACGCAAACGGCCTTACCCCGCAGTACGTTCCCGTGCGCATATACGGCAGTGACGCAAACAGGCAGGATATAATTACTGTACAAATTACAGGAGCATCGGGCAGTGATTTTTGTGTCGGAGAAGAAATAAAATGCTTGTAATCGGGCAGATATTGTAGTATAATTAAAAGGTATTGATAGTTTTGTGCCTTTACACGCTTGCAAAAGCCTGTGGCACTATCACAAAAAACGACGGAGGAAGTTTATGTCAGTTTATCGCATTTATGTGGAAAAGAAACCGCAGTTTGCCGTTGAGGGAAAAGCTGTTCTCTCAGACCTTAAAACCGCACTTCAGATTAAAGGTATCAAGGATGTGCGTATCGTAAACCGTTACGATGCAGAGGGTATCACAAAGGAGAATTTTGAAAAAGCTACTCCCACCGTATTCTCAGAACCGCCTGTTGACGATGTTTATTATTCACTGCCTGAGATTGAGGCTGATGAAAAGATGTTCGCAACCGAGTTTTTACCCGGTCAGTTCGATCAGAGAGCAGACTCAGCCGCTCAGTGTATACAGATGCTGTGCCAGGGCGAGCGTCCCACAGTTAAATACGCAAAGCTGTATATCCTTAAGGGCGATATTTCAGATGAGGATTTCACTAAGATAAAGCACTATCTCATAAATGCCGTAGAAGCAAGAGAATGCGGCTTTGAGCAGTATGAAACGCTTGATGTAAAGTATGATATTCCGAAGGACGTAGCTGTGCTTGACGGATTTATCGGTCTTTCCGAAGACGAGCTTGCCGAGTTTATCAAGAAGTACGCACTTGCTATGGATCTTGGCGATATAAAGTTCTGTCAGGAATATTTCAAGAAGGAGCAGAGAGATCCTACCCTTACCGAAATCAGAATGATAGATACATACTGGTCGGATCACTGCCGTCACACAACATTCGGAACAATAATAGACAATGCGAAGATTGACGCTCCCTACATTGCCGAAACTTATAAGGAATACAAGCTCGACAAGGAGGAGCTTGGCAGAAGCGCAAAGCCTGTCTGCCTTATGGATATTGCGACCGCCGCAGTAAGAAAGCTGAAAAAAGACGGTCTTCTCCCCGACCTTGACGAGAGTGAAGAAATAAATGCCTGCTCCGTAAAAATAACCGTTGACGTTGACGGCAAGGACGAGCAGTGGCTTCTTATGTTCAAGAACGAAACACATAACCACCCCACTGAGATTGAACCTTTCGGTGGTGCGGCAACCTGCCTCGGCGGCGCTATAAGAGATCCGCTTTCGGGTCGTTCTTACGTTTATCAGGCTATGCGTGTAACGGGCGCTTCGGATCCCCTGCTCCCTGTTGACAAGACGATCCCCGGCAAGCTCCCTCCGAGAAAGATAACAACAACAGCCGCACAGGGCTATTCGTCATACGGTAACCAGATTGGTCTTGCAACAGGTCACGTTGCCGAGATATATGACCCCGGATATATGGCTAAGCGTATGGAGATAGGCGCTGTAATAGGTGCCGCTCCTGCCGAGAACGTTGTCCGTGAACGCCCAGTCCCCGGTGACATAATCATCCTGCTCGGCGGCAGAACAGGCCGTGACGGTTGCGGCGGTGCTACAGGCTCATCAAAGTCGCACAGCGTTGAATCGCTCGAAACCTGCGGTGCTGAGGTTCAGAAGGGTAACGCTCCCGAAGAAAGAAAGCTCCAGAGATTATTCCGTGACAAGAACGCAACAAAGCTGATAAAGCGTTGCAACGACTTTGGTGCAGGCGGTGTTTCCGTAGCCATAGGCGAGCTTGCGGATGGTCTTGAAATCAACCTCAACGCAGTTCCCAAGAAGTACGACGGTCTTGACGGCACAGAGCTTGCCATCTCTGAGTCGCAGGAAAGAATGGCGGTTGTAGTTGACAAGAACGATGTTGACAAGTTCATCGCTCTTGCAGGCAAGGAAAACCTTGAGGCTACTCCCGTTGCGATAGTTACCGAAAACCCCAGACTCAAGATGAACTGGAACGGCAAGACTATCTGCGACATTTCAAGAGAATTCTTAAATTCAAACGGTGCGGAAAAGCACACGGATATATATGTTCCCGCTCCTGCTGTCAGCTACTCTACAGGCAGACACAACACTAAGGAAGAATGGGAAAAGCTCGTTACAGACCTTAACGTATGCTCACAGAAGGGTCTTGTACAGCGCTTTGACTCAACAATCGGTGCAGGTACTGTACTTATGCCTTATTCTGGCAAGACACAGCAGACACCCGTACAGGCTATGGCGGCAAAGCTCCCCGTACTTTCGGGCAACACAAAGACAGCTTCCATAATGGCATGGGGCTTCGATCCTTTCGTAAGCCGTCAGTCGCCCTATCACGCAGCCGCTCTTGCAGTAGTCGAGAGTATGGCAAAGGTAGTTGCCGCAGGCGGTAAGAGCGAAAAGTGCTGGCTCACATTCCAGGAATATTTTGAACGTACACAGGGCGATCCTGAGCGTTGGGGCAAGCCTTTTGCCGCACTTCTCGGTGCATATAAGGCTCAGATTGCACTCTCAAGCGGTGCTATAGGCGGCAAGGACTCAATGTCTGGTACATTTGAGCATATAGATGTTCCGCCCACGCTCGTTTCTTTCGCAGTTTCAACCGCAAAGTCAGACAAGATAATTTCCGCTGAATTCAAGCTCCCCTGCAGTGACATTTACTACATTGAACCTGCATACGATGAAAACGGTATGCCTGACTTTGACAGCGTCAAGAAGGTATTTGCTACAGTAGAAAAGGCAATTGCAGACGGCACTGCCCTGTCAGTATGGACTTTAGCTCACGGCGGTATTGCAGAAGGCATCTTCAAGATGTCGCTCGGTAACAGAATCGGTGCAAAGCTTAAAGCTATGGACGATGAAAAGCTGTTCGGTCTGCACTACGGTGCATTCATCATCGAGGCTAAGGGCGCAATAGATGGCGCAGAGCTTATCGGTGAAACGGTGAGCGACTACACGATTACGGCAGGCGATGTCAAGCTCGACATTGCAGATCTTGAGAAGAAGTATGACGCTGTTCTTGAGCCTATCTTCAAGAATTCGCTCCCCGAAATGCCGAGGCCCGTATCGGTTGCTTATGACAAGGGCTGTGATCTTCTCACAAACAAGGCTCCCGGCACTATTGCAAAGCCTAAGGTACTTATCCCCGTATTCCCCGGCACTAACTGCGAATACGATATGGCTGCCGCATTCAACAGATACGGCGGTGAAGCTGAAATATTCGTTATCAGAAACCTTTCTGCAAAGAATATGGAAGACAGCGTAAACGAATTTGCAAAGAGAATCGAGGACAGCCAGATGATAGCTGTTCCCGGCGGTTTCTCAGGCGGTGACGAACCCGAAGGCTCTGCTAAGTTTATCAACGCATTCTTCCGCAATCCTAAGATCAAGGACGCCGTAGAGAATATGCTCTATGCCCGTGACGGTCTTATGATTGGTATATGCAACGGCTTCCAGGCTCTTATCAAGCTCGGTCTTGTGCCTTTCGGCAAGATAGTTCCTCTGTCAAGCGAAAGCCCCACTCTTACATATAACACCATAGGCAGACACCAGTCACAGCTTGCTCTTACTAAGATTTGCACCAACAAGTCACCGTGGCTTATGCACTGCAAGGTGGGCGAGGTTTACAACATACCGATTTCGCACGGCGAAGGACGTTTTGTAGCAAGTGACGAGGTTATCGCAAAGCTCATCGAAAACGGTCAGATTGCTACTCAGTATGTTGACCTTAACGGCGAGCCTACAATGGATCTTGCATACAATCCCAACAGCTCGATGTGTGCTATCGAGGGTATCATTTCTCCCGACGGCCGTGTACTCGGTAAGATGGGTCATACAGAGCGTATAAGCTCAGATACCTGCGTTAATGTCGACGGCAACAAGGAACAGCTTCTGTTCAAGGGTGGCGTTGACTACTTCAGAATTTAACATTAAAACCGCATAAAATCTGCCCTGCAACGTATTTAGAACGTTGCAGGGCATTTTTGTGTGCAAAAATACAGAGCAGACTTTCGTCTGCTCTGCGATGCTTTTACTTACTTATTCTTTCTTTTTCTTGCCTTATACGTTACAGGAACTGCTCCGCCGGCAACAGCCGCTACCGCAATCCAGGCGGCAAGTGACGATGCACCTGTTTCGGGGTTTCTCTTTCCGAATTCTTCTGGAGCTTTTTCAAACGCACAAGCTATACACTCATAATGGCCTATACCAGGCTCTGTTGCGGTAGGTTCTTTATCTACCACCCACTTGAACTCGTGGTCGTCAGCATCGATTATATTGCCATTGTCATCAACGTGCCAGTGCTTATTCTTATCGTGTTTCCATTCCTTCTTACCGCTGAGCTTAGGAAGTGCTTTCTCCTCCTTGATGCCGCAAACGCTGCAGGCTCTGCATGCTTTACCCTCAGATGTGATTGTCGGCTCAACGAGAGTTTTCCACTCGGACCAGTCGTGTCCCTTCGGAGAAATCTCCTTTATATCCTTCCTTGCGTCACAGAGTGAACAATGAATGGATTCAGAGCCTGCTGCCGTGCAGGTAGGTTCCTTATCTATTGTGCAATCCTCTTCCCACTCGTGAGCGTCCGAATCTATATCGGTATCTTCATATTCGGTATAACTGCAAACCTTGCATTTTCTTGTTTTCTGACCGCCTGAAACACAGGTAGAGTCTTTTGATACAGTCCACTCTCCTAATGTGTGATTGCCCAAATCGCCGTTTTCAAATACAAGCATTGTATCATTTGTATGCGCTCCGCATTCGCACGAATAGAAATACCTGGCAGGAGTTAAGCAATCCGCAGGAGCTGCAAGCGTATCCTCATTTACGGTCTTTACATCAAATATATGATTTACTTTATTGATTTTTGCCTGACAGTTCTTACAAAGATTATAGTGTCCGGTAAGATCGGAATAATACAGTTTACCGTCACTCTCGTGTTCAACCTTATAACTCAGCGTGAAACGTGCCAGAGCCTTATCCTGAGTGCCTGCAGACGCATCCGCATAAGCGGTTCTGTCTGTTATAACGATGAAATCTTCGGTATAAGTTCCTGCGGCTAAATTGCTGTCGGGCTTAACTGTGAATGTTGCCGTTGCGCCCTTTGCAAGCTTTGAAGAGCCGTCATCGGCTGTACCCCATTCATTGCCGGCAGTGTATGATACTGTGAACGAAGAAGTATCAGTTATGGCACCGCTTGCTTTATTAAGGTCGGATTCCTTTACTACTCTGTACTTTGCTATAGAACCGCCCTCTGTGACTTTCAGCTTAAACATCAAAGGCGTTGCCGTACTGCCGTTATCAAAATCTGTACCGAAGTCGACAGTTGACACAGGATTGTTTTCACTGTCTGTTACAGATATTTCAACATCTTTAAGACTTGCGTCTGCGGTTACAATAAGGTTGCGGTCAACCGAAAGTGCGATGAACTCGCCTGTCGTGCTGTCGAACTCGTACTTATCGTCAGGTACCGCATTACCGTCAGCATCTGTTACCGTAACGCCTGAGAAACGGTATTCATCGGGATCGTTCAGAGCAAATACAAGCCTTGAAGAAACTCCTCTCATAGCAAAGACATTTCCGTCCGTTACGGTTGTTTCATTCGTATTATTTGCCTTTATGCAATAGGGCATTACATTTGTGCACGGCTCGCTGTCATCTATTATTTCACCGTCACCGCTGCGGACAATATTAAGTCTGTTTGATTCTGATAATATTGTGTCGGGGCCGGCAACATCGATTAAAGTATTTCCGTGCGACAGCTTTATTTTATAGCCGGTTTCCGCAATACATTTACCGCCTGCTAAATCCAGCGTATATCCGGCGCTGTAAGCAGGTGTGAACCTGCGGATAATGCCGCCGTTCGTCTTTGTTATCTGTGCCGCACTGCCGTCTTTTGTGATACTGCCGTTTGTGAGTATCGTACCGTTGTCAACAGACAGAGTGCCTGCTACGGAAATATCGCCGTAGGTTTCAATAACAGTGCCGTCAGTTACCTTCGCCGTTCCGTGACCGATTATATCGAGCTTTGCATTTTCGTAACCGTCCACAGACAGGAGCTTAAAATCGCCAGAAGTATCGGCGGCATCGGAATCATCAAGCTTATTGACATTGAGAATACCGTTTACGGCATATATTCCGCTTACCGATGTTCCGTCATTTCCCGGCTTGCCTTTATAATTATCCTGCTGTTCAGACGGTACATGGGTATTTGTACCGGGGTTTCCGCCTCTTCCGGCTGTAACGTTAAGTCTGCCGCCATTAAGATACACCTTTGTATTATCGGTTATAGCCGCACTGCCGTTACCGCCGTCGCCGCCAACGCCGTAATACGATTCATTTGTATCGTAGTTAGTGCCATAACCTGCACCGCCGCCTTTACCGCCATCGCCGCCGATAACAGTTACAGTGCCGCCTGCAACCGTGAACGACGAAACATTTACCGCATCTTTGCCGTCCTCACCGTTCTTTCCGTTAGCCTCATCGGAACCGCTATTCGTCGTGCCCCACCCGCCATCATCGCCTGTGGCTCCGATAAAGCCAATAACACCGCTTGCGTTTTCACTCTCACTATAAAAAGTTATTGTTGCATCTGTGCCGGCAATGCCGTTCACTACACTTACCACTGCACCGTTCTTGAGTATGACATTTACATTTCCTTTAATTTCTACAGGATTATATACATTTTTATTGTTGTCATAATCATAGGTTGTTGTGATGATATTAACGATACCGTCAGCCACATACCACGTTTCTTTACCGGCAGTGCCCCATGCGGTATCGGATGAAGCTATCTTTGTATAATCAGTTACCGTTCCGCTTGTAACCGTACCGTCTGCGGACAGTCCGCAATAACTCACCGCTTCATCGGCAATTGCGTTTATCGCCGTAAAGGACAGCGATCCGACTGCAAGCACGGCAGATGTTGCTATGCCGGCTATGATTCTAGTTGAAAATTTTCTTTTCATTTGTCTCTCCTTATCCGAGAAATTTTAAATAATGATATGCATTACTTATCTATCATACAATTGTAACATTCCATAAAGAGAATTTCAACAAATATGGCACGAACGGTCAAAAAATGGCGGCGAATGGTAAAATTACCTTCGCCGCCTGACTATAATGAATGATTACTTATCAAAACCGAGCAATTTCTTCGTTCCTGCTTTTTCGAGCGCAACTGTCAGAAGCACACCTGCTATAAGCCCTACAGCGCCCTGTATTGCGTTTCCGAAAATGCCTGCCGCCGCTGTTGCCACATTACCGTAAAGTATAATAGCATAAACGAAGTAGCCTGCCACCATAATTATTTCTGCCACAGTGCCGCCGATTACCTTGCCGACAAGCGACTTGAAATAAGAGCCGTTCATAAAGCACTTTGCAATGTAGAATGCCGCTACTGCCATAAGTGCCTTGATTATCAGCGTTGCAGGCGCATAATAAGCATAACCTGTAAGCAGATCCGCCATCGCAGAGCCTATGCCTGCCGCCGCAACTCCCCACGGCGAGCCGATAAGCCATACCGATGTAAGCACCATTACATCACCTAGATTTACATAGCCCTTTGTAAGCGGCATAGGTATCTGTACCACCATTGTCGCAACACAGGTAAGTGCGGCAAGCACAGCCGCCGTAACCATTAATGTGAGATTTTTTGTCTTTACCATTTCTTTTATCTTCTTTCTTTTGTATTTGGCTTATTTGCCTTTTTTCATATCATTAGCGGAGTAAACGACCTCCGCATAGATAGCCGCAATAATTCTGTACAGCTCGACCGGTATCGTTTCACCGCTGTTGAGCATTACAAGAAGCGCCGCCGTGCTGTCGTCACGGTAAACGGGAACGCCGTTCTCGTCTGCGATATTTATAATCTTCTTCGCAAGCTCGCCAAGGCCGGACGCTACCACGACCGGAGCATAGTTAAGGCCGGGATTGTACTTAAGCGCCGCCGCAGCCTGCTTTCCTAAATTACGCTTGGACATTAAGACCCTTCCTCCTGTCAATTATTTTCGGGAAAACCTCTGTCAGCACATGAAGCTTTCTCAGCACCGCAGTTTCAAATTTTGCGGGCTTATAGCCGATATTCCTTATTATAAGGTCAATCTTATCGGTCAGCTTTTTTATCTTGAAGCCGAACTTTTCGGGATAAAGAAGCGACAGATTGATGTTTTCACCCAGTGCGTACATATCGACCTCAAAACGTCCTATAGATTCAACGTCAAATGTCAGGAACAAGTGGTAATTCTTCTGTCCGACAGGGGTGTTGTTGGGGTTGTTCTCGTCATTATCGACCCACAGCTCACCAAACGCCTTTGTATCCTCAATCTGCAACGGCAGGATATAATGTGCAAGAGGAGTGAATACACCCGGTGCATTCAGAAGGCTCTGCAGAAGATTTGACGCATTGAAATCGTCCAGCGACTGAATAGCCTCGTGATTTATATTCTTACCGATAAAATCGGTCAGCTTATCAAGAGTAGACGGTGCGGAAGGGATATTGCTCGAAGGCGGCAGCTCCTTACGCTGTGCCATCTCGTTTACTATATTGGTGAAAAACTCAAAAAGCGTGTCACGCTGAGGTATATCCGGCATTTCACGGAGAATCTCGTTGAGATAATCGACAAGTGCCGCCATATCCTTGATCCCCTGAAAATCACGATGCACCGCAGGAATAATCTGTCGGCTGTCAGTGCCTGTGAGCATTGCCATTATTATATTCTTAAGTGTCTGCAATCCGGATTGTTTTCCTTCATCAAACGGCGATGTCAGAAACTCCAGTTTATCTCTGGACAAATCCAGCTCCGAAAGATAGCTTTCATCGGATAAATGCGACTTAATAAACAAAGACAGAGTTAATTTTTCAGCTTTATTGTCAAAAATGCTTAAATAGTCTTGATTTTCAGACTGATTTAGTGTATTATTATAACTATCAGGAATATCCGACATCTCGCTGAGCTGTTTTTTGCTGAAAATCTTTTTAAGAAGATTTCCAAATGCAACAGACAGTTCCCTACGCATATCATCCGACGGAATATATGCAAGGAGATTCGCAAAGCTCTCCTTGAGCATACCGTTGTTGGTGTTGTAGCGTGAAAGATTATGTATTATGAGCGGAATGAACGTCTGTGTTCTTTCATCGTTCAGAAGACTTGCGGAAACGTCCTTCAGCAGTGCGAGCGTTTCACTCTTGAGCGGCTCGAACATATCAGCCGCACTACTGCTCTTCCATTGTGAAGACAAATCGGAGAGTTTACGGGAGAGCGACTCGTTAGGTGAAAAATATTCGGACAGGAATTTGAGATTCGCACCGAGTGCATTAAGTATCTCCTGCTTGTTTGACGAATAGTTGAGTGCTTTCAGGAGCTGACCGATACTTTCTTTTATATCGGGGCTTGTGGTGGTCTTCAGGATACCGTGGAGCAGCTTGTAAAACTCATCACCGCTGAACATCGTGTTCTGCTTTTCCTGGTTCTGAATCTCACGGACCAGCTTTTCGGGAGCAAGATAAAAGCTCTTGATAAGTTCATCCATATCGTCGTAAAGCTCTGTGTAACCGTTAATCATCGTCTGCTCGAGCAGATCCGAGCTTAACAGGTTCTTGAGCGTTTCGACCGCCATAGTGGGATCTTTTATCTGAACAGTAAGCGGAGCGAGATTCTTTCTGCCCATCATCATAGCGGCGGCGGAATCGTTATCCTGCGCCGTAGATGCTTTGATAGGCTGAGCAAGCTCGACCATATCAAACGGTTCTATATTACCGTCATACTGCCGGTTTGTGAACGAATAGCTCTTACTGTTGGAAACAGGAGCCGTAATCTGTGGAATGTTGGGCATATATATTTCCTTTCAGATGCACATTTTAAAGCCGTGCATCGCATTGCTTGACTTTAAGTTTAGCACATTTCAAGGGATTTATCAATATCAATCTTACGATTGCATAATAAAAAAAATCAGGGAAAGGCGGTTTTGTATATGGCAAAGGTTGAACCCGGCATGGAATCCATGCTCGAAATGTACATATTTGAAACCAATACGTTGCTTGAACAGCTCGATGAAATTCTTCTTAGAACAGAGGATGCAAATGTATTCTCGCAGGAGGACATCAACGAGATATTCAGAATAATGCACACAATCAAAGGCTCGTCTGCGATGATGGGATTCGAAAATCTCCAGCATCTTGCGCACAAGGGCGAGGATATGTTCTTTGTAATAAGGGAGAAGCCCGAAATTGCGAAGGACGCACATTTTGTATATGAACTTATATTTGAGGTTTCCGATCTATATAAGGCTGAGATCGAGTATATACAGAATTCGGGGGATGATGACTATACGCCTACCGACTTCTCGGAAACGTTCAAAAAGCTCGAAGACGCAACGGAAAGATTAAAGGCAATGGAAAGCGGTGCCGCTCCTGCTGAAAGCGCTCCTGCTGAAAGCGCTCCTGCTGAAAGCGCTCCTGCGGCAAAGCAGGAAGCATCTGCCGCTCCTTCAGGAAGCAACGTTGAGGGAAGCATGACCGTCCGTGTATTCTTCGAGGACGGCTGTAAGATGGAAAACCTCCGTGCTTTCCTTCTGCTGACAAAGATAAAGGAAGTTGCCGAAGTTATCAGCTGTACTCCTCCCGATGTTGAATCCAATGCGGATACGGCAAAGGATATTGTCGAGAACGGCTTCCTTGTGACCTTCAAGGGCTTCGACGGAAACAATGATACGGTAATTAAAGCCATAGAAGGTGCAGTCAACGTTGAGTCTTATGAGATAATAGACACACCGTCTGCGGCACCTGCCGAAGAAAAGCCTGCTCCCGCATCGGTTCAGGAGGCTGCCCCCGTTGCCGCCCCTGCAAAGACAGAGAAAAAGCCGCAAGCTCAGCCCGCTCCTGCAAAGCCTGCCGCAAAGAGTGCGGTCACAAAGGCTCAGGAGGACATTAAAAAGGCTAACGGCGGTCAGAAGCATAGCCTTATCAGCGTAAATCTGTCAAAGCTTGACACACTGCATGATATTGTCGGTGAAATCATAACGACCGAGTCAATGGTAATAGCAAACCCCGATCTTGAGGGTCTTGAGCTTGAGAGCTTCTCAAAGGCTGCAAGACAGCTCAGAAAGCTGACAGACGAGCTTCAGGATACTGTAATGTCTATCAGAATGGTACCCCTTGCAGGCGTATTTCAGAAGATGGGCAGAATTGTCCGTGATATGAAGATAAAGCTGAACAAGGAAGCAGAGCTTGTTCTTGAAGGTGAAACGACCGAGGTTGACAAGAGCATAGTAGATAACCTTAACGATCCTCTTATGCACCTTGTAAGAAACTGTATGGATCACGGCATAGAGGACGATATAAATGTCCGTATTGCCGAGGGCAAGCCCGAAAAGGGTACTGTAAAGCTGTCTGCAAAGCACTCGGCAGGTGAAGTTATCATCACCGTTTCAGATGACGGCGCAGGCATCAACTGCGAAAAGGTTCTTGAAAAGGCAAAGGAAAACGGACTTCTTACAAAGCCCGAAAGCGAATATACAACGAAGGAAATCCAGAACATGATTCTCCTCCCCGGCTTCTCGACCAATGATACGGTTACGGAATACAGCGGCAGAGGCGTAGGTATGGACGTTGTACGCAGTAATATCGAACAGTGCGGCGGTACACTTACCGTTGAAAGCGAAGAAGGCAAAGGCTCCAGCTTCATCATCAGAATTCCGCTTACTCTTGCCATTGTCGAGGGTATGAAGCTGAAAGTCGGTTCTACTATCTTTACAGTGCCGATTTCATCTATAAAGGAAAGCCTTATGGTTGCAAACAACCAGCTGCTCAACGATACAAAGCAGGGCGAAATGATAATGATAAGAGGCGTGTGCTATCCTATCCTCCGTCTGCACGAAAAGTTCAATATGCCTACAGAGGTCACAAAGCTTGAGGACGGTATCCTGCTTCTTGTCGATGTCGGCGGAAAGAATGTCTGCCTGTTTGCAGATAAGCTGATAGGCGAACAGCCCGTGGTTGTAAAACCGTTCCCGAAATACCTCAGCCAGTACAATATCAAGGCGGAGGGTCTGTCGGGCTGTACCGTAATGGGCGACGGCACAATATCGCTTATAATAGATGTAAATAATCTTATCGGCTAAGGAAACGGAGGCTTTACTTTGTCAGAGAATTATAATGATAAATTACAGGAACTTCTGAACACGCAGAAGGCAATGGAGGACGCAAAGAAAGATCCTCAGAATACAGAAATAACTAAGGTACTGACCTTCTATATCGGCGAGCAGGTATACGGCATTGAAATACCCGATGTCATCGAAATCATTGAAGTGCCGCCCATAACCGCCGTACCCGGTGTACCGTCTTATATCAAGGGCATAATCAATGTCCGCAGTAAGATTGTTCCCGTTGTGAACATAAGAAGCAGATTCGGCAAGGAAGAGATTCCTTTCAACGACCGCACCTGCATAATAATCGTTTCGACAGGTGATGATGTATCGGTCGGACTTATCGTTGACAGCGTTGCGGACGTTATTCCCGTAACCGAACAGCATATATCAAAGACACCGGAGCTTACCGGTGTAAACTCGAATAAATTCATCAAGTCCATTCTTGAAATGAACGATGGAATAAAACTCGTCCTTGACGTTTCAAAACTTATAGACGAACACGCAAGCGAAGAAATGAAGTAAGGCAGGTGAGCCGTAATGCTTAAAATAACAGATAATGAATTCAACCGTCTGGTATCATTCATGAGAGAGCGCTACGGTATAAATCTTTCTCACAAACGCACACTTATCGAGGGCAGACTCGGTAATATGCTCGTTGAGCGAGGATTCAAAAACTATGACGAGTATCTTGACTGCTGTATGAATGACAGAAGCGGTAAAGAGCTTGACGGTCTGCTTATAAAGCTGACCACAAATCATACTTATTTTATGCGTGAACCGGAGCATTTTACTTACCTTACAAGCACCGTTCTTCCGTTTATAAAGCAGGCCAACGCAAAAAGCAAAACAATGCGTATATGGAGTGCAGGCTGTTCAAGCGGAGAAGAAGCGTACACTACGGCTATGCACATAAGCGAATTTCTGGGCAGTGAAAAATCCTCGTGGGATACAAGGATACTCGCTACCGATATTTCGCTGAAAACGCTTGCAGGCGCTCAGAACGGAGTGTATCTGGAAAGCGGACTTACGGATCTGCCACCCGGCTGGCTTGAGAAGTATTTTGACAGGATAGACGGCGAAAAATGTAAGGTAAAGCCGGCACTTCGCAACGAAGTGATTTTCCGCACGTTCAATCTTATGGAGCCGATACCCTTTAAAAAAGCTCCGTTTGATCTGATTTTCTGCCGTAACGTAATGATTTATTTTGAAATGGAAACAAAACTGGCTTTAGTAAAGCGGTTTTACGATGTGTTAAGACCGGGCGGATACCTGTTCATCGGTCACGCAGAAAGTATTCCGAGAGATTCAACCGATTATGAATATATTAAACCTGCTATTTACCGCAGACCGCTTAAATAACGGCTTTGCACAATATGACGGCATAATGCCGCAGACGGAGGTGAGGTTTTGCCTCTACGCATACTTATAACAGGAACCAGTGCAGCTGTAAGCCAGGTCACAAAAACGATCATCGACCGCAGTCTGCATAACTGTAGATCTGAAATAGTTGACTATAAACAGCTTTCTCTTTCTGCCAAAAAAGCAGACTATGATTTTGCCGTTATAAACGATCTGATGGCGGATGTATATTATCGTCTGCCGTCGGCACTGAACGATGTTCCGTCGGTGCTCATAACCAATAATGACAGAATACTGAATGACCCGAAGCGATTCGGGCTTTTTGGTGCAATCAAAAACACAAGCGGCGGTGCGGCGGGTCTTGTTGCTTTTGAAAAAGAGCTGATAGCTATCATCAATAACGGCACTCATAATACGCTCGAGCGTAAATCTGCCGATAAACTGCATTTTGATAAAATCATGCAATCGCCCGACGGCAGCGATCCTGCTGTTCTTTTCAAAAAAACGACAGCGCCGCAGAAAAGCAAGCGGAGCGATATAATCAGACCTTACAGCAACAGCGGTAAGATTGAAATGATAGCGATAGGCGCAAGCACAGGCGGCACAGACGCCATAATAGAAGTTGTGCAGGATCTTCCTGCGGATACTCCGCCTATCGTAATAGTACAGCATATGCCTGTCGGATTCACAAAAATGTACGCCGACCGCCTTGACCGCATATGCAAGATGAACGCTAAAGAAGCTGAAAACGGCGACAGACTGCAACAGGGTCTTATAATACTCGGACACGGCTCGGAACAGCTTGAAGTGCACAGGGACTCAGTTGGGTTATATGTTACCTCAAAGCCCGGTGAAAAGGTTTCGGGGCACTGCCCTTCTGTTGATGTTTTGTTCAGCTCTGTAGCAAAGGTCACGGGAAAAGGAACTATAGGTATAATTCTCACAGGCATGGGACGTGACGGTGCTTCAGGTCTTGCCGAAATGAGAAAATCAGGCGCATATACGATAGGTCAGGACAAAAATTCCTGCGTTGTATATGGTATGCCGTGTGTTGCTTTTGAAGAAGGCGCAGTCATAAAACAGGCTCCGCTTTCTGATATAAAGAATATTATAATAGGAATGTTATAATGGCAAATTACCAGGAAAGAAGAGAAAAAATGTCAACAGCAAAGAAAACCCTTTCTGTCATTACAGCCGTAGCAATTTTTGCAATTGCGGCTTTGATGACAATGTGTGTTACTCAGGTCGCATCAGCGGCAGAGATGAACGGTAACACAGCAACAGAGCTTGTAAGCTTCATCGGCACAGGCTGGTGCTTAGGAAACACCCTTGACGCTACAGGCGGCGGAAACAGCCTTTACAGCGAAACATCATGGGGCAACCCTAAAACTACAAAGGCAATGATCGACGCCGTGAAAGCACAGGGCTTCAACACAGTAAGAGTACCTGTATCGTGGGGTAATCACACAACCGGCGACAACTTCACTATCGACTCTCAGTGGCTTGCAAGAGTAAAGGAAGTTGTAGATTACTGCATTGATAACGATATGTACGTTATCCTGAACATTCACCACGACACATCCACACAGTACTACTATCCTTCATCTACATATAAAACCCAGTCGGTGAAATTTGTAAAATCAATATGGACGCAGTTAGCAAAATATTTCAAGAATTACGACCAGAAGCTGATATTTGAAACGCTAAACGAGCCAAGACTTGTCGGCACAGGTGATGAGTGGTGGTTTCCTGTAAATAATCCCAACAGTGCGGTTCGTGATTCAATCAGTATAATAAACACACTCAATCAGACAGCGGTCGATGCTATCCGTGCGGCCGGCGGTAAAAATACCGACAGATGTATAATGGTTCCGGGATACGATGCCTCTATAGACGGCTGTACAACATCAACATTCAAATTACCGAATGATTCTACGCCCGATCGTCTTATCGTATCGGTACACGCATATACACCTTATAATTTTGCTCTTAACGCAAACGGCACAGCTGAATTTAAGGATGATATGAAAAATGAAGTAGATTATCTGTACAGTACAATAAAATCGCATTTTATCGATAAAGGCATCCCTGCAATAATCGGCGAAACCAGCGCTTCCAACAAAAACAACACGGCAGAACGTGTAAAGTGGGCGCAGTATTATATGGGCAAATCCGCCGAATACGGCGTACCTTGTATGCTGTGGGATAACAATGCGTTCAATGGCAGTGACAAGGGCGAATGCCACGGTCACCTCAACCGTTCAACGCTCGGCTGGTATGATAAGGCTTTTGTTGATGCTGTAATCAAGTACGGCAAGAAGGAACAGATACCCGAAAAGCTGACACCTCCCGCAAGTGTCACCAATTGCAAAGCAGGGCATACAACCACCACGGAAATTTTCATCAATTGGGATAAAGTTGAAGACGCCGATGGATATATTACCGAACAGTACAAAGGCGGTAAGTGGGTACAGATAAATGACAGTGAATATCCTGCGGTCGATTTATACAATCTGAAACCGGATACGGTTTACACATTAAGGATAAGGGCGTATAAAACCCAAAAGGGAATCTATGCCTACAGCGATTATGTACGCTTTGCGGCAAGGACTTCCAAGCTGGTCGTTAAAAATGTTACTAACTTCAAGGTAAAATCAGCTACAACAAATTCAGTTACGTTACAGTGGGATAAATGTGAAGGTGAAGTCGGTTACTTTGTTGAACGATACAAGAACGGAGCGTGGTGCAATATAGCAGAGCTTCCTGTTGACACAACAAGCTATACTGAGAAAGGCCTTATAAACGGAACGACCTACTCATTCAGAATCAGAGCATACCGATACGGTGATACAGTGTTGACCGGATTATATTCGAATGTTGCAGGTACCACCACACTTGCAAATGTTACGGGCTTTGCAAAGCAATCCGCTACAGATTCAAGCATTACTGTAAAATGGAACAGGAATTCACGCGCTACAGGATATGTGCTTGAACAGTACACAGGCGGAAAGTGGGTACAGCTTACAAAAACAGCGTCAAACACCAATACTTCGTACACTGCGAAGAACCTGAAAGCAAGCACAACTTACACATTCCGCATCAAAACGTACAAGACGGTAAACGGTAAAACCACCGAAACCGCTTATATAAGACTTGCTGCGAGAACATCCGCACCGAGCGTTACGAATGTAACAGGCTTTACAAAGGAATCTGTTACCCAAACGACCGCTACTCTGAAGTGGAACAAAAACACAACCGCTACAGGCTATATTGTCGAACAGTACAAGGGCGGCAAGTGGACTCAGATAGCAAAGACAACAAGCAACAGTACACTTACCTGCACTGCAAAAGGACTTAAGGCAAACACTACTTATACGTTCAGAATCAGAGCATATAAGACCTCAGACAGTTCAACGAAGTACAGCGACTATGTAAGAGCGGCGGTAACTACCGCTAAGTAAAACGCATCCCCCGATTTTCAAAATCGGGGGATTTGTATATCCGAAAATAAGAATGACCTTTGCAAAAGCAGAGGTCATTCTTATTTTCTGAGCAGTTTTTTATAGATAAATCCGGTAACACAGCCGGGTACGATAAACAGAACTATCTGGCTTGCACAAGGAATAAGGAAATCCATAAAACCCGAGAAGCCCATCTTTCTTATCTTTTTTCTGACCGCAATAAAGCTCTTTGTATTACGCCAATTGCGTCTGCGGTTCAGATTTCCCGCCGTTACCCTATAGCGTACAAGCACTTCGGGAATGTTTGCCGCTATTGCACCGCCAATCAGCATACGCACCATAAAGTCATAATCTTCACAGCGTTCAAGCTCCTCGCAGTATCCGCCGATAGACTGTGCAAGCGACTTTTTATATACGAGCGTCTGGTTATTGAACGGCGCTCTGCGTTTTGCAAATTTTCTTATCTCGTCGTTTTCTGTCGGAGGTCTTCTTACGGCAATATCTTCGCCTGTATCGCTGTTGAACTCACAGATAAAACTGCCGAGTATCGAAATCTCAGGATGCCGGGACAGATAAGCCATCTGCTTCTCCGCCCTGTTTTCAAGGCATATATCGTCAGAATCCATCTTCATTATATATTCATTCTTACAAATAGCAAGTCCTGTGTTAGCACATTTTGCAGTGCCGCCGTGACTTTCAAGGCGATGTATCTTCAGCTTACCGCCGAACTTTTCGCTGTATTGCTCAAGCACTCCGTCAAGCTGTTCATTCAGCTCGCCATCGCATACAACAACTATCTCATCCGCAGGATAAGTCTGTACATACAGGCTTTCAAGGCTCTGAGCGAAAAACTCGGGATTTTCTCCGCTGTATACCGACATAAGGACGCTGTACGGCTGTAATTCTGTTCTATTTTCCATACAAATTTGCCTCCTTTGCCTTTGTAATCGCTTACATTGATTTTATCATACCTATAATAAAAAGTCAATCAATACCCGTAATTTTTATCGGTTTTTCTCTTTACTGTCATATTATCAGTCAAAATAGAGCGCATTGCGATAGTCGATTTGTCCTGTAAATGCGTCATAAATTATATTTTCGCAGTTTTTTGTACTGATAAAATATTCAGTAACATATGCAACGGGAATGAATCTGCCGTCGGATATAAGCTGTTTTTCCGCCTGTCTGCACAGCTCATATTCCTCCTTCTCATCCTTCGCCTGTGACGCTTTTTCAAGCAGTCCGGAATAATCGCTGTTCATAGCACTGTATTTGTTCACGTTACCCGCAAAGCTGTTAAGATACGCCTCAGGGCAATTATAACTGCCGTTAAGCCGTGTCAGTGCCAGAGTATAATCGCCGTTTTTCAGCTTCTCGTCATATTCGCTTTCGCTTATATATGAGATACTGCAATACATTCCGAGCTTTGCCTGCCACTGCTGTAAAATGCCCTTTACCGATTCGCCTATTTCTTCGTCACGGTTTTCTACAGCAATTATATTGACGCTGTACAAATCCGCCTTGTCGATATTGGCACACGCACTCTGATATGCCGTATATGCCTTGATCTCATCGGGCTTTACCACTGCCTTGCCGCCCACAGCATCACGGTAGCTTCCGAGCGAATTTTTAACGGACGGAGGTACCGCACCATCCGCAACGGTATATCCGAAAGGCATTTCGAGCTCTGCGGTGTCAGTCGCATACAGTAAGGCGTAGCGGAGCTTATCGCTCTTGAATATCGAATTTGAAGTGTTCATTGTAATGCCGTAAACGGCGGTCGAGAATTCGTCATAGATATAATTCTTGTTAAGATAGCTCTTTGCCTTACTGCCCGAAAGAACGATGCTCTGCGATGTTCCGTCGGTGAAATCCGTAATATGATTATCTTCGATGAAGAAGTTAAGTCCGAGCGGAGTTACCTCGTCATGCTCATTATACTTGTCGCTGTAACGAAGAACGAGGTTATTGTTATTGTTGCTCCATGCGTCATAATTCCACGTCTTTACATAAAACGGACCGTTTGATGGAGTTCGCTCTGCGTCAAGACCGTATTTACCCTGTGCCTTGATAAAATATTCCTCGTTGCATGGCATAGCCGCCGGCATAGCAAGAAGCATCGCTAATGACGGCTCGGTATATTGCAGTTCTATTGTAAGTGAATAATCCCCCTGCGCCGTAACTCCGAGCTGTGACAGGTCGGTAATTTCTCCGCTGTTTATCTTATCGGAATTTTTTATGCAGAAATATTCCGATGCCTTCGGCGCTCTGGTTTCCGGCAGGAATAATCTTCTGAAGCCGAAAACAAAATCGGCGGCTGTGACCTTCTTGCTGTAGCCGTTTACGTCTGTCCAGTATCTGTCCTGCTTCAGCTTGAAGTTATATGTAAGCCCGTCATCTGAAATGGTATAGCTTTCAGCCATTGCTTTTTCCGCATTGCCGTCCGCTCCGATCCTGAACAAGCCCTCGAACACCGAGCCGATTATAAGATATGATTCCCTGTCAGAAGCGTATTGAGGGTCAAGGCTTCTGGGATTTGACGATATATCATATCCGAACACATACCCCTTGCCGTCATCCTCTTTACACGAGGTGAAAAAAGCACAGCATAAGCACAGCAAAAACGCAGAAATGCGAATTGTCGTTCTTTTCTTCATCACAACTCCTTAATTACAACATTACCCGTTTCCAGTGATTTCTTGCAATCAATTATCCTCTGATTGCGGCTTCCTTTGAAATGCAGTTCAAGGCTTCTCTGGGCAAGTATAAATTTTCCGTCGACCAGTATATCCACTACCGACAGCAGATTTTTAACGTCCTCGTCCGTCTTTGATTTTTCAACAAGCTGTTCAAAGGTAAAGCCGGTATATGCCATTATATCGAGCTTTGTGTTTTCCTTTATCCTCTTTGCAAGGTCATATAACGGTGCAGGCTGGCAGAACGGCTCTCCGCCCGAAAAAGTAATACCCTTCAGCAGAGGATTTTCCGCAATGTGATTATATATCTTGTCGGTATCCGCAAGCCTGCCGCCGCTGAAATCATGCGTTTCGGGATTATGACAGCCCTCACAGTGATGCGGACAGCCCTGTGTAAATATCGTATATCTTATTCCCGGTCCGTCTACAATAGACTCGCTGACCGTACCTGCTATTCTTATAAGCATTGTATCACGTTCCTTTTTAAGTTATCCTATTTATTATAGCCTTATTCGGATAAAAAAGCAATAGATTGAAAGCGTTTCCCTGTTTTTTCAGATAAAAATAAAGTGAGCAAATACAAAATTGCCCACTTTTATTTCAATATTTCAGATATTGATTACGCAACTTTTGAATAGTCGATAACAGAAATATCCTGTAAAAGACTTTTTGCCGCTTCTACAAGTTTTTCGAGCTGTTCGGCAACTTCATCTGTGTAAAATATCTCTCCGCATTGTTCACATTCCTCGCAAGGTACATTTTTAATTATTATTACCGAATTACTGTAATTGACAACATGAGTTGTAAAGCTGTTTTTTATCATTTTGCACTTACATAGCATACACATACAAATCACCTCTTCCGTGTTTTTAAATCATTTTCAAATTCATCCGAATCAGGAAAATAGGCAGTAATTATTCCGACATTTTCTCCGTTACAACTGACTACAACGTGAATAACAGAACGATCATTTATAGTATACCCATATATAAGACAACTTGGATGCGGAAAATCATCAGGATAATTTTCTATTATCTCTCCATGCATAATACAATTTTTCACATCATCTCGCCGTATATTTCTTTCTTGCATTCTTTCCAAAGCGTGCTTAGACCATTTTATTCTTGACAATCTACATAGTTCTTTTAATTTATCAAAATTCAAAATGCAACCTCACTGTTTACTGAATTCACGCCGATTCGCTTTTACCCTGCTTCTCTCTGCACTCACTGCATATACCCTTGATGCTTATCTCGTACTCGGTAACATCAAAGTCATACTTTGTGTGTATCTTATCGTTAAGACACATCATTTCGCCAAGCTCCACATCAAAGACCTTTTCACAGCAGCTGCATATCATATGAAAATGCGGATCTGTCCTGCCGTCAAAACGAACACTTCCGTAAGAGCTGCATATTTTCTTCAGTATGCCGTGTTCCGCAAGCTGATTGAGATTACGGTAAACTGTACCAAGGCTGATTTTAGGATAACTGCGTCTGGCTATATCGTAGACCTGCTCGGCGGTAGGGTGGACAGGATTCGAAACAACGATATTCATTATGCAATTTCTCTGTTGAGAATAATTCATACTGCCCTCCTGTCAGGTATAACTCTCGTTATCCGTAACCCAATGACGAACTCTCAGAGGAATACCAAGCCCCTCTGCAAGCTCCTTGCACTGCTCAATCTGCTCAGGCTTTATTATATCAACCACGGTAAACATAACCTCAGGCACGATAGTTTTTGCTGTTGCGGCAAAATTAAGCATAGAATTGAATGACGGAAGCCCGAACTTAGGACGTGATACCTCAAGATAGCTCTCAGGGTCGGGAGCGTTAAGGCTTATGGAAATACAATCTATTATATATCTCATCTTGTATGAATCAAACGCAGGGTTGATAAAATCAACAAGTCCGTTTGTGTTGATACGAATCTTCATATCGGTAGTCTGCTTTACATACTTTGCGACCTCAAGCAGAACATCGGCACGCTCCATAGGCTCGCCGTAACCGCAGAAAACAAGCTCGTGAAGTCCCGTCTTATCAAAATCGTCGAAAGCCTTGATAATTTCTTCATAGCTCGGCTCGTGCTCAAGCCACAGGCTGTCATTATCCGCAACGCTGTCGCCGTTCTTTCTTATGCAGAAAACGCACGAACACGGACATCTGTTTGTTATATTAGCATAAAGCTTACCTTCAAACTCATAGAATATCGTCATATTACACCTCCGTGGATAAACTGATAATCTTTCTCACATTAGTATAACATAACGCTGAAAATTAGTCAATAGCTAAATCGGCGTTTTAATGCGAAAAATCGCTGCCCGCAAAAAAAATTTTATATCCTGTCATATATTTCATTTGCTTTTAAAGAAGTAAATGACAAAGGGAAGTATACGCCTGAAGTCCGGCTCTCCTTCATTGTTATCAATACACGGTTACAGCAGTTGTAATAGGCACTGTCGCTATCTTTCAGACGCTCTACATAAGGAGCGGCTCCTTCCGACAGCATAGCAAGGCTTCCTGTATCTGTTTCAGCAATTTCACCGCTGAGATAGCTTTCGACATTGTACTGAGCTATTCTTGCATCGGGGTCGCAAAAACACAGCACACCGAACATTGCGGTAAACGATATAAAAAGCGTTGCCACTGTTTTCATACCGGGGAATATCTCGTGCAATATCAGCACAAGAAAAACTATGCCGAGAAGTATCATAAACCACGATGTATAGAATCTAAGCCCTGTAAGCCCATATTCACCGATATACATTATCATCTTTGACATTGCACTGCATATAAGCAGTATCGTAATCATGCTGAAAACCGCCGAGTATATTCTTACGGCAACGGGCTTTCTGCCGTTTTCGTTTCTCTTTGCAAGAACACCCGCAAGAAATATAACCATAAGGTCAAGCACTGCCACTCCGCACAGTTCAAAAAAGCCTTGTCTTGCATATTCGCTGTAGCTGTAGCCGTCGGGAAGGACTCCGCCGAATGCACTCATATAGTACGGCAGCTGGCAGGCAAAGAACAAAAGATAGATAAGTATAAGCGGTGTCAGCGCAGAACATATTGCGACAGCAGGCACCTTTGCCGCTCTCCCCGGGTCGCCTGTCATTTTACGCTTTCTGCCTTTCGCACCGCTCATTGCTCCGAACAGCAGGAACGACAGCGGTATGCTTACCGCAAGAATTATAACGTTAGTGAAAAAGTTGTCGAAAAATCCGCCTGTTATACCTGATAATAATCTTCCGAAATTATCATCGGCGCTCGAAAGTGCCGTACACGCTATAATCACGGCAGGAATTGAGCAAAGCACTCCGAGCAGAATATATAACGCTGTTTTGCTTTTTTCTCCTTTTTCCTTATTTGCAAAAGGAACAGCCACGCACTTTGGCGCTGCGGAAAAGTTTGCAAACGGCACTGCGAATACAGCCTCGCATATTTCCCTGAAAAATCCGTCCGAAAACAGCGGTTTTGAGGTTATAAAGCTGTAAGCAAAGTAACAGAGCAGTATTGCAGCATATACCCACGACAAAAATCGTACAAGCCCTGTCGATGAAAACACAGGAACTGTGCAAAACAGTATCACACAGCTGAAAATCGCCCATTGTGAAGCGGTCGGTTTTTTGCCGATATATATTACTGCCATAACCGCAAGAGTCGCCACTATAACGTGATACCAGCCTGACGCTATAACCTCTGCAAACGGGAATATTTCTCCCTCGGTAAAAAACAGCTTCAGTGTTATAAAGCCGATTATAACGGTCATCACAGCGAATATGAAGTCACGGATGCCGTATACTTTCTTCGCTTCGGGCGGACCTTGCAGCTGCCTTTGAGGCTGTACAAACTGCCCGTCCGCTCTGCCGTATACATTCACCGGCGGAACGTTACCGCACTGCTCCGCATTTTCCGCATAATTATAGTATTCATTCATCTTCTCCACCGCCTTTATAGCACAGAATATCTCCGGGCTGACACTGCAGCACCTCGCATATCTTTTCAAGCGTTGAAAATCTTATTGCCTTTGCCTTGCCCGTTTTCAGCACCGACAGATTTGCAGGTGTTATTCCTATTGCGGCGGCAAGCTCGTTGGATGAGATTTTCCGCTTTGCCATCATTACATCAAGATTTATTTCAATTGCCATATCAGTACCTCACAGCTCAGATAGTAAAGTCGTTCTCTTCCTTTAATATGATCGCCTGTTCAAAGATGTTCTTTATAACACGCAGTATCAGTCCGAAAAATGCCGCCGCTATAACCACAAGCCACGCAAACGGTCTTATAAAGCTGAAATAGATAAAGATAACGCTTACGGCAAAACAGCAATACGATATAAGCCGTAATATTTTCACGTTGGCGGGTATGAACACCTTGTCGTGCCTTATGTTTGAAAGCAGACGGTCAAGCGCCGTAACTATCACAAGTGCTACCGCCGCCGCAAGATAAAGAGTGATTATCATAGGCAGATACACCGAGCTTCCTGTCAGTGCAATGATACCGTTATCGTAGACCCGGACAATTAAAGGTGCAAATATACAGCAGACGATTATAAGCACGAATACTATCCTGACAAGCACGAGAGATAAAGTAGCCGAAAAATTCTTTTTGTTCAAAAAATCATATCCTTTCATAAGGCACTGCCTTTGTTTTTTTGAATTATAGCACTAACATTCTCGTTTGTCAATAGATTTTTATTGTTTTTCAATAATTTTTTATTGCAAAATAAAAAAAGCAGGTGGATTTACATGCTCTTTAGGCTGTAAATTATATCTTTTCCTCGCTGTACGCTTCTAACGCCCGTATACTACCCGCCTCCGATATTTCGGTGCGAATACTATAAGATACTTGCAATTTCTCTTTGAATGTGATAAACCATAATTGTCGTTCATTTGACAGTCCTCCTTTTGATATTCTGTGGTTGCCAAACCCACTTCTATTATATCACAAATCAAATCGGTGCAAGCCGACACGGCGGTATGCCGTACTTTTGTCTTTTGACAAAAGGATTTGATGATAAAATGTTCTCAGACAGGCGGTTATCCGCCGACCGTGCTTTTGCACGGGATAATCCGTGTAAACGGATTATCTGTCTGAGGTTATTATATTATAGGAGGACTTTTACTAAAGTCTTTTATTCCACCGCTTCAAGCAGTGGTTTATTTTTGCTAAAGCTGCAATAAAAAACAAGCCGTATTTCTACGACTTGTAAAATCTCCGCAGTCAGAAAGATAAGGCAATGGCACTGAGGCTGAATCGTTAAAATGAAAATCGGAGCGTACCTGATTTTTACTCTGCACTATGGCAATGATTCCTGTAATATATCGGTGTAACGCCGTACAGCTTTTTGAATCTGCGGCAGAAATAGCCGATGTTCTCAAATCCTGTTTCATGCGCTATGGTGCAAACGCTGTTTTCAGTATCAACAAGGAGCTTTGACGCACGTTTCAGTCTGTATTCTACAACGTAATTTATCGGTGATGTATGCAGGTATGTCCTGAAAATATTGAGAACACTGCTTTTGCTTATAAGAACTGTTCGGGCAATATCGTCCAGTGTTATCTGACCGCTGTAATTATCGTGAATATACTGCATCATTATCTGAAGCTTAGCCTGCGTCTGTGCGGAATGCACGGACATAGAACCGCAATCTGTTATCAGTATGCTTTCATATAACAGGCGCCATAGTTTCAGCAGCAGCTCTGCTGTTTTCATTTCAGACGCTGTGCCTGAACCCTGCACGGCAAATACTGACCTCATTGTTTCGATAATGCTGCGGTGCGCTGTTTCTTCGGCGGAAAAAATCACACATTCAGTAGTTGATTCGATTATCGGTCTGATGTATCTGCTGTATATCAGACTGCCCTGCGGCGCAAGCAAAACAGGTGAAAAAACAATGTTAGGAATGATGGCGCTGTCTTTGGCTTCAAACCTGTGTATCACCTGAGAGTTTATAAAGATTCCATCGCCGGAACTGAGAACATACCTGTTTCCGCCCACCAGAAAATCAGCCTTGCCCTGCTGTACATAAACAAATTCGACCTCCGGATGCCAGTGCCAATCGATACAGTGAAAGTCGAAATCCCAGATGTCCTCATAATAGTAGCAGAAGGGATATTCTTCGCTGCCGTGACTTGCAGTTTCACGCAAGGTTTCGTCCGTTATGATCCTGTCCTTTTTGATTTCATCACTCATATTCTCACCTGATTTACGATATTGTGTAATAAAAATGTGATTTTGTGCATTGAAATGTTATGATGTTTGCTATATAATCTGATTATATCAATCGTCAAGGAGTTTGTCAATATGGCTGTGAATTACAGAAAAACACTTATATCCTGCTATCTTGGATTCATCACGCAGGCAATAGCGGCTAATTTCGCCCCACTTCTATTTCTCACATTTCACAACGGCTATGGTATCCCGCTTGGAAAAATTGCCCTTATATCGTCGGTATTTTTTGTTACTCAGCTTGTCATAGATGTGCTGTGCGCACGTTTCGCCGACAAAATCGGTTATCGGAAATGCGTTATCGGGTCACAGGCTTTTTCGGCACTGGGACTTATCGGACTTGCCTTTCTGCCTGAACTGCTTCCCGACCCGTTCACAGGAATAATCGTAAGCACAATCATATATGCAATGGGAAGCGGTCTTACCGAGGTGCTTGTAAGTCCGATAGTTGAAGCCTGCCCGTTTGAGCATAAAGAAGCCGCAATGAGTCTGCTGCATTCATTCTACTGCTGGGGTTCGGTCGGAGTCATACTCATTTCAACATTGTTTTTTACTGTTTTCGGCATAGAAAACTGGAAGTGGCTCTCTTGTATCTGGGCGATAATTCCACTTGTGAACATATACAATTTTTCAGTATGTCCCATTGAACATCCTGTCGAAGGCGGCAAGGGAATGCGTATCCGTGACCTGCTCAGAGTACCATTGTTCTGGCTTACGATACTGCTTATGGTATGTGCGGGAGCCTCGGAGCTTTCAATGGCGCAGTGGGCGTCGGCATTTGCAGAATCCGCTCTCGGACTGACTAAATCAGTCGGAGATATAGCAGGACCGTGTATGTTTGCGGTGACAATGGGCATAAGCCGTACGCTCTACGGGAAGTACGGCGAAAAGCTCGATCTTATGAAATTCATGATAGGCTCGGCGCTGCTGTGTCTGATCTGTTATATCACTGCCTCCCTGTCGGGAATACCTGTAATCGGACTTCTCGGCTGCATAATGTGCGGATTCTCGGTAGGTATTATGTGGCCCGGATCTATTAGCATCTGCTCAGGCAAAATATCCACCGGCGGAACTGCAATGTTTGCACTTCTCGCTATGGCAGGTGACCTCGGCGGAGCACTCGGTCCTGCTATTGTAGGAAATATCACCCAGAATGCAGGTAATGATATGCAGAAAGGTATGCTGTCAGGCTGTGCATTTCCCTTGATACTTATGGTATCGCTCCTGCTGCTGAACAGAGCCGGACGTAAAAATAACTGATCGTATCCGGCAGGTTTATACAAAGCTACAATAGAAAAAAAGGCACCATGTATTAAAACGTGATGCCTTTTTGTTTTCCATAAGATGCCGGCAGTCAATTTACAAATTTCATAGAACCTGTTCTGCATTTCTGAACTGCGTCGGGGTAATGCTCTCGAACCTTTTAAAAATCTTGCAAAAATAACTGCTGTCACAGAAGCCTGTTTCTTCAGCTATCTGCTCGACAGTTTTCTGCGTTTCCGCCAGAAGCATTTTAGCTGCTTGTATCTTGCGCTTTGTGATGTATTCCATCGGTCGGCAGTTCAGGGTCTGCCTGAATAATCTGCACAGATGCTGCGAAGAAACGCCTGCGGCTTTACTTATGGATTCAAGACCGGGCTGTTTCATATAGTTTTCGTCAATATATGCGATTGCCTTTGTCACCGCAGGGGCGATTTGTACACTGCCTTTTCCTTTCGCCGCAAGACGGCTCAATTCAATAAAAAAGCTGTACAGATAGCCCGACGCTTTGAAATTTCCGTCAACCTTATCAGAGAGAAGCGCCTCGTGCATACATCTGAAACAGTGGTCAAGATATGTAATTTCTTCCTTTGGAATAGGAAAGATTTTCGGCTTGTCGAAGCCGAGCGCTTTAAGCATATCGGTGCAGGATTTTCCTGACGGTTTTATCCAATGCGTATCCCAGGATTCGTCCGTTGAATAATACTCATGCGGACAGCCGGCAGGGATAAAGAATGCGGTGTACGGATTTATTATATGTTTCTCCCCATTTATTATAAGTACGCCGCTTCCTTTTGTACAATAAAGAGCCTTGGCATAATTGTCACCATTGCCGCAGATTACATGATACTGCCATTCGTTCAACCCTACGCTCACCAAAAAGACAGGAAGACTGCCTTCTTTACTGATTATCGGATAATCGTAGAATTTCAAAATTAATTCACCGCCTGTGCTAAAATCGTTATATCTTAATAATATCATTCATTGACTTGTTTGTCAATAAGCGTTATAATTTGTTAAAATATGAAGGGGTGATTTTTTTGAGAACAGTCAGGGAACTAAACGATTTCTGGAGATTCACAAAGCTTCCGGCAGGAATGAATATATCGAAAGATTATGCTATCTCTCCCGAATATGAAGATACATCATGGCAGCCTGTTGAACTTCCGCATACATACAATTCCGAAGACAGCACAGGCAGAATGACAGCTGCAGACGATGGGGACTACTACCGTGGAACTGTATGCTACCGCAGAAACCTTGCGCTGAGTTTTGAAGAATGCAGCGGAAAAGAACTCTATCTGGAATTTGAAGGTGCAAATACTGTTGCGGAAGTCTATATCAACGGCAGGTTTGCAGGAGAGCACAGCGGAGGGTATTCAGCATTCAGATTTGATATTACGGACTATATATACCCAAGCAAAGACAATCTGATAGCTGTTATCGTATCGAATGCTCCCACCGATTATATTGCACCGATAACCGACAATGGCGATTTCACAAAAATGGGCGGCTTGTACAGGGGTGTAAAGCTTATTGCAGTCGAGCCTGTTCATATTGCTCTGAAAGACAGCGGCTCCTGCGGAGTATATATAACCCCACGCAATATTTCAGAAAAATCTGCGGATATAGGCATACTTGTCAAGCTGGATAAAGCCGAAACCGCAGAGGCTAAAGCTGTGATATATGATCCGCAGGGAAAGCCTGTAACGGAGTTTTTCGGCAGAGCGGACAAAGACAGGATAACGCTTTCGGGAAAAATCAACTGCCCGAAACTCTGGGACGGAGCAAACTCTCCCGCTCTTTATCGTGCGGAGATAACCTTATTCTGCAACGGGAAACCCGTCGATAGCATTGAACAGGAATTCGGAATACGCTCGTACCGCATAGATGCCGATAACGGATTTTTCCTCAACGGAAAGCCATATCCGCTCCATGGGGTGAACTACCACCAGGACAGTTACGAATCCGGCTGGGCAATGACTGACGCTCAGCGTGAGCGGGATTATCATATCATTCGTGACATGGGCTGTACTGCTGTAAGAATGGCTCACTACCAGCATTGTGACCACGAATATTCATTATGCGACAGGCTGGGTCTGTGCGTTTGGACGGAGATAGGCATAATCAATAAAATGTCTGCCGATGACAGCGACGCTCATGTTCTTTCAGACGGCTTTGGAAATAACGCAAAGCAGCAGCTTCGTGAGCTTATCAGGCAGAATTACAATCACCCGTCAGTTATTGTCTGGGGATTGTCCAACGAACTTCACCAGATGACCGATGAAATATTCGGGCTTTACAGCGAGCTTTATGAAATTGCCTGCAAAGAGGATGATACAAGGCTGAAAACCTTTGCAGACAATCAGTTTTACGGCAGATTTCTGGAGCTTCCTGCCGATGTGGTCGGGTATAACCGTTATTTTGGCTGGTATAAGGAGGCAGGCAGTGCGGAGAATTTCGGCGAATGGCTTGATCTATACCATAACGAAAAGGAAAAGCGCCCTGTCTGCCTTTCCGAATACGGCGGCGGTGGGGCGATTTCGCAGCACAAGGATAATGTAGATTGGGAAAGCGACATAGACCCTGTCGGAGTACGGCATTATGAGAACTATCAGTCGCAGCTGCACGAGATATTGTGGAAACAATTCTCGGTCAGAAAGTACCTGTGGGCCGAATTTATATGGTGTATGTTCGATTTTGCGTCCTACGGGCGAACAGAGGGAGATACAAAGTCGCTCAACGACAAGGGACTTTGCACAAGGGAGCGTATTCCAAAGGACGTATATTTCTTTTACAGGTCCGTATGGAGTAGCGAAAAAACCGTTTATATAACTGAACGCAGGCATGAATTCAGAGCTTGTGATGTGCCTTTTGTAAAGGTATATTCAAATGCAGACGCAGTGGAGCTTTGTATAAATGATGTTTCGTACGGCAGAATATCCCGATGCGAACTTCCCAATGACGAGAGCACTGTTTTCGTGTGGGAAAATATAAAGATAAAACCCGACACAAAAAACAAAATATGTGCTAAAGCATATTTCAGCGACGGAACATCAAGAACCGACTATGCATTCTGGACAGGTAAATAAACGTGTCTGTATGTTTTTATTTATCATAATAGAGGTCGATTATGAACGTTGTTATTCTGATGCTCGCTGTAACAGCCTGCTATACAATATGCTCGTTGAATGACAAATACGCCGCTGCCAAAGCCAACTTCTCCGGCGATGAATTTACATTTCTGATGTGCTCGTCGATGTCGGTGTTCCTTGCTTTAAGTCTGCCGTTTCAGAATTTAAGTTTCAGCTTGACTTGGCAGTCATTTCTAGCGGTATTACTGGTTGTGGTGTGCAAAATGCTTGAATTCCAGATGAGCGCACGGGTGCTGAAACAGCTTTCTGCTTTTGAGCTGAAAGCGTGGCTCGGGATAACCCTGTTTGCGTCTTATTTCACTGATATTCTTTTCGGGTCTGAACTCAGTGTTTTCAAACTGATTTGTATATTTGCAACAGCCGCAGGCCTTGTATTTATTGCAAAGTCGTCTAAATGTGGCAGTGTAAACTATAAACAGATAATTCTGCCATTGGTGCTGTATCTTATTTCAAAATATGGGTATGGGCTTATTATAAGGAGTTTCTCTTCGTATGCTTCATCAACAATGCAGCTTCTTCCGGCTATGGTGATAATTTCGCTGATAATGCTGCCGAGAGTTCATATCAGGGAGCTTATTAAGAATAATCGAAGCGGCGTTGTTAAGGTAGTACTTGCCAGAATTCCCAATACGCTCGGAATGCTGCTTGAAAATGCGGTTATATCTATAAGCCTTGCAAATTACTCATTCATTCAGCCAATGATCCTTGTAACGCTTTTCGTGATAGGTCTGATCCGCAGAGAAAAGCGTTCACGGCTCAATTTAATCGGAAGTATTACTGTCTCTTATACACATCTGACGCTGCCGACGAACTCTA
>ENA-OYVY01000208-OYVY01000208.1-human-gut-metagenome-genome-assembly--contig:-NODE-208-length-37101-cov-7.200426_pt1 | contig 37101 bp, 30 predicted proteins | sample MGYA00244161_ERZ653379 | MGnify/ENA primary metagenome ERZ653379 (study PRJEB26926, sample SAMN06164900) | human gut metagenome | biome: ENVO:00009003; feature: ENVO:2100002; material: ENVO:00002003... | reverse complement strand
GAAATATCACCATCCCCCTTTTCCCATTCCTTTTCATCAACATCTGCTTCTGCATCGCCATCTTCTAAAAGTTCATCTTCAAATTCTTCTTCCGACTCTCCATCTCTAAACTCATCTTTACCGTCCTCTTCATAAATAATTTCTACGCCACCTTCATGAAGCGCCTTAAAAACAGAATCTAACTGTTTGGACGTCAGAGATTTTTCTTTTGTAAAAAGAAGTATGTCATCATATTTAATATTGCCATCTGCATTCACTTTATCCTGCAATTCTTTAAGCCACTGTGCAAGTTGAGCCGCTTTAGCCGCCAATAAGGACACCTCCTGAATAAACTTGTAATGTGTTTTCCCTATAGAACTCTCTATTTTTAAATTAAATTAATTTACTCCATTTAGAGGCCTGTTTATGCTGGGGACACTTTATTAACAGAACAACATGATACTCCTATCCACAGAAAATTGCAAGGAAGAATCTCCATATTGATTTTTCTTGCCATAAAATAACACAAAAAAAGATCCGTATATACAGACCTTTTTCTGTTCACAAAATGTGAAACTGCTGGTGACCCAGGGGGGATTCGAACCCACGACCTACCGCTTAGAAGGCGGTTGCTCTATCCAGCTGAGCTAGTGGCGCATGGTCTGCATTTTCATATTTATCAAAATAAATAAGTTTTCACTTTCGTGAAAACTATGGAGCGGGTGATGGGAATCGAACCCACACAACCAGCTTGGAAGGCTGGGATTCTAGCCATTGAACTACACCCGCATATTCATTAACTGCTTTAAAAGCACGCATCTCATTGACGCTTGTATATTATAACACAATAAAAATGAAATGTCAAGACTTTTTTGAAAATTTTTCGATTTTCTTTTACAGCTTAAAATTGTCGCCATTTCGTGACAATAAACGTCCCGTAAAGCAGATACATATTTTATTATTTGCCTCACATCATATCCATCCCTGCCCTTTTAGCAAGGATGAATATGACGTTATCGGCATTTAAATTTCATCGCTTATCAAGCTCTAAAGCCCCTTGGCATCCTTCAGCGTGATACCGTTTTCACCAAGTGCGATCTTATGGTCAAGACCTACGAACTTGCCGTTTTCCTGCCACAGGACCTCCTTTACAAATGCGTACTTTTCTTCGTCCCACGTTGAAAAATCATCAAGCACAAGTCCGCCCGTATCGCCCGAATTGGCATTGTAGCACCAGAATGTGTGGTTAAGATGGTTCTCGCTTATCAGACGGCGCATACAGGTCATCCATTTAAGATTAGGCTCCTTCATAAATCCGCCCCATTCTCCTATAAGAAGCGGTGCGGTATTGTTCTTGTAGATGAAGAACCAGTTGTCCTGCCAGCAGTCACGCATAAGGCTGTCAAAATCATAGTCGCCCTCAAACCACGGCTGCTGATAAACCGTAGGACCGTAGTCGTGCGGAGAATACACCAGCTTGTTCTGATATTTTCCGAGATTGACAGGAAAATCCTTTACGCCCCTGAGGTTACCGCCCCACCAGTTAAAATAGTAATCATCGTCATTTGTCGAGCTGAAATCCTTGTTGCTCTTAATATCTGTCGGATATATCTCAGTACCCTCTACCATTATAAGCACATTCGGATTCTTGGCAAGTATTCTTGATGCGGCAGTTTCGGCAACATATTTCCAGTTGTTAGCCGAATCGGAATCGTTCCATATCGCCGCTTTATCCGCTTCATAGGGCTTGCCGTGCGGCTCATTCTTGAGATCGTACGCTATTATCGTATCATTATCCTTATAACGTTCCGCCATCCACTCAAGCGCATTATAATAATCCTCTGCGCTTACCTTGTCGGTATACCAGAGATTCACCGTATGCCCTGAAGCATTTGTTTCTGCGGAATGGATGTCCGGCATAACCTTAATGCCGTTTGCTTCCGCCAGCTTCAGAAAATAATCGAATATCTGAAGGCTGTTCATACTGTTAAGCTCTGTGTTGTAGGCATTGTTGTAGTTTGCCTTGGGATATTCTCCCGCCGCCCACGAATTTATAAGCTCAGCCGACATCGGCACACGGATAAGGTTGAATCCGTGATCGGCAATAGCCTTTACGGACGACTTAAGCTCACTGTTCCACAAGCCGTCAAATGTATTCGTGCCGGTATTATATCCAAACCAGTTCACACCTGTAAGCCACACCTGCTTACCGTCTTTATCAAGAATTTTGTTTCCGTCCGTATGAAGCCAGTCGTCACCCTGTTCGCCGTCCTTGCTCCTTTCAAGCAGTGCATCAACATCTGCTTCGGAAGTGCCATTACCGTTTGCATTCTGATTATTCTGATTATTCTGATTATTCTGATTATTCTGATTTACATTTCCCGCTTTAACAACGCACTGCGTTTTGTTAAGCTCTGCCCTGTTTATTTTCAGTTCTTTGTCCGTATTCAGATTACAGCCGATAACCACAGTGGAGCCTGGCTGAATATCCCCGTTATATTCGGCATTTGTCACAGTTACCGTATTTCCGTTTTGACTGTATGTGCCGTTCCAGCCCTCACAGCCTTTAAGACCGTCTATTTCAAAGACCAGCTCCCAGCCCGAAATTCCGCTGTTTGTATTGTTGGTGATACCAAACTGAACTCCGTAATTCAGATTTCCGTCGTCGCCCCACGAATTATCTACGGAATATTGCAGGATGATGCCGTCTTCCGCTACAGCACCCTGCGAGCTGTCTGTCGAAGTATCGCTCTGCGTGCTTTGGGATAATGATGAGTTTTCGCTGTTATCTGCGGATGTGCCGCTCTGTGATGATGACGATTCATCGACGGTTTTCCCTCCCGCGAGAATCACAGCGAGCGTTACCGAAAGCCCTATTATCACCGCCGCCATAGCCGCTATAATTATGATAAGCCATTTAGGCACTGCCGTCTTAACGCCGTCTTTTGCCGCTTCGGTCGTGCTTTCATTCTCAGCCGATATTTCAGGGCTGTTCTGCTCCGGATTTTCTTCCGTTTGCGAAACATTTGTGTTCTTTTCTTCCATGATATATTCCCTTTCAGATATTTATTCCGTTACGAAAATCTCGTATTCTCCGCCTTCAATTATATCCGACAATCCGTAAACCACACTGCTCAGCACATATTCCCCGTCATTGATATATATTTCTATCAGATTGCTGTCGATATAGATTTCGAGCCTGTTCCCCTCTTTCACAACAGGTGCTTTTGCAATAAGCCTGTAATTTTTATCATTTATAAAAACCGCTGTACGATCCGTTATAATAATATCATCTTCACGGCGGATGATATAACCGCCGATATTTATGCTCTCCCCGTTGTTTATTGCTGTTTTCAGCATATATCCCGATTTATGCGAAGGCTTGCCGCTCTTTTTTGAAAAGGCTTTTCTTATGTTTGGGTGAGGTGAAAAATATATGTGATTATTTCTTATGTCAACCACACGAGGTATACACATCATACCTATGCGTTTATTCTCATTATCGCCTACCGCTTCGGGCATTCTCGCCCACGCAACAACTACACGTCTGCCGTTTTCATCCGTATTGCTCTGCGGTGCATACAGGTCTATGCCGTAATCAAACATACTGTATTCATCGCTCATAGTCATTTTGCAGCTTTTTTCGTCAAAATCCGCAAAACAGCATATCGCCGCTGAATCATACATCATATTATCATCAAGTATTCCGATGGGTGAAAAGATTACTACGCCTTTACCGTTGACTTCAAAATAATCCGGGCATTCCCAGATACAGCCGAATCCTCTTTTTTCGCAATAATTCACATATTCCCAGTTTTCGAGATTTTCGCTTTTGAAAAACAGGAATCTTCCGTTATTGTCAAAGGTGCTTCCTACTATCATATACCACGCATCACTGCCACGCCATACCTTAGGATCTCTGGTGTCGGATTCCGAGCCTGAAGTGCTGTCACGCAAAGGTTGAATTATCGTAGTTTTCGCATTGAAATTATCAAAGGTATATCCGTCTTGCAAAACAATCTTCATCTGTGACGCTATAAAGCCGTAATTCAGTGCGCAGTTGATATTTTCGGGATCTTCCTCACGATAATTTATGCCGGTATAAAAAATGTACATTTTCCCGTCATGCTCGACCGCACTGCCAGAGAAGCATCCGCTCCTGTCATTTTTCTTAGTAGGATAAAGAGCTATCCCCTTATGCTCCCATGTAACAAGATCGTCACTTACAGCGTGTCCCCAGTGCATTCTGCCCCATACCGGCGCATAGGGAAAATGCTGATAGAACAAATGGTACTTACCTTTATAATATATAAATCCGTTGGGATCGTTTATCCAGTTTGACGGTGATTTCAGATGTATCTTATCCACAAAAAAACTCCTTTTCTCATTTGCAAATCAATTTTCCTTACCGTATATCGTCCGATATAACAATTCGCAGAGCCTGCGACAGCTCTGCGAAAGCATTATTGCCTGCTTTATTTTTTAGTAGTGGCATCCTGATTGTCTTTTTTCAGATGCACATCAAGCTGATTATAGGGTATCTCGATACCGTTCGCATCGAACTGCTCCTTGACCGCTTCGTTAAGGTCAAAGTATACCGTCCAGTAGTCCTCAGCCTTTACCCACGGATAACAGGTTATTCTTACAGCACTCTCGGCAAGCTCGGTTATCCTGATTTTCGGCTCAGGCTCTTTAAGTATAAGCTCGTGGGCGTCTGTGATGCTTTTGAGAACCTCCATCGCCTTTCTGAAATCGGCATTGTAAGAAATCGTATACACCATATCCACACGCCTTATTCCAAGCGTTGTATAGTTGGTGACCTTCTTTGATGTTATCTGCCCGTTGGGATAGAAGATGGCTTTATTATCGTATGAATGAAGCTCGGTATACCACATATTGATTGCTTCAACCGTACCCTCGACGTCATCGACCTTGATATAATCTCCTATTTTGAACGGCTTTGTGAGCATTATGCTGAATCCGCCCGCTATATTTGAAAGGCTGTCCTGAAGCGCAAGTCCGATGGCAACGCCTGCCGTTCCTATCACAGCTATTATAGAAGTCATCGGAACGCCGAGAACGGCAAGAACAATAGTAGCGAGCAGCACATAAAGCAGTATTCTGACCAATGAATAAATAAAGCGTGAAACAGTCTTGTCGATAACATCGTGTTTCATACCCCTGCTCATCATTTTCAGCACGAGCTTGGAAATAACTATTCCTACTATCAGTATTATCGCCGCCGCAATCAGCGTAGGCAGATATCCTACAAAAGCGTTTATCATTTGATTGAAAAACGTTTCAGCTTCTTTTATCTGCTCCTGCGCATTCTCAAGCGGATTGGTAGACGTACCGACCGCCTGTGAAAGCAATGAAATATTCAAGAAAACATCTCCGTTCCGATTTTAATCCGCAGTATCCTCTGCCCTCTCGGTTACCTGTATAGATACCTTGTATTCTCCTGTAACCCAGCTTCTGACCTTGGTTCCACGCAACGTGAATTCCACAGTCACATCTTTAAGCCCTGCGGTAAGCGTAGTTCCCATAAGGTCAACCGTCGCATAAATATCCTTTGACGCAAGCGCCGCTATTTCATCTGCCGGACCCGTAACATTAACGCTGAGTTCGTTTGTAAGAACATCAACATCAAAATTGTCCGGTGCGTTTATAATACGGATATTATCCTTCTGGACAGTATAGCTGAGGAACGTGTAATTCTCCGCATCCTCAAACGAAACCATAGCGGATGTGTTTCCGCTGATATTCTTATATCCTTCGGGTAAAGCTATCGGAAGCGTCAGCTTCTGCAAATACTTGGTCGTAAGCTGACTGAGATCTATCGTTCCTATCTCGAACTTCTCCTGTGAATCAAGTGAATCGTCGGGTGAAGAAACAGTGAGCGATTCCGGATAGATGCTGTACTTAAGACTGCTTAAATCAAAGTTTGACGGAACATTCGTAAACTGTACCGTAAGAGGCAGAGTTTTCTGTTTATACAGCGTTATATTCACGGTGTAGCTCTCGTTGTCATATTTTATATCGGGATTTTCGATTATATCTCCGTTACTGCCAAGCAGAACAATCTGACCTTTTGAAGAAACCGACTCTGAGGTTTCGCCTGCAAATACAGAACGTATCTCGACCGATTTCACTGCGTCTATTGCGGTGCTGTCGCCCGTAAGCGTTATAGTCGAAGGCTCAGCGGTAACGCTGTCTATCTTCATACCCGCCGTAGCGGTAATGCCTTCAGCTACAGCCTTCATACTGCCGTCGGAAATACTGAACGTTTTTGATACCGTCTTTTCGACCTTGAGTTTAACGCTAAGGCCCTCATCGTCAACCGTACAGCTGTTTTCCTTTACCGGTGTTACGTTAACCTTTACCTTATATTCACCCGGCGCCGTGATAGCCGACAGATCCGCACTGGCTGTAAAATCGCTTGCAGTAAGGTTTCCTACCTCATATCTTTTGCCTGTTACCTGTACGGTTATCTTATCAACATAACTGTTCGTTACGGATAGCGCATTTTTCGTCATATATTCCGTAGCCTTGACTTCAACCGGAATATTGCTGACGTGAGTAGTGACATCGGGGAATATCTGCATTGAGATTGCAAACCATACAATGATTGCAATAATCAGCGCAAATATAATATTCTTAAGATTCTTTACAAAATTCTGTAAAAAGCTCTTTATCCATTCATTCATTATTTATCCGCCCCCTGTTCTTTTTTCGCATCGGGTGCGTTTTTCTTATGCTTTTTTAAAGCCTTACCCTTCATCTTCTTTGCTTCGGGCTTTTCGGGAATCAGCTTTGCCGTAAGCAGCTTTCGCAGTGTATCCTTATTGTAAAAGCGTGTAAGACTTCCGTTTTCGGCTATAGATATAGTACCGGTTTCTTCCGAAACAACAACTATCACCGCATCCGAAACCTCGCTCATACCGATAGCCGCTCTGTGACGTGAACCGAGAGCCTTTGAAATCAGTTCTTCCTTCTGAGGCTTAGGCAGAAAGCATCCTGCGGCATATACCTTGCTGTCACGGATTATCACCGCACCGTCGTGCAGCGGCGTGTTCGGGAAAAATATATTACCGAAAAGCTCAGGGCTCGGCGTTGCGTTGATTATCGTACCGGTGTCTATCTGCTCACCGAGCTTTGTTTCACGCTCGAATACGATAAGTGCGCCCGTAGCGGTCTGCGAAAGCTGTTCGCAAGCCGTACAGACAGCCTCTATACAGTTATGTATGTCGGCGGTCGCCGCATCCGTCTTACTTTCAAAATTAAGAGCCAGCTTTTTCACCTTTGTGGTTCGTCCCATTTTTTCAAGCACACGGCGAAGCTCAGGCTGGAATACAATAAGTATAGCGATAATTCCGACATTGAGGAAGGTTTCTATTATAACCTTCATCGCCTTCAGCTGAAACTGGTTTACGACAAAGAAAAGTATAGCAAGCAGAATTATACCTTTGATAAGCTGCTCCGCCCGTGTTTCCTTGATGATTTTAATGCCTTTATATATGAGATAGGCAAGAAGGAGAATATCAAGATAATCAACAAGTCCCATTGTTGCAAAAACACTCTGTATATTCTCCCAGATATCCTTTAAATACTGGATCAATTTTTCTGCTCCGTTCCTATAACTGCTGTTGCAGCGAATTTCATAGTAAGTTTATATATAATATTGTATCATTAAACGGCGATTATTTCAAGGAGGAGCGGGAAATTTTTTCTTACTTTTCACAAAGATTATCGAAACAGCAGATATCCGCTCACAGCGGCACAGCCGCCTTCTCCGCACAGATAGCGGAAATACGCCTGCCACATCTTATACATAGCATATTTTTCGTTGCCGGCGGAAAACATTTTTTCAAAGGCAGTTATATCGGGTTAGCTTAAGCTGACTCAAAAAATTGTACAGGAAACTAAAAAATTCTGAAAATTTTCACTTTTAGAGGTTTACATTCCGGAACGATTATGATATAATACTAAGTTGAAAGCATACGTCTTGGTATGACCGTATGCAAAAACAAAGGAGGACGATTCCCATGGGAAGACAAAAACTTACTATGGACGGTAACAACGCCGCAGGTCACGTGTCTTATGCGTTTACTGACGTTGCAGCGATTTACCCCATTACACCATCTTCAGTAATGGCTGAAGTAACAGATTCCTGGTCAACAGCCGGAAGAAAGAACATTTTCGGACAGGAAGTAAAGGTAGTAGAAATGCAGTCAGAAGCCGGCGCAGCAGGCGCAGTTCACGGCTCTCTCGCAGCAGGTGCATGTACTACAACTTACACAGCATCACAGGGCTTACTGCTCATGATCCCCAATATGTATAAAATTGCAGGTGAATTACTGCCCAGCGTTATTCATGTTTCCGCTCGTGCTCTTGCAACACACGCACTTTCTATTTTCGGTGATCACAGCGATATCTACGCTTGCCGTCAGACAGGCTATGCTATGCTCTGCTCCACTAACCCTCAGGAGGTTATGGATCTCGGTGCTGTAGCTCACCTTTCAACATACGAGGCAAGAGTTCCTTTCCTTCACTTCTTCGACGGTTTCAGAACATCACACGAAATCCAGAAGATTGAAGTATGGGACTATGAAACGCTCGACAAGATGCTCGACCACGAAGCTGTAGACGCTTTCAGAAACAGAGCTCTCAATCCTGAGAAGCCCGTTCTGCACGGCACAGCTCAGAACCCCGACATCTTCTTCCAGGCAAGAGAAGCAAGCAACAAGTACTATGAAGCTACACCCGCTATCGTACAGAAGTACATGGACAAGGTAAACGCTGAGATCGGTACAGATTACAAGCTGTTCAACTACTACGGTGCTCCCGATGCTGAGCAGGTAATCATTGCTATGGGCTCTGTTTGCGATACTATCGAAGAAACAATCGACTATATGTTAGCTCAGGGCAAGAAGGTTGGTCTTGTTAAGGTTAGACTTTACAGACCCTTCAGCGTTGACGCTTTCGTATCTGCTATTCCCGAAACTGTTAAGAAGATTACAGTTCTCGACAGAACAAAGGAACCCGGCGCACTCGGCGAACCCTTATACCTCGACGTTGTTGCAGCTCTCAAGCAGGCAGGCAAGTTCCAGGATGTACCCGTATTCACAGGTCGTTACGGTCTTGGTTCTAAGGATACTAACCCCGCTCAGATCATTGCAGTATACAACAACACAGAAAAGCCCAGGTTCACAATCGGTATCGAGGATGACGTTACAGGTCTTTCACTGCCCATCGGTGAGAACCCCAACACAACTCCCGAAGGCACAACCTGCTGTAAGTTCTGGGGTCTTGGTTCAGACGGTACTGTCGGTGCTAACAAGAACTCTATCAAGATTATCGGTGACCACACAGATATGTATGCTCAGGCATACTTCGCATACGACTCAAAGAAGTCGGGCGGTGTTACGATTTCTCACCTTCGTTTCGGTAAGTCTCCTATCAAGTCAACTTACTTTGTAAACAAGGCTAACTTCGTAGCTTGCCACAACCCCTCATACATCGACAAGTACGATATGGTTGAGGACGTTGTACCCGGCGGTTCATTCCTGCTCAACTGCCAGTGGACAGTTGACGAGCTTGACGAGAAGCTCCCCGCTCCCGTTAAGGCATACATTGCTAAGAACAACATCAACTTCTACATCATCAACGCTATCAAGGTAGCTAAGGATATCGGTCTTGGCAACAAGACGAATACTGTATTACAGTCTGCATTCTTCTCAATCGCTAACATCATCCCTGCTGAGGATGCTATCGAATATATGAAGAAGGCTGCTTACAAGTCATTCGCTAAGAAGGGTGACGACATTGTTAAAATGAACTACGCCGCAATCGAAAAGGGCGCAGGCGAGGTTATCAAGGTTGATGTTCCTGCATCTTGGGCTGACGCTGAGGGTACACTTCCCGTTCACACAGCTACAGGTGACAGAAAGGATCTCGTTGATTTCGTTAACAATATCCTTATCCCCGTTAACGCTCAGAGAGGCGACAAGCTCCCTGTATCTACATTCGTAGGCATGGCTGACGGTACATTCCCCCAGGGCTCTGCAGCTTATGAGAAGCGTGGTATCGCAGTAGACGTTCCCGAGTGGATTCCCGAGAACTGTATCGAATGTAACCAGTGTTCATTCGTTTGTCCTCACGCAGTTATCCGTCCCGTAATTCTTTCCGAAGAAGAAGCTGCTAAGGCTCCTGCAGGTGCAAAGATGAAGGACGCTATGGGTCTTCCCGGCATGAAGTTTGCTATGGTAACTTCTGTTCTCGACTGCACAGGCTGCGGCGTTTGCGCACAGGTTTGCCCCTCTAAGAACAAGGCACTCGTTATGAAGTCACTTGATTCTCAGATGAACGAACAGCCCATGTTCGACTACGCTGTTAAGGAAGTAGCCGACAAGCCCGAGGTTCACGAGAAGTTCAAGGAAACAACAGTTAAGGGTTCACAGTTCAAGCAGCCCCTGCTCGAATTCTCAGGCGCTTGCGCAGGCTGTGGTGAAACTCCTTACGCTAAGCTCATCACACAGCTCTTCGGCGACAGAATGTACATTGCCAACGCTACAGGCTGTTCATCAATTTGGGGTGGCTCTGCTCCCTCAACTCCTTATACAGTAAATAAGGAAGGCAAGGGTCCCGCTTGGGGCAACTCACTGTTCGAGGATAATGCTGAGTACGGTCTCGGTATGTTCATCGCTCAGGATACATTAAGACACAGAGCACAGGGTCAGTTAAAGGCAATTGCTGAAAAGACTGAAAACGCTGACGTTAAGGCTAAGATCGACACATACTTCGAAACAGCTAACGACGGTAAGGCAAACGCTGCTGCTACAAAGGATCTCGTTGCTGCTCTTGAAGCTCTTGATTGCGACTGCGCTGAAAAGAATGCAGTTCTCAAAGCTAAGAACTACCTCGCTAAGAAGTCCAACTGGATATTCGGCGGCGACGGCTGGGCATACGACATCGGTTACGGCGGTGTTGACCACGTTCTCGCATCAGGCAAGAATGTAAATGTATTCGTATTCGATACAGAAGTTTACTCCAACACAGGCGGACAGGCTTCAAAGGCTACAAACATCGGTGCAGTTGCACAGTTCGCAGCAGCCGGTAAGGACGTTAAGAAGAAGGATCTCTCCGGTATCGCTATGAAGTACGGTTATGTATATGTTGCTCAGGTTTCAATGGGTGCAGATATGAACCAGTGCTTAAAGGCAATCGCAGAAGCTGAAGCATATGACGGTCCTTCACTGGTTATCGCTTATGCTCCTTGTATCAACCACGGTATCAAGGGCGGCCTTACAATCGCTCAGAAGGTAGAAAAGGAAGCTGTACAGGCAGGTTACTGGCATCTGTTCAGATTCAACCCCGCTGCTCCTGCAGGAACAAATCCGTTCACTCTCGACAGCAAGGCTCCTACAGGCGATTACAAGGAATTCATGATGAGAGAAGTTCGTTATAACTCTCTTATGCGTGCTAACCCCGAAAGAGCTAACGTACTGTTCGATAAGGCAGTTGCTAACTCCAAGAAGCGTTACGAGGATCTCGTAGGCCTTGTTGAATACTACAAGAAGGAATACTGCGGCGAATAATCCGCACGAAATAATCTAAAAGCCCAAAAATTTTGAATAGTCGGAATAGAATAGGTTTTTACGCCCCTCCGGGAAAACCGGAGGGGTTATTTTTCGACTTGTATACTTTTGCTTTTAATTATTAACAAGCAGTAACTATTCAAAATTTTATCAGATTTTACTTTTTTTATATACTATTTTTAATCGGAAATTACCCTGAAATGCCGAGATTTTATCTGATGTGAAGCTTCCCCGTCATAATCGGCGATATTCGGGAATACAATCAATATATAAAACGTACAGGCACCCACGTCTGTGCTTGATGAAAAGGAACAAGTCAGTATGGAAATATTAGAGTGGATAAACGAAAACATAGTATGGGGCATACCGGTGCTTATACTGTTCGCAGGCTCAGGAATTATCTTTACGATAAGAACCAGATGCTTGCAGGTACTGCACTTCCCTACTATAATAAAGCGTACACTCCTTACAAAACAGCCTGAGGCTGACGGAAAGAAGGTTTCGCCTTTCAGAACCCTTACCGCCGCACTCGGTGCAACAGTAGGAACAGGAAATATTATCGCAATAGGAAGCGCTATTGCTTTTGGCGGTGCAGGTGCAATATTCTGGATGTGGATCTCCGCACTTCTCGGTATGGCTACCAGTTTTGCCGAAAACTATCTCGGTGCAAAATACAGAACCGTGCAATCGGACGGCCTTACGGGCGGCGTACCGTTCGCCTACATAAGAAAAGCATTCGGCGGCAAAAAACTCGGTGCGTTCTTTGCGGGAATGTTCGCTGTCTGCTGTATAGGTGCCAGCTTCGGCATAGGTAATATGGCTCAGGTGAATTCGGCTTCGATGGCGCTTCAGAACTGTCTTGGAGTGCCTCTGTGGGTATCGGGAATCCTCTGTGCCGCAGTAATTGCCGCAATAGCACCCGGAGGTATCCACCGCCTTAGTAAAGTCACATCGTGGGTAATTCCGATAGCCGCAGGCGGTTATCTACTCGGCTGTTTTGCTGTAATTATAATGAACATTGAAAATGTTCCTTCTGTATTCGCACGCATTTTCACAGAAGCTTTTTCATTCAAGGCTGTAGGCGGAGGAACTGTCGGTGTTGTAATGCTCGAGGCTATGAAGTGGGGCGTAAAACGTGGCGTATTCTCAAACGAAGCCGGTCTTGGCTCTTCAGTAATGATTAATGCAAACTCAAGCGCCGACAAGCACCATACGCAAGGTATGTGGGCAATGCTTTCGGTTTTCATTGATACTATCATTATCTGCACTATGACAGCACTCTGCATTCTTTCAAGCGGTGCAGATCAGAAATCAAGCGTTGGTTTTGATATGGCGCTGATAGCATTCCAGGACGGACTCGGTGACTTTGCCGGTGCATTCCTCAGCATCGCAACATTCATCTTTGCGATAACAACCGTTACAGGCTGGTGGATATACGGCAGAAGCTGTTTCGTTTACCTGTTCACTAAGAAGTGGGTAGGCGTATATCTTGCAATTTTCATTGTTACCGCTTTCGTGGGAGCGGTGATTCAGGCGACAGTCGTATGGGACGTATCCGATCTTTTCAACGGCCTTATGGCAATACCGAACCTTCTTGCGATAATACTGCTTCGCAAGGAAGTCAAAGCTGACATTTAATTCCTTTAAAATCAGTAGATATTAAAATAGTAAAATTAAAAGCACAAGGTGTGCGTTGACTATACTTACTTTGTTTTATACAGCCGGATTCGGGAGTTTTAGATGCTGTAAAATAAAGACGGTTATATAACGCTTACTTTGTGCAATTTTTTTGCTGTTTTTGCAATTTTGCTATTGACCTATTGCAAAAAATAGTTTATAATAGTAAAAGGGGAACAAGGTACGATGAACCGTATCGGTAATTCCCTACCGAATGACTTTCATCAGCATAAGCTGATAAAATAAAGAAAAGGAGAACAATCGGTTATGACAAAGAATCAGAATGTTTTAAAGTGGGTTGAAGAAATGAAAGCCCTCACACAGCCCGACAAGGTTGTATGGATCGATGGCAGCGAGGAGCAGCTCAAGGCGCTTCGTGACGAGGCTATCGCAACAGGCGAGATGATTGAGCTCAACCAGGAAAAGCTCCCCGGCTGCTTATATCACAGAACAGCTGAAAACGACGTTGCCCGTGTAGAAGACAGAACATTCATCTGCTCAAGAGAGAAGGAGAATGCAGGTCCTACAAACAACTGGATGGATCCTAAGGAAATGTACGCTAAGCTGACAAAGCTCTATGACGGCGTTATGAAGGGTCGTACAATGTACGTTATCCCCTACTCAATGGGACCTATCGGCTCGCCTATCGCTAAGGTTGGTGTTGAGCTGACAGACTCTATCTATGTTGTACTCAACATGGACATTATGACAAGAATGGGTGCACAGGCATTCAAGAACCTGCCCGATGACTCCAACGACTTCGTAAGATGCCTTCACTCAAAGGCTGACGTTGATCCCGAAAAGAGATACATCGTTCAGTTCCCCGAAGACAACACAATCTGGTCTATCAACTCAGCTTACGGCGGTAACGTACTGCTCGGCAAGAAGTGCTTCGCACTCCGTATCGCTTCTTACCAGGGCTGGAAGGAAGGCTGGATGGCTGAACATATGCTTATCCTCGGCGTTAAGAAGCCCGATGGCGACATCAAGTATATCACAGCAGCATTCCCCTCAGCTTGCGGTAAAACAAACCTCGCTATGCTTATTCCTCCCGAGGGATACAAGAAGGCAGGCTATGAAGTATTCACAGTAGGTGACGATATTGCTTGGATGAAGCAGGGTCCCGATGGCAGACTTTACGCTATCAACCCCGAGAACGGCTTCTTCGGCGTTGCTCCCGGTACAAACGCAAAGAGCAACTACAATGCACTTGCATCTACAAGAAAGAACACAATCTTCACAAACGTTGCTATCAACAATGATGATATGACAGCTTGGTGGGAAGGTCTTGACAAGAATCCTCCCGAGAATGCAACAGACTGGAAGGGCAACAAGGTTAACGGTAAGGAATACACAGCAGCAGGCAACAAGCTCGCTCATCCTAACTCACGTTTCACAGCTCCCGCTCAGAACTGCCCCTGCATTTCACCTGAGTTCAACAATCCCCAGGGTGTTCCGATCTCAGCTATCATCTTCGGCGGCAGACGTGCAGCTACAACTCCTCTGGTTTACCAGTCATTCAGCTGGCAGCACGGCACATATGTAGGCTCTGCAGTTTCTTCTGAAACAACAGCAGCTGCTACAGGTGCAGTAGGCGTACTCCGTCACGATCCTATGGCTATGAAGCCCTTCTGCGGCTACCACATGGCTGATTACTGGGCACACTGGCTCGAAATGGGCAAGAAGCTCGGTGACAAGGCTCCTAAGATTTTCAACGTTAACTGGTTCAAGCAGGACGAGAACGGCAACTTCATCTGGCCCGGTTTCGGCGACAACATGAGAGTTCTCGACTGGATCATCAAGAGATGTGAAGGCACAATTGACGCTGAAAAGACTCCTATCGGCTACCTTCCTAAGAAGGGTGACATCAACCTCAAGGGTATCGAAGATGAGGTTACATCAGAAGTTGAAGACAAGCTGCTCGCAGTTGACAGAGACCTCTGGAAGAAGGAAGTAGAAGAGATGAAGGAATTCTACAAGCAGTTCGGTGACAAGCTCCCCGACGGTTTAAAGCAGGAACTCGCTGATCTCGAAGCAAGACTTGGCTAATCCATAACCGAATAAACTCCGATCCCCTGTTAAGCGATTAACAGGGGATTTTCTTATGCTTCATACGCTCCTAGCTGATATGACAGGGCAAATACCGCACTGCTGTCACGGCATTATATACGGCAAAACGGCACCGGAAAATTTCCGATGCCGTTTCTGTATAAAATATATTAACCCAAAATTGTCTTATTCCTTTACACCACCGAGTGAAACACCGGCGATGATGAATTTCGATAAGCAGAAATAAACGATGATAACAGGTATGATTGCTATGAAAATGAACATATAAACCTGACCCATATCAAACTTTAAGAAGTCAGCCGAACGAAGCTGTGCGATCATGATAGGCATTGTCTTCTTTGTTGATGTATCAATGATCAACGAAGGAAGGAAGTAGTTGTTCCATGATGCAACGAAGCTGAATATTGCCTGTACTGCAAGAGCAGGCTTCAGCATAGGAAGAACAATCGTGTTGAATGTTCTGAATTCGCCCGAACCGTCAATTCTTGCTGCCTCGATAATATCAATAGGAAGCGAGCTCTTCATGTACTGAATCATGAAGAAGAACACTGCAGGAGCCGCAATAGCAGGAACTATAAGAGGAATATATGTATCTCTGAGTCCCCAGTCGGTACACATACTGAAGAAACCGAGCGCAGAAACCTGTGTAGGAATCGTCATGATAAGTAATATGAAGTTAAAGATAAATTTCTTACCTTTGAAGTCATATACATGAATTGAATACGCTGTCATTGCCGAGAAATAAATTGATAATACTGCTGTACACGTTGCAATAATCAAGCTGTTGATAACACCGTTTATAACAGGTATCGTTGTGTTTGAGATCGCACTCTGGAAGTTATTGATAAATTGATTTCCCGGCAGGAACGAGAAGCCGGACATAATATCGTAATGTGAACGGCTTGCGTTAACAAGCAGGATGTAGAAGAAGAACAAACACAGGATTGAGAAGAAGATAAGAACGATATAACAGATTATTCTGTGAATAATAAGCGTAGGCTTTACCTTCATATCCGGATCTGTTCTGTTCTGCTGAAGTGCTGAGGTATGTTCAAGTACCTTTTCCTTTTTTGCCATGATACTTACTTACCTCCTTTTTTAGACTTCTTGTTGCTTCTGTCAGCAGCAAAGAAGTAGTAAACAACCAGGCTGAGTGCCGCACATACAATGAATATAATTACTGAAAGCGCACCTGCCATACCATAGTTCTTAGATGTACCGATCTGTTCGTTCAGATACATGATAAGCGTCTTGGTAGTGTTATTCGGGCCTCCCTGACCGCCGGTAAGGATCTGCGGTACATCGAACATCTGAAGACCGCCGATCAGCGAAGTGATCATAACGTATACGAGTATAGGTCTGATAAGAGGAAGAGTTATCTTCCAGAATATCTGTGAGCTGCTTGCACCGTCGATTTCAGCAGCCTCAATAACAGATTCGTTGATACCCATCATTGCCGCCATCAGCAGAATTGTCGTGTTACCGAACCACATAATGAAGTTCATGAACGCTACAAGTCCCATCGTACTGCCCGTATAGCTGAGGAATCTGAAAGCCTCGCCGCCGGTAGTGTGCTTGATAAGCTCGTTGATAGGTCCGATATCGGAGAATATTGAGAATATCAGCATTGCAAATGCAGATGCCATGATAAGGTTAGGCATATACATTACAGTTTTGAAGAATCCAAGACATCTTAAACGAAGTCTTACATTAGTAAACCAGTAAGCAAAAAGTAATGAAATGATTATCTGCGGAACAAATCCCAGTACCCACATGATAAGCGTATTCCATGTGAGTGCAAGTATATTGTTACCTGAACTCATATCAAAAATTGCCACAAAGTTATCAAATCCGACAAACTCCGGTCCTATCCAACTAAGACCCGACTTGAAGTATTTGAACATACTGTAATAGAAAGTCTGAATAAGCGGCCAAGCCTGGAAAACAAGGAAAACTAATATGAACGGGAGCATAAATATGTAGCCCCATTTTTTATATTTCCCGATTTGTCCTTTTCTGGCTTTTACCGGCGCACTTCCTGCGTTAGCTGCCTGAGCCATAAAAACACTCCTTATAAAAATCTCGGTATATTCTCCATCTTGAGCAGTCAAGTATGTTAATAAGGCGGAAACATCCGTAATTCGCCCCATTAACATACTTGACTGCGAATTCACAGAACCCGCAGTCAAGATGAAGGTCAATATTGTTTAAGCCACAAAGCCTTGATTATGCGTTAGCGGGCTTCTTGAGCTCAGGATACTTAACAATAGCAGCCTCGTAGAAGTTCTTGAGTGCTGTATCCTTATCAACAGTACCGTCGAAGTATTCCTTGAACTTAGCCTGGAATGTCTCGTTAAGACCCTGGTCGTAGACAGAAATCTTGCTCATGTCGATCTTGGGAGCTGTTTCAACGAACAGAGCGATGTGGTTCTGACCGCCTAAGAATGCTGACTTGAAGTCAGAAGCAGCGAGTTCCTTCATTGCAGCTTCGTTGTTGTAGTAGTCCTGAGTATCCTTTGTGAACTGAAGACCGAAGTCCTTGTCGCAGCAGAATGCTCTCATAACATCGCCAACTAATGTAGCGTTATCTGTGCCCTTTGCAGCAGCGAGCCAAGAACCGCCCCAGAAGTAAGCCTGAGGACCGTAGCAAACTGCCCAGTCACCGTAACCGCCGTTACCTACTTCGAGCTTACCGCCGTCTTTTTCCTTAACTGCAAGTGAGTTACCTGCAAGTGTGAAGTTGATGCCCCATGTTGAGTAGAAGAAGCCGAATACCTTACCGTCGGGACCCTGGTCAGCAGCCCAAGCATCAGACCAAAGAGATGTCTTGTTGTTGTAACCCTTGTCTGTGTATGTCTTAGTCTGGTCAACCCACTTCATGATGTTGGCGTCAACGATGATTTCCTTGTTTTCGTTAACCCAAGGAGCAGCAACGTTGTTTGAGAAGGTTCTGTATGCATCATCATAACCTGAGAGCATCTTGTAACCCTTATCAGCAGCCTTAGCAGCTACTTCGTCAAACTTTGTCCAGTCAGCGAGAGCTTCCTGTACCTTCGCGGGATCATCTGTGCCGAGAACGTCCTTAGCAATTGAACGTCTGTAAGCATACAGACCGGGAGTTGCCTGCCATGAAACACCCTTCAGTAACTTTGCATCATCCTGAGTTGTGCAAACGTCCTTTGTATACTGATACATACCTGAAAGATCTTCGTCAGTAAGACCGAGTGACTTAACATCAAGTGTGTACTCTGAGTTAACATACTTGAGAGCGTAGTCAGCTTCGAATAAGAACATATCGATCTTGTCGTCAGCAGATGCAGCTTCGTTCTTGGGAAGGTCTTCATCGAGCTTGTTCTGATAAGCATTGTCCTTGTTTTCAGTGATCTTGAAATTAACTGTAACACCCTCAGGCATCTTAGCCTTTATGTACTTATCAAAGTAATTCTTGAACTCTTCGTTCCATACAGCGATGTTAAGAGTCTTGCCTTCGCCTTCCTTAAGTGTGAACTTATCGGAAGTTCCTGCGTTGCTTGAATCATCAGTCTTGCTTGAGTCTTCAGTCTTGCTTGAGTTTTCAGTCTTGCTCGAATCTGTTGTAGAAGATCCTGCTGAGCTTGTAGCGTTGCTTGAGCAGCCTGCTACTGCGCCCAGAATTGATGCAGATGCTAATACAGCTGCTAAAATTCTTTTCTTCATTGGTAATTCCTCCAGAAGTATTCATTGTTGTGAATAGCTATCGCTTTCACTGCCTGACCTTACGGCCTCATTAAAGAGGAGCCGTAAACAATCCCCGGTAAGAACAGGCTTCCGGTTGAAGCTCCTGTGACATAACGGTATATACTGCCGTATATGTAACAATGGATAATTCACTAAAAAGACCTGTAGCTTGTCAAAAGTTTTGTTCACTTTTTCCTCGTTGACATAATCATATCACAGATTTCACAAATTTGCAAGCATTTTAAGCCCGCAATTGTGTTTTTTTACCGTAAACGATTACAAAAAATGTTTTTTTGCACTTTTCCGTCATCATGCACAAAAATCTGTTACATTTTTGTAACAATTCGGTCGCAACTTGATTACTGATTTTCTCTATTTTCCGCTCTATAATCGGATATTCTTCCATTGTAACGTCGTGTAAACGATTTTATGCTAATTTAGTTCACAGAAAGTTTGTAAAGTAATTAATGTACATATAGCACAAAAACAAAGCGCCGCTATTGTTGAAAAAGCACAATTTAAGAGATTTTCTGCTTTAGCACTTGAATTTGTTATTAAAATAAGGTAAAATGATATAGTAACAAGTACGGAGGGAAAGCATGAGATCTATGAATAAAATACAGCTTACAACAGCTTTGATAAGCTTCGGTAAATTTTCATATATGTCTTTTTCTACGCCGTATTATAAGAATAAGTGTATTTTTTAAGCTGTGCAATTGGATTACACAGCTTTATTTATTTTCTGAAAGGATGTTCGTAAATGAAAAAAGTAGCCATAGTAATGGGCAGCGATTCCGATCTGCCTATCGTAAAAAAAGCGGCTCAGGTGCTTAAGGACTTCGGAGTTCCTACAGAGCTTCGTGTTCTCTCCGCTCACCGTTGCGCCGCAGAGGTTTCCGAGTTTGCAAGAAATGCCGAGAAGAACGGCACAGGCGTTATCATTGCCGCCGCAGGCAAAGCCGCTCACCTTGCCGGAGCTATCGCAGGTCAGACTCCCCTGCCCGTTATCGGCATCCCGATAAAAGCAAGCGCACTTGAGGGCATAGATGCACTTCTGTCTACAGTACAGATGCCTGCCGGAGTTCCCGTCGCTACAGTAGCTATTGACGGTGCGGCAAATGCGGCATTCCTCGCCGTACAGATCCTTGCGGTATCAGACGATGCCCTTATGGAAAAGATGAAGGCATACCGTGCAGCGCAGACCGCAAAGGTTCTTGAGGCTGACAAAAAAATGGAACAGGTACTTGCCGAGCTTTGATCGGTGTACTATATATAATGTAATCAATAAATACGGCACAGCCGCTGAAGAAAGGATAAACAAAATGGAAAAGAAAGAACAGCTTTACGAAGGAAAGGCAAAGAAGGTATTCGCAACCGATGATCCCGACCTTGTTATCGTATCCTACAAGGATGATGCAACAGCATTCAACGGCCTCAAGAAAGGCACTATCTCAGGTAAGGGCGTTATCAACAACAAAATGACGAACTATATGTTCGGTCTGCTTGAAAAAGCAGGTGTTCCCACTCACCTTGTTAAAGAGCTGAACGACAGAGAAACACTCGTTAAAAAGGTTTCTATCGTTCCCCTCGAAGTAATCGTAAGAAACGTAGCCGCAGGCAGCTTCTCGAAGAAGCTCGGCATCGAGGAAGGCACAAAGCTCCTCTGCCCCACGCTTGAATTCAGCTACAAGAATGACGATCTGGGCGATCCTTTCATCAACGACTACTATGCGCTTGCACTCGGTCTTGCAACAAAGGAAGAAATCGACCTTATCTCAAAGTACGCTTTCAAGGTAAATGAATTTATGCTCGACTTCTTCAAGAAGCTCAACATCGACCTTATCGACTTCAAGATTGAATTCGGTAAGACCTCAGACGGCACAATAATTCTTGCCGACGAGATTTCTCCCGACACCTGTCGTTTCTGGGACAGCACAACTCACGAGAAGCTCGACAAGGATCGTTTCCGTCGTGATATGGGCGGTGTTGAGGACGCTTACGTTGAAATAATGAAGCGTCTTATGGGCAAATAATCACAACAATTGAAAAGAATCTAACAGGAAAAGGCAGGATAATATATGGGTGGATTTTTCGGTGCGGCGTCAAACAACGACTGCATAACCGATGTTTTCTTCGGAACAGACTATCACTCCCACCTCGGAACACGCAGAGGCGGTATGACCGCATACAGCCCCGACAGAGGCTTTCAGCGTGCTATCCACAGTATTGAAAACTCACCGTTCAGAACAAAGTTTGAACAGGACGCTACGGATATGAGGGGAAAGCTGTGTATCGGCTGTATCAGCGATACCGACCCTCAGCCTCTGCTGGTGCGTTCAAAGCTCGGTATTTATTCGATATGCAGTGTCGGCATAATCAGAAACGCCGAACAGCTTTCAACCGAGCTGCTCGAGAGCGGCTGCGCAAACTTTGAAACAATGAGCAGCGGCAGTATAAACTCCGGCTCGCTCATCGGTGCGCTTATCGCACAGAAGGACAACTTTACAGAAGGCATACGATATGCTCAAAGCAAGATTAACGGTACAATGTCCCTTATCATTCTTACAAAGGACGGAATTATCGCCGCAAGGGATCAGTACGGCAGACTTCCTATAATTGTAGGAAAAAGGAGCGACGGATACTGCGTATCCCTTGAATCATTCGCATTCCAGAAGCTCGGCTACAGCACATATAAAGAGCTTCGTCCCGGCGAAATAGATATGATAACTGCGGACGGCTGTGAAGTGCTGAGTGACGGCGATGAAAGCAAAATGCATATATGCTCGTTCATGTGGACATATTACGGCTATCCGAATGCGGTATATGAGGGTGTGACCGTTGAAACGATGCGTACACGCAACGGCGAGATTATGGCGGAGAACGATATAAAGAACGGCAAGCTGCCCGATGTTGACTATGTATGCGGTATTCCGGATTCGGGCGTACCTCACGCAATAGGCTACGCAAACAGGAGCGGTATCCCGTTCGCACGTCCTTTTATCAAGTACACTCCCACATGGCCCAGAAGCTTTATGCCTACCAACCAGACAATGAGAAATCAGGTAGCTAAAATGAAGCTGATTCCGGTCCACGAGCTTATTGAGGGTAAAAAACTGCTGTTCGTTGACGACAGCATAGTAAGAGGAACTCAGATGAGAGAAACAGTAGAGTTCCTTTATGAGAACGGTGCTAAGGAAGTACACATGCGCAGCGCCTGTCCTCCGATAATGTACGGTTGTAAGTATCTCAACTTCTCCCGCAGCACATCGGAGATGGAGCTGATTGCAAGACAGATAATTGATGAGGCCGAGGGTGCAGATGGTATCAGATTTATCGACGAGTACAGTGACACCAACACAGAGCGTGGAAAGAAACTGCGTGACGAAATATGCCGCAGACTAAAGCTGACATCGCTTGAATTCCAGTCGCTTGACGGAACTGTACGGGCAATAGGCAAGCCACAGTGTGAGCTTTGCACTTATTGCTGGAACGGAAAGGAATGACTCCATTGACAAGCGGTTTGCATGAAGAATGCGGCGTGTTCGGTGTTTTTGCAAAAGAAAAGACCAACGTTGCCGCAACAACATATTACGGATTATTCGCATTACAGCACAGAGGACAGGAAAGCTGCGGCATCGTTGTGAACGATGACGGCGTTTTCAATTCCTACAAGGACACCGGTCTTGTGAACGATGTGTTCACTCCCGAGCGACTTGACGGACTTGGACAGGGCAATATGGCGGTAGGTCATGTGCGTTACGGCACGACCGGAGCAAACGCACGTCTTAATGCCCAGCCTATTCTGGTAAATCATTATAAAGGAAGAATGGCTCTCGCCCATAACGGAAACCTTGTAAACACTTACGAGTTACGTCACGAGCTTGAAAAACAAGGCTCCATCTTCCATACGACAAGCGACACAGAAGTTATAAGCTACCTTGTAACAAAGGAACGGCTTGAAGCTCCCTCAATAGAAGAGGCGCTCAACCGTGCGATGAATAAGATAAACGGCGCATATTCGCTCGTTATCATGTCGCCTGCAAAGCTGATTGCCGCCCGTGACGAGAACGGCTTCAGACCGCTCTGCTACGGCATAACAAACGAGGGAACATATATAGTTGCCTCCGAAAGCTGCGCTCTTGACTCGGTCGGCGCTAAGTTCGTAAGAGATCTGCTCCCCGGCGAGATTGTTGTATTCGATGAAAACGGAGTACGCTCCATAAAAGATCATTGCGGCAAGCGTCCGCATACTTTGTGCGTTTTTGAATATATCTACTTCGCACGTCCCGACTCGGTCATAGAGGGTGCATCCGTTCACGAAGCAAGACTTCGTGCAGGCGCATTCTTAGCGCTTGAGCATCCCGTGCAGGCGGATATAGTAATCGGCGTTCCCGATTCCGGAATAGATGCCGCCATAGGCTATTCTCACCAGTCGGGTATTCCCTACGGCATCGGCTTCATCAAGAACAAATACATCGGCAGAACCTTTATTTCGCCCGGTCAATCGTCAAGAGAAGATAAGGTGCGTATAAAGCTGAACGCTGTTGCCAGTGTCGTAAAAGGCAAACGTGTCGTTCTTATAGACGATTCTATAGTAAGAGGCACCACAAGCGGCAGGATTGTAAAATTACTGCGTGATGCGGGAGCCACCGAGGTTCATATGAGAGTATCCGCTCCCCCGTTCCTCAATCCCTGCTACTACGGTACCGACATAGATTTGAGAGAACACCTTATCGCTTGTCATCATTCGATAAAAGAGATCAGCGACATAATAGGCACAGATTCGCTCGGCTATCTGAGCGTGGAAAACGCAAAGAAGCTTGCGGTACACGCAAACGGCTGTGAATGCGGTTATTGCACCGCTTGTTTCAGCGGAGAATATCCCACGAATATTCCCACGGAAATGCACAAGGATAAATTCGACAGGAAAATCAGCGAAAGCAAAGAAAAAACCACCACATAAGGACATCAGTCCCCAAACGGAAGGAATTATTATTATGAAGAACAGTTTTTCAGAAAGCTATAAAGCAGCAGGCGTTGACGTTACCGCAGGCTACGAAGGTGTTCGTCTGATGAAAAAGGACGTTGAACGCACCAATATCCCCGGTGTACTTACAGGCATAGGCGGATTCGGCGGTCTGTTCCAGCTTGATATTGCAGATATGAAAGAACCCGTACTCGTTTCGGGTACAGACGGTGTCGGCACAAAGCTCAAGCTCGCAATGCTGATGGATAAGCACGATACGATCGGTATAGATGCGGTCGCTATGTGCGTAAACGACATAATCTGCTGCGGTGCAAAGCCTCTTTATTTCCTTGACTATATTGCTATAGGCAAGAACGTACCAGAAAAGGTAGCCGCTATAGTAAAGGGTGTTGCTGACGGCTGTGTACAGTCAGGCTGTGCGCTTATAGGCGGTGAAACCGCTGAGCATCCCGGAATGATGCCCGAAGACGAATATGACATCGCAGGCTATTCAACAGGTGTCGTTGACAAGTCGAAGATAATCGACAACAGCACCGTAAAGGAAGGCGACATCATAATCGGCCTTGCTTCCACAGGCGTTCATTCAAACGGCTTCTCTCTTGTAAGAAAGGTGTTCAACATAAACAGCAAGGAAGTTCTCGATGAAGTCCTCCCCACAGGAAAAACTCTCGGCGAAACGCTCCTTACACCTACAAAGATATATGTAAAGCCCATTTTGGAGCTTATCTCAAAGAAGAACGTAAAGGCTATCTCGCATATTACAGGCGGCGGCTTCAACGAGAACGTTCCCCGTTCACTCCCCGACGGCTTTACAGCAAAGATTACAAAGCACAGCTACGAAGTGCCTTATATCTTCAAGCACTTACAGGAAGTCGGAAACATCTCCGAACACGATATGTACAATACTTTCAATATGGGTATCGGTATGACCGTTGTAGTTGACAAGGACGATGCCGATGAAGCTGTACAGATACTCAGAAACGCAGGCGTTGAAAGCTACTGCATCGGTGAAATAATCAAGGGTGACGAGGGCATCATAATTGAGTAATATGAAAAATATCGTTGTACTTGTATCGGGCGGCGGAACTAACCTGCAGGCGCTTATCGACGCTGAAAAGTCCGAGGGACTCGGCGGAGGTAAAATCACCTGCGTTATTGCGTCAAAGCCCGATGCCTACGCACTGACAAGAGCCGCAGATAACGGCATAAAGACAAGAGTGCTCGCAAGACGTGACTATGCCGATGTTGCCGCTTACAGCAAGGCTATGGCTGACGCTTTAAAGGAAGAGCAGGCTGACCTTGTTATCTACGCAGGCTTTATGACAATACTTGACGAGCAGGTATGCGATGCGTTTAGGTATAAGATGATAAACGTTCACCCCGCCCTTATCCCCTCTTTCTGCGGAAAGGGCTACTACGGACTTCACGTTCACGAGGAAGCACTTAAAAAGGGCGTAAAGGTAACAGGTGCTACCGTTCATTTTGTAACAGCGGAATGTGACGCAGGACCTATCATTCTGCAAAAGGCAGTTGAGGTCAGAAACGGCGACACCCCTGAAATTCTTCAGAAACGTGTTATGGAGCAGGCAGAGTGGAAGATTCTCCCCCGTGCCGCACGTCTTTTCTGTGAAGGAAAGATAACCGTAAAGGACGGCATAACTATAGTGGAGGAATAATGAACGAAGAAAAATTCAGCGGTAAAGCAGAAATATACGACAAGTACCGTCCCACATACCCTACGGCACTGATTAACGTTCTTTATAATGAAATACACGGAGATGAAAACAGCCGTGTTGCCGATATCGGCGCAGGAACGGGCATATTTACAAAGGCACTTCTCGGAAAATTCCGCAATGTAACAGCAGTTGAGCCAAACGGCGATATGTATTCGGTGCTGAGAGCAAATCTGCCGGATATCACGGCTGTACAAAACAGTGCCGAAAACACAGGATTGCCGCAAAGTTCTTTTGACCTAATCACCACAGCGCAGGCATTTCACTGGTTTGATAAGGATATGTTCAGAAATGAATGTAAACGTATACTGAAACCGAACGGAAAACTTGCTGTTATATGGAACAGACGTGTGCGGAATGATTTTTGGGCAAGGCGTGACGAGATCTTTACAAGGTACTGCGAAACATTCCACACAGGGCACGTCTTTGTCGGACATAACGGCGTTGATGAGGACAAAGAGGGCGACAAATTCTTCAAAGAAGTATATTTGGGCGACTGCAAGGTTTTCACATACGATAACCCGTTTCTTATGACAAAGGAACAGTTTATCGGAGATACGCTGTCACGTTCACACGCACCGAAAAGCAGTGACGGCAATTACAGGGAATTTTTATCGGAGCTTGAAAAAGCGTTTGACGAATTTGTAACGGACGGTCATGTGACCGTGTTATATCAGACGGTGTGCTATCTCGGCACGCTGTAATCAACAGGAGGCTATATGGAAGTTTTAACACTTGAAAAAGAGCTTAACTCTCTTGCTTATCACGGCAGAGGCATCGTGATAGGAAAATCCGCAGACGGCACAAAAGCGGTAATCGCCTACTTTATTATGGGCAGAAGCGAAAACAGCCGTAACAGAATTTTTGTAGAGGACGGCGAGGGCATCAGAACACAGGCTTTCGATGAAAGCAAGATGGAAGATCCCCACCTCATCATTTATGCACCCGTAAGAGTTCTCGGCAACAAGACGATAGTTACAAACGGCGACCAGACCGACACTATCTATGAGCTTATGGATAAGCAGATGACATTCGAGCAGGCTCTCAGAACAAGAGAATTTGAAGATGACAAGCCCAACTACACACCGAGAATTTCTGGTATAGTCCACCTTGACAACGGCGATATGAATTTCGCAATGTCTATCTTGAAGAGCGCAGACGGCGACGGCTCATCATGTCAGAGATACACCTACGCTTACAGCAATCCCTTAAACGGCAAGGGCAAATTCATTCACACCTACAAGTGTGACGGCAATCCCCTGCCGAGCTACGAAGGCGAACCCAAGACAGTGGTTATCCCCGATATGGATATAGACACTTTCACATCAATGGTATGGGAAAACCTCAATGCTGACAACAAGGTTTCACTCTTTACACGTTATATCGACATTGCCACAGGCAAGTACGAATCACGCATAATCAATAAAAACAAGTAAGCGAAAGGAACTTTACTACAATGAACGAACTTCAGTTAAAGTACGGCTGCAACCCCAATCAGAAGCCGTCAAGAATATTCATGGAAAACGGCAATTCACTTCCTATCGAAGTGCTTAACGGCAAGCCCGGTTACATCAACTTTATGGACGCTTTCAACGGCTGGCAGCTCGTAAGCGAGCTTAAGAAGGCTACGGGTCTTCCCTCCGCAACATCATTCAAGCACGTTTCACCCGCAGGCGCCGCTGTAGGTCTTCCCCTCACAGACACGCTCAAGAAGATATACTGGGTAGACGATCTCGGCGAGCTGTCACCCCTTGCCTGTGCTTATGCAAGAGCAAGAGGCGCTGACAGAATGTCATCATACGGCGACTTCATCGCTCTGTCGGACAAGTGCGACGTTTCAACGGCAAAGATAATACAGCGTGAAGTTTCCGACGGTGTTATCGCTCCCGATTACGATCCCGAAGCGCTTGAAATTCTCAAGTCAAAGAAAAAGGGCAACTACAATATAATCAAGATCGATCCCGAGTACGTTCCCGAGCCTATCGAGCGTAAGCAGGTATTCGGTGTTACTTTCGAGCAGGGCAGGAACGAGCTGGTTATTGACGATAAGCTGTTCTCAAACATTGTGACCGAGAATAAGAATATACCCGAGAGCGCAAAGATAGATCTTGCAATAGCAATGATTACATTAAAGTACACTCAGTCAAACTCCGTAGCTTACACTTGCGGCGGTCAGGCTATCGGTATCGGCGCAGGTCAGCAGTCAAGAATCCACTGCACACGCCTTGCAGGTACAAAGGCTGACAACTGGTACTTAAGACAGTCACCTCAGGTTATGGGCTTACAGTTTGTAGATAACATAAGACGTGCCGACAGAGATAACGCTATCGACCTTTACATCGGTGAAGATTATATGGACGTTCTCGCAGACGGCGCATGGGAAAACATCTTCAAGGTAAAGCCCGCCGTATTCACAACAGAAGAAAAGAAAGCTTGGCTTGCAACAATGAAAGGCGTAGCGCTTGGCTCAGATGCATTCTTCCCCTTCGGTGACAACATTGAAAGAGCGCACAGAAGCGGTGTTGAATACATAGCACAGCCCGGCGGCTCTATCCGTGACGATAATGTTATCGACACCTGCAACAAGTACGGTATCGCAATGGCATTCACTGGAATCAGACTTTTCCACCACTGATAAGCTCAGTAAACGGGCGGCACGTCCGCCCGTTATTTTTAAATTCCGATAAAGGTATCACTATGCATTTTACTTACACAGATAAAGACATCCTTGACGGCAGATTTGAATTCAGGCAGAGCGGCACGTTTCGGGTACTGTCTGCGTTTGCACATTTGAAAATAATCATATCGTGTATAATCGAAGCGATGATTGCCCCGTATACTCTCAACGTATTATTTAACGGAGGCGCAACATCAAATAACACATCAATCATAATAATCAAAATTGCTCTCGCTGTAATTCTGCCGATACTGCCGATATGGTATATACTCATAGTTGCAGGCGGCGAACAGCAGTGCAGCTACTACGCCGATGAACGTCTTATGCGTATAGCAAGCAAACGCCATACCTATATTTTCAGGTACTCGGACATAGAAAACGTGACCTACAAGCCTATGACCTTGTTTACAAAGCAAAAAGGCTATACTGTTACTGTTACGACAAAAAATACCACGCTGTTCTTCCGTTATATCATGCCGTCATGCGCAGAATTTTTCACAATACAGTCCACACCGTTCTATATTCTTCAACATCCGCCGATAAAAGCGGAAGAAAGGAAAGACCGATGAAAAAAGCACTATTATTGATTTGCGCCGCATCAATTCTTGCAGGAATGTGCGGTTGCTCCAAAACGATTGAAAATCCTCCTTACTTCACTCCAAAAAATCAGACCACATCGTCAACGACCCCCGTTCCCCAGACAGTGACACCTCAGACCACCGCAGTAACTACTGCGGCAACATCAACGCAAACAACAAAAGCGGAAACAACGACCGCAAAGCCCGAAACCTCGAACACGTCTACAGACAAGTCCGAAACAAAAAAACCGTCCCCTGCCCCTGCAAAGTATACCCCTGTAGGAAGTCTTGTCAAACATAAAGTAAACAAATTCTCTCTGATGTACGATGACGGAGTATACTTCAATACCGGCATCAGTGAATATGAGGAAGATAAAAACGAGCTTTATCTTGTACATTATTCCGATGACGGCGAGGTCACATCTAATATCGTTGCTATGTGCAGTGATGAGGACGAAGATACTAAAGGCAGAACGGTAGCCGAGATCGGCGAGGAATTTATGAGCTATTACGCCGTCGGTGATAATGTCGATTCATCGACCAAGAGTATGATAAAAATAGGCAACACCGATGCATTTTACGCAACTGTAAAATCTTCGGACGGAGATTTTTCGGTTGCCGCAACACAGCACATATATTTTGCCCGTCACGGCAATAAAGTGTACACATTGATAGCACTGCACCTTGACAATAACGAAGAAGCGGTCACAAAGGCGCTTGAATACACGCTCGGGTCAATGTCATTCGACAATTCGTTAAACACATGACAGCAGAGTCAAAGTCATTATCTGCGTCATTGACCGCTCCGAAGCTGCCCGATAATCTTTTTACGGTAACAGATATTGATGCCGAGCTTTCAAAAGTGCGTGATGACGAATCGGATTTTATTGCGGCGGATTTTTCGAGGCTGATATGTGCCGAAACAGATTTTTCGGCCATCTGTTTCAGAAACTGCCTGTTTCACGGATGTCGCTTTACAGCCTGCGATTTTTCCGGATGCACTTTTATAGATTGCGTTTTCAAGGGCTGCGATATTTCAAACAGCGATTTTTCCGAAAGCTATTTCAAAGCCTGCTCGTTCATCTCCTGTAAAGCGGTCGGAACAGCTTTCAAATACTCGTTTTATAAAAATGTCAGCTTTGACGGTGGCAGCTTTGAGCTGTCGGATTTTCAGCGTTCAAAACTGCAATCGGTAGCTGTGACAGATACCGACTTCTCCTCCGCTCTGTTTTCTTCTTGCGAGATAAAACAAACGGAGCTTAAAAACGTTACGCTGGCAAGGTCTGTGTTTTTCGGCACGAAGCTTGCAGGGCTTGACTTCACCTCCTGTAATATCGAAGGTCTTACCGTTTCCGATACGGGAGCGGAGCTAAAAGGCGCAAAGGTCGATGTGTGGCAGGCGGCAATGTTCGCAAAGCTGCTTGGCCTTATCATCGAATAATGAATAAATCAAAAGAAAGAAAGGTATTTTTAACATGAACGTACTTGTAATAGGCGGAGGCGGCAGAGAACACGCCATAATAACAGCCCTTGCAAAATCTAAGAAGGTAGACAAGCTGTATGCCGCACCCGGCAACGGCGGTATCTCGAAATATGCCGAGTGCTTTAATGTAAAGGCAACCGATATTGACGGCTGTGTCGAGCTTGCAAAGAAGCTCAGACCCGACTATGTATTCGTAGCCCCCGACGATCCGCTGGTTATGGGTATGGTGGACAAGCTTAACGCAGAGGGCTTCAAGACCTTCGGACCCAGAGCAAATGCCGCTATTCTTGAGGGCAGTAAGGTTTTCTCAAAGGCTCTGATGAAGAAGTACAACATTCCCACTGCGGCTTACGAAACCTTCACGGACGCAGACGAGGCTATAGCATATATCAAAAAGCAGAACAGCTTCCCTGCCGTTATCAAGTGTGACGGTCTTGCACTCGGCAAGGGCGTTATAATCGCAAAGAACGAGCAGGAAGCAGAAAACGCAGTACGTTCAATGCTCCTTGACGGAAAATTCGGCAAATCCGGCAGTGAAATAGTTGTCGAGGAATTTATGACAGGCCCCGAGGTAACCGTTCTTGCGTTCACAGACGGCAAGACAGTAAAGCCTATGATAAGCTCTATGGATCATAAGCGTGCTTATGACAATGATGAGGGTCTTAACACGGGCGGAATGGGTACGATTGCTCCAAACCCCCTCTACACCCCCGATAAACAGCAGGAATGTATGGAAAAGATATTCCTGCCTACTATAAAGGCTATGGCAGCTGAGGGCAGACCGTTCAAGGGTTGCCTTTACTTCGGTCTTATGCTGACCCCGAACGGTGCAAAGGTGATTGAATACAACTGCCGCTTCGGTGATCCCGAAACACAGGTGGTTCTCCCTTTGCTTGAAACGGATATTATGGATATAATCGAAGCTGTCTGGGAAGAAAAGCTCGATACGCTTGACATCAAGTGGAGCGATAAATCATGCGCCTGCGTTGTAATGGCAAGCGGCGGCTACCCCGAAAAGTACGAAACAGGCAAGGTGATAAGCGGACTTGACGAAAACGGTCAGTGCGAGGGTGCATTCGTTTACCACGCAGGCACAAAGCTGGAGGACGGAAAGTTCCTTACGGCAGGAGGACGTGTTCTCGGCATTACCGCTTACGGCGATACATTAAAGGAAGCACTCGACACAGCTTATAAGGCAGTGGATACGATCAGCTTTGAAAAGGCACATTACCGCCACGATATAGGAAAAAAAGCTCTTTCCGCTTTAAAATAATTCCCGAAAACACTTGCATTTCATTTCCTTTTATGTTATAATAGCATTTGCGTGTTAGAATAATTTTGGGTTTGTACGATAAACAGATCTCGGACATACCCGTATTCCTATAAGGAGGACATATAAATGGGAATATTAGAAATAATCAGTGCTATTGTTCTGATTGTTGCCTGTGTTTTCATAGTACTCGTGGTACTTATGCAGGATACAAAGCAGGGTATGTCGCAGACGATCACAGGCGGTAGTGCAGACAACTATTATCAGAGAAATTCAGGCCGTTCAAACGAGGCTAAGCTGAACAGACTTACAAAGATTGCCGCAGTGATTTTCTTTGTTGTGGCTCTCGTTGTTAACTTCATCGTTATGTACAGCGGTAACTTCAACAAGTCGAATAATTCTTCGACAACAAGCTCCGCAACATCATCTGTAACATCTTCCGTTACAAGTGACGATTCGTCAGCTTCATCGGCATCTTCCGATGCTTCATCGACAGATTCTTCCGCTTCTTCATCTGACGCTTCTTCTGCTGATTCCTCAGTAGCCGAGTCTTCATCTGAAACAAGCACAGAAACATCTGCAGAATAATTAATGCTTTTAAAAGCTGTCGCACTGCGGCAGCTTTTTTTGTATATGCCTGATTGTTCCGGCAACGTTCACCGGATATAAGTAAATGCTGAGCTGTTGAAAAAAACGCCCTGTTATGGTACAATATAATCAATGATTATTAAAGGCAACACCGCATAATTAACGGCTTTCGCCTTTGCCGCACGCTTGCTTGCATATTTTCCGCCATCTTGCGCAAATTTTGCTTGACAGGCGCCAGCCTGCCCGCACTCAATTTATACAATCTGACGAAAAATCTGACTGCGCAATCGCACGACAATAATTATGCGGTATAGCCTTAAACAAAACTTACTCGAAGGGACAACAAATGTAAAAATGCATCGCCATTTGCGGTTTTGCTTTTACAGCATTCCTTCTCATCTGTATGGTCATAAACTTATTTAAGGGGCATATCGTAGCCGCTGTATGTAGTCTTGGAGCGTGTTTCTTGTTTTTTGCTCTGTCTTTATTAACTTATAAAAAAGGCAAAGACAGCAACCCGTATCAATCCTTGCAAATCACCCGACATCAGATTTTACACAAAATCTTATACGCTCTAAGGCTGTTCTAAGCTAACCGCACTATAATATCAATATCATAAAGGACGGTGATATTATGAAGCTCCTGTTTGCAGAAGATGAGGTCAGTATGGCTGAGGCTGTAACCGACATTCTGACCTATCATAATTATACGGTAGACACGGTTTATGACGGTGCCGATGCTCTTGATTACGCAAGAGCCGAACAGTATGACGGGATAATTCTTGATATAATGATGCCGAAAAAGAGCGGCTTAGAGGTGCTTAAAACACTAAGGAGCGAGGGGAACACCACTCCCATTCTCCTGCTTACCGCAAAGGCTGAGGTCGAGGACAGGATAGCGGGGCTTGATATGGGTGCAGACGATTACCTGCCGAAGCCGTTTGTAATGGGCGAGCTTCTTTCCCGTGTCAGAGCAATGCTCCGCAGAAAAGACAGGTTTACACCCGATATAATGACATTCGGCAATGTGTCGCTCAATCTCAGCAGCTGCGAGCTTAAAGGACCATTGCAGTCTATTGTCCTGCCCAAGATAGAATACAAGCTGATGGAGCTTCTTATGCTCAACAAGGGCATCTATCTTTCCACTGAGGATATTCTCGTAAAGGTCTGGGGCTATGAGAGCGATGCAGAGAGCGGCGCAGTATGGGTATATATATCCTATGTAAGAAAACGTCTTGCCGCTATCGGTGCGGATATTGAAATCCGAGCCAAGCGCAGTGTTGGCTATACTCTTGCAAAGATCGGGGATGCTGACTGATGGTAAAACAGCTGCAAAAAAAGTTTATCATATCCGCTATGCTGGCGGTAACAATTCTGCTTGTCGTGCTTATCGGCGGAATAAACGTTTTCAATTATCTCACCACCAGTGGCGATAACGACAGGCTTATGGAGATGCTCTGCTACAGCTTTGAAACCTCAACAAAGTGGAACGCAGATACAACCGACAATACTCAGCCCCCGCAGAGCATAAACGGCACTCAGCAAAATACAACCGACGCATCCGGCAATCAGAATAATCCCGATTTTCCGCCGCAGGACAATGGGACTAAACCACCCGACGATAAAAAGAACAACGGCTTTGGCAGACACGATAAAAACGCAGTGGATTCTGCACGCTATGCCGCCGTTGCAATCGACAAAAACGGCAATATCATAAGGACGGATGTAACTCATATCTCCTCGCTTACCGAGGACGAAGCGACCGCTATTACCGAAGCACTTAAAAATACCGCTGCGGGAACAGGCACATACAGCGGCTTTCAGTACAGGATAAGCGAAACTAAGCGTGCAGAAGGAAAGGTTATCATCCTGCTTGACAACAGTATGCAGATAAGCTCCTTCTTTACCGTACTGTTTATATCGGTCGGTGCAGGCATATTCGGCTGGCTTATGATGCTGCTGCTCGTAATTCTTCTTTCCCGAAAAACTATCGCCCCTGTTGCACGAAGCATTGAAAAGCAAAAGCAGTTTGTCACAAACGCAGGTCACGAAATAAAGACGCCGCTTGCCATTATCCTTGCCAATACAGATGCAATGGAGCTTCACAACGGCGAAAACAAATGGAGCAGAAATATCCGTGCGCAGACGCTCAGACTCAGCGGACTTATGCAGAATCTGCTGATGCTTGCCAAAATGGATGAAAGCTCAACAAAGCTCCCGATGTGCGAATTCGATATAAGCACTGCGGCAGAAGATACCGTCGGCGCATTTATAGAGCCTGCCGCCCTCAAAGGCATAATGATTGAACAGGACATCAAAAAAGGCATCAGGCTCAGCGGCAACCGTGACAGTATAGTACAGCTTATGACGGTACTGCTTGACAATGCGGTCAAATATACCGAAAGCGGAGGTGTCATAAGGGCTGGGCTTTACGGCAGCGAAAAGAACATAACACTCAGCATCGCCAACACCTGCGAGCCTATAGACCACCCCGAAAAGCTGTTCGACCGCTTTTACCGGGGCGACAGCGCAAGAACGCAGAAAAACGGCGGCTACGGCATAGGCTTATCGGTAGCTCAGGCAATAGCCGAACTCCACAAAGGCTCGATAACCGCTGAAAATGTATCTGCCTCCGCTACAGAATCCCGCACCGACACCGCAGATAAACAAAACACCAATATGCTTATGTTCACGGTTAAAATATAAAACAACGGTTTGCAGGCGGCTGAATCGGGTCAGCCATCTGCAAACCGTTTTATCTTTAAAGTGTCCGATGTGTCCCTTACAGCAATCGACCCCATCCTGAAGATGTATCCGTAAGTTCCTTTTCTAAGTCCACACTAAAATTCTTTTGCTGTATTATTTTTCTCTCATCAATAATTAACAATCAAATCGGCATAGGTTATGCTGATCGATTTAATGAGATCATCTTCGGTAAACCTCACGCCAATACTATGATCATTAAGCCTACCGCCGGTTTTATTTTCGCCATTTACTATGCCATAGTAATAATAATGCTCATTACCAACTCCGGAGAGCGGTTCGCCATATCTTTTAACCACTTCTTGCTTTGTGGTTTCAGACGGAACTAATCCATCAATCGAACAATCGCTTTCATATATTGTTAAATTATAGATGATACTTTCTTCAGGTTTATTTTTGTTGTAGTTTTCCAAAGCGGCTATATACATTTCATTTCCGTTGTAATACATTGTTGCCAAGAACTGATTATCCCGAAGGTAAACGTCCTTCTCGTCATATAATTTGTAGCTCCAACCCTCTGGTATTTCGCCGAGTTTAACGGGAATTTCAATCGTTTGTCCTTTAATGACAATACTTTTTCTAACTCTATCAATGTCAAATCCGGTTTCATTTACGCTATTCGACACACCGACCGAGGTTATATTGCGGTCCGTTGGAGATGGTGTTTCACCGTTAGAACATCCCGTGAAACTACATAGCAATGTTATCGTTGCTAACAGCGCAACCGCCCTTTTACCTTTCCTGTCAAACCCATGCTTGATTTTGATAAACATAATAAACGCCCTTTCATTTGTTTTGATTTTTAAATGGAGTTATACCATCAAACCATGATTTCAGCGTTCGAGCGCAATACCGAAAATCTTCAAGTGAACTTATCTCGGCAATATGTATCCACTCTGACAGCATTGTTTCAGCCTGTTCGGCACTGCTTCGAAAAACAGTGAAAAATTTTTCTTTCAGACAGTGTGCGTCCATAATATCCGCCTAATACGAGAGCTTAATATTCACGGCTTGTTTGTCCGTGTATTTTAAGCTGTTAAAAGGCTTGATGAGCAGTGAGCGTGAACGCTTGAAATTCTTTCTCATACTGTCATCAAGTGATTGTTGAGCCTTTTTGCAAATATTTCTTGAATTACTAAGTTTTATATGATACAATTTATTTAAGAACCAACGCACTGCTCCTAAATCGAAATTCGGAGGTACTTACCATGATAGAGGAAGTGAATGAAAAAGATATTTGCGAATGTGTAAATGTAATCAGAGTCAGCTTTGCCACAGTTGCTGACGAGTTTGGCTTTACTGCTGAAAACGCCCCAAAATTCACTGCGTTTGCAACGACGGAAGAAAGATTAAAGTGGCATTTATTCGGTGAGCATAGACGTATGTATGCCTTTTGGGATAACGGGAAAATTGTTGGCTACTATTCATTGCTATTGCAGAGTAATAACGAGTGTGAGTTAAATAATTTATGTGTACTTCCGACATACAGACACAGAAAAATCGGTCAAGAGCTGTTATTTCATGCCTTTAATACTGCCGAAAAAACAAATTGCGTAAAAATCAACATCGGAATAGTCGAGGAAAACAAAAAATTAAAAAATTGGTATGAGCAATTCGGATTTACACATACAGAAACCAAAAAATATGATTTTTTCCCTTTTACCTGTGGGTATATGGAAAAGATTTTATAATTTTTTTCATTTATAAAGCAGACTGACATAAAGGATTATGCTATAACAGTCTTGAACAAGTAGTTATTATTCCGGACAAACAGGAAATGAGAGGTTTAGAGTATATGCTTTATATGCGACAGAATTAAAATGATCAACAATGGTACGAATCCATACTTCGTTAAAGAATTGCAAACAGGTTATGTAGTTATTGGTGATAATCAGCATTTTAAGGGCTACACATTATTTCTTTGCAAAGAACACAAAACAGAACTGTTTCAATTCTGTCTCTTATACACATCTGACGCTGCCG
>ENA-OYVY01000192-OYVY01000192.1-human-gut-metagenome-genome-assembly--contig:-NODE-192-length-39522-cov-6.464616_pt1 | contig 39522 bp, 42 predicted proteins | sample MGYA00244161_ERZ653379 | MGnify/ENA primary metagenome ERZ653379 (study PRJEB26926, sample SAMN06164900) | human gut metagenome | biome: ENVO:00009003; feature: ENVO:2100002; material: ENVO:00002003... | reverse complement strand
ACGAGATGTAGCTCCGTCTCGTGGGCTCGGAGATGTGTATAAGAGACAGCGCGTATAGAATATTTACGGAAGTATTCGGGTGTTGACTTGGATTACTCGGTTAATTCTTTGGTTGACATCTGGGGTTGGTTCTTAAAAATTGCCGAAACCGAAAAAGCGCCGAAAGCGAAAACAGAAGAGGTAAGAAATCGTTTAAAAAGTCAGCCCAAAGAAATAATCGAAGATGTTTTAAACGAACAGTCAAGACAGTTTTCGCTCGAAACGGAGTACATTATACGGGATATTGCCATGTACTTCGGTGAGGTGTATGTAAAAAACAATTCTTCGATAGCATGGGGTTACCATACTGATGTTAAAGCAGATTCGTTTGCTAATATGCCGCTGCTTGTCGGCTTTGAAGACAGAGATTTTACACCTGCCTTTAAAACGCATTTTGAACCTGTGTTTATGATTCGTGCTGTGGCGTGCAATATTTTTGACGGTGATCAGACAAAAGAGGATTTGTTACTTCTTTATAACAAATGGCAGAGAATGGTTCATAATTGAAAATGTGAGATATTTCGTTATAATCTATTTAAAATCCGCTGACCTACCGTGACTCGCTGTCGTTTACCTGGAAGAACGGCAGACAGCTTGCCTCTTTACAAAACGGCAGCAGTGTGATAAACTATACATACAATTACAATTATAGAAATGAATCTTGGAATTTAACTTATTCTACCGGACAAGGCAGGATATTTACAAAGTCTGGTAAGATTTTAACGTTTTGGTATAGGTGAAGCTAATGAAAAGCAAACAACACGAATACATTTTGAAGGCGTTTTTAAACTCAAGCATTCCTGCGGTAATTCGTAGAAGTTCTCCGGAACTTATGGTTATTGATTCTGTTATAGGGGGATATTGCTCTCAATTGATAAAGCGAGCAAAACTAATCAGTCTCCAATCGAGCGAGATTATTTCTAAAACCGAAAAAGCCGCATTCTCAGAATTGATAAATCAATCAACTGGAATGGAAAAAGATGAATTAGTAGTATACTATTGACTTGCAATACTTGTGGAATCCATATTGATTCAGTATATGGAACAGCATATACCGAAAAGCAACGCTTAAAAAAGAACAAAAAGCCAGACGTTCACGTAATATGCAAAAGAGAGGAGGAAATAATAGAAAATGAATAAATCGGAAATAATTAGTATATGCAAAAAAAGTGACACTTTAACGAAAAATCAATATCTTGCGTTATACCAAATAATATTACACGGAGATTCATTTGAAAAATCCGAAATAGCCGATTTGCTAATAGACCATGTAAATAAAAAATCTATGTATTTGTTATCGGTTTTGTGGAAAGATAAAGATTCTTTGGTAAGAATGTGTGCATATGACACTGTGTCAGTTTATCCTGCAAAATTTACATATAATCATTTAATTAGTAGAATTAGTAAAGAAAATGATGAATTGGCAAGAAGCTATATCATTACATCGTTAACAGACATTAGTTTACGAGAAAAAGTGCAAGGAACTATCCGAATTTTCAAAAAATTGTATATCAAAGAAAAATCGGCGTATTGCATTTTAGCATATTTAAGAGCTTTTTATCTACTTGGGAATAATCAAATTATTTCAAAAACACGAAAATATTTGACTCATTCTGATTATCACATAAGATCCACAGCATCAATGGTTTTGGATGATTTACTGGATAATACTCAAAATATTGATGAAACCCTTTCTTTTATCAAAGAAAGAATAAAGAAAGAAAAATCAGTTGCTGTAGAATCAAAATTGAGAGCACTTATAAAAAAATATGGGAAATAATTAAGATTAAGTCTAGAGTCCATAGATTATCTCTATGACGAGAACGGTTCACCTGTAGGACTTACTTACAAGGGAAAACATATTATTAGCGTTAGCTGTAGGAAACGGAAAACGTCCAGTTGCTCCGGAACGTCATTATAATAAAATAACAGGCTCATCATTGGGATATTGGTGGCATTATCATGATGGCAATAGAAAAGGAGGGCATATATTTTATGTATGAATTGAACTATGGCATGCTGTGTGCAAATTTTAGTGAAGTTTTAGATTATTGCTTTAAGAATTCTGATTCTTTTTCAATGATAACCACTTTGAAAAAGCCATATAAAACAAATCTGCCGATTTGTGTACATGATAATATTATAGAATGTTGGAAAAACTGTCTAATTAACTTAAAACCTGATATAAAAAAAATGGCCAGGTACTGAAACTAGGAGCAATCATAAAGCAATGCTTATTTATAATGCTAAAAAATTTAGGAGAACTTATCGTGATATTCCTAACTTTTTTCTTGCTATTGAGCAAAATTTGCCTGAAGATATTTGCTTTTATAGAGAAGGTGAGGTTTGGTTATATACGGTAACTCATGAGAGGAGCGCAACTATGGTTTCTTCGACTAGATTGGATTTTGATTTTTTAAAATCTTATTTTATTTAAATATACATATTGTACAAACAATGATTTTCCTTGACAAATTGAAACATATGCGTATACAGTTCCGGCACGCAGATACTCAGTGAGAATAACGGAAGCAACACTAACTACTATCTCTATGACGAAAACGGTTCACCTGTAGGACTTACTTACAAGGGAACAACATATTATTACCTCAAGAACCTGCAGGGTGATATAATAAACATAACCGACAGCACAGGAGCAAAGGCAGTAACATACACCTACAACGCCTGGGGCAAGCTTATGTCGATGACAGGCAACACGGAGCTTGCGTTCAATAACCCTTTCAGATACAGAGGGTATTATTACGATACCGAGAGCGGACTTTATTATCTCAACAGCAGGTACTATGACCCGGTGACGAGTAGGTTTATTAGCCCTGAACCGAATGTTGACACGGCAAAGTTTGATGATGGAGTCGGTTTACATTGCTTTAATGTTTATGCTTATTGTGGGAATAATCCTGTCACATACAAAGATGATAGCGGAGAATTTGTTATTTCTATATCTATCGGAATTGGCTCGCTTCTTACATGGGTGGCTTATGGTATTGCTACAGCAGTTGGTGTTGGTGCAGGTGTTGCGATAGGCACAGCTGTAGGGAATAATATTAGGCGTTCAACCACATATGTTGATACCCGTTCTGACAGTAAGGCAAAAGAGAAAGACAGAAGAATCAAAAAACCTGCGCCTATATATATTTATAGATATAACGGAACAAATCCAGGTAATTTAACTCCAAGGGCAAAGGATAAAAACACAGGTCTTTCTTTCTCTACTATACCGCCTATAAATAATAAAACTGCTGCAGTAACAACAATTGAAGAAGTTAATTCTACCGGCAACTTAATTGCGGTTCAAGACGGTCCTTCTCATGTAAGTATTAAACCAAGAAACGGAACAATGTCCGATTGGATAAAAGCAGGAACAAATTCAATATGGACAAAAACATTAAAGCGAATTGTAAAACGGTATCCGAGGTGACTTTTTTGTGATAGATATAGATTATATAATGACTTTACTTGATTGGAATGAAAGCGATGAAAATCAGTGTTATGGATTAGAACTCGCAAAAAAAGTAAATTGTTTCAATGTGTTTTTGCAACCATGCAATAAAAATATTAATAAAAATGTGTGGAATAATTGTGCCAAGATATTGTCAGATAAATCCGATGAAGAATTATCCCCTTATTTGCCGGAATTATTTAGATGGCTTAAAGATTTGAATTGGCCGGGAGCAATTTGCATTTATGATAGATTAATTATATCGGAAGATGAATTGTTCGAATATGAGCTAAAAGTATCTATCACCACAGCAAAAGCACAAAATGATAAATTGTGGTTACTGGCACTTAAAAATTTAAAAAAAGAGCGAAAAGCTAGAGATAAATAATAATTGTTAACAAAAATTAAAATGAAAAATTTAGATAAGAGGTGTGCGTTTTACATATTTTAACTATGATTGTACTAATTAAATTTGATTTAGAACAATACAAAATTTACATTCCTGATGGCTATATTCTGAATCTTGAAAATATTAGATCGGATTTTTTCGAATGGATATATTATCAACCTGAATATATGATATATGATAAGTCAAATGCAATTTTAACATATGGGGTAGATGGTTTTTTGAAATTTTTAAATGAAACAATATTTACCGGTTGTAAAGAAAAAGCATATATAGAAAGCCGTAATGGAAAAAAATACAACAAAGTAAATTATTGTATCGATTTAAGATAATTAAATATCACCGACAGCACAGGAGCAAAGGTAGTAACCTACACTTACAATGCCTGGGGCAAGCTTATGTCAATGACAGGCAATATGGAACTTGCGGTTAAAGCCTGCTAATCTAAGTATCTACAGTTCACTTGGATTATATAAGTCCTGTCTATCAAATAAGGCAAAGAAAAACATTCGTGACTGATTCATCACGACTTAAAAAATAAGGAGAAAAATAAATGATAATCAAAATAATTGTTCTAATGTCGCTATGTGCTGTTATTGCATTCAGAAAGCACTTTAAAAAACGTGCTTTATTTGTATTTGTTTTGATTGTGGCTATTTGCGCAAACATTTTTATTCCGGCTTTTGAATTTTTTGTTCGTTCAGAGCCTCAGAATGACAGAATATTGGATTATATCAGTCAAATCAATTGGCATGACAGCGACTTGTTAAAATCAAAGGGTTTTGACTGTGACGGCGAAACAGGTACATACGCAGATGACGATAAATTCAGCATTCACGTTGCTGATGCGACTTCTTATGATAAAGCAGAAATTGTTTCGGAATATAAAAATATTCATTATGAATATTTCTCGTACTTGTCGGATACTCTCCTGATTCCGCAGTTGCGTAAGAACTATTCGGTGATAGTAAATGATAAGGTTGTTGAGATTACTTATAAAGACTGCCTTAGCAAGCCGGGCATAATGGATAAGCTGGAAGGGATATTCGGTGCAGCTGCGTAACCACATAACCGATAATACCGCACTTTTTAAAATCATAAAACAGAAATTAAATCACGACGATAGAAAACCGGCTATCGCCGTGATTTTCTTTTTCTGATAGCGAAAATACAAAGCTGTGCCGACGGGTACGGCTTTGTATCAAGATTCTTTGAACATAAAAAAACACCCCATCGCAAATAAATGCAATGGGGCTTTCTATCTGGAGCTAATACCCGGATTCGAACCGGGGACCTCATCCTTACCAAGGATGTGCTCTGCCGACTGAGCCATATTAGCAAACTCCTGACGGTTATTAATTATATCATACCATATCGACTTTGTCAAGGAAAATTTTCGAATTTTTAACTTCAATACACCGTAACGGTTTTATCAACGGTCAATATGCCGTAAAAATCAAACAAACCGCATTGTTGTGCGGTTTGTAGCTGGTACGGGTAACAGGACTTGAACATAAATTTTGCCGTTTTGCAACGTTTTGTAAAATGCCGTAATTCCGCATTATATAAGGGATTGAAGCTGTTTATCGTTTTGTATCGTTTAGCGATTTTTTGGGTACTATTTTAACGTGTAGTACCCAAATAGTACCCAAAACAGTACCCCAATTAACCGCTTTTTTTGCGCCGATTATCGAGTACGTCTGCGACCGCCGCGAGCGCTTGAGCGCGTGATTTTTGGAAAGCGTGAGCATAAACACTTAACGTTGTTGCCGTTTGAGCGTGTCCGAGTGTACTCGATACCGTTACAATATCCGCGCCGCTGTTGATTAAAAGACTTGCATTCAGATGTCTGAAGCTGTGCAACGAAACGAGCGGTAAGTCGTTCTTTTCGGCGGTTCTTTTGAGCCAGTTTGAAAACGTCGAAGAATTCATCGGAACAAATTTGTCGGTCGTGAATATTCGCGTTTCCTCGTTCCACAGAACGCCGCCGAATTCATATAAACTTCTCTGTTCGACTTGCAGCTTTTGAAGCGTGTCGATGACGTGTTCGGGTAATTTCAGAATGCGGTTACTCGATTTGGTTTTCGGCGTCGTGCAATAGTAACCGAGAGCCTTGCTATAATGCGCTGTACGCTTGATTTGAACAATGTTCAACCGAAAGTCGATGTCGTCCCATTGCAAGCCGAGAATTTCGCCAGCGCGGAAACCGCCGTAAAGCGCCAACGTGAAAAACGCTTGATATTTCAGCGGTGCGGTTTCGAGAATGTCAAGAAAGTGGTCTGCTTCATCGAGCGAAAGCATTTTTCGGACGGGTTCGCTTATTGTCGGCAGAGTGCAATGCTCACACGGATTATGAGCAATAACGCGTGTACGCAAGGCGTAATCGAAAACCGCCGACACAAAACTGACGTAATTTTTAATTGTTTTCGGCGATAAGCCTTGCGCCTTTTCGATTTTTTCAAAAACCGTTTCAGCGTCGCAGTCAAGCAGTGCGGCGATTTTTTTTGCTGTTGTCCATACAATCGGCTTGCCGTTTCCAAAATCTCTCAGCGTTTGCTGGTTCGTGCCTACGTCGTGAGCAAGCCGCTTTTGCGAATAACCGTGTTCTTGTATCAGAATTCGAAAATCAACCTTGCAAACGGCAACATTTTTTGCGTTTTGCGTTCTTTGCATAGAAACGCGATGAATTTATCAATTTCGCGCGGTGTGATACGGTCGAGCCTCATATGCCCGATTTGAGAATACACGCGCGGTTTCAATTGCTCGTAATACGAGAGCGTCGACGGCTTCAATGTTCGGCTGGCAACGTCGTTGAGATAGGCTTCGCAGAACTGTTCAAATTTGACAGCAGCGACGACCGCGCCCTCGCTTTTGCATCGCCGCTCAAATTCTGCTGCTGCGGCTTGTAACTGTTTTTCAAGCTGTTTCGGCGTAAGGTTCGGTTTAGGTGGTTTCCAAGTCATACTCTGCTTGATTTTTCTTGTGCCGTCAGCGCTGTACCCACAACTTACGGTAATGCGGTAGCTGTCGCCGCGTTTTTCGATACTTGCCATAAAAAAATTCCTCCTTAATTTATATTAAATATAGTATATCACAAAATTGTACAAAATTCAACACTTATCAACGTAAAGAAGCAAAATCCAACTATTTTTTGTGCAATTTGCACAAAATATATAAAAAGTATTAAAAAAGTATTATTTTAGTATTAAGGTATTTTTTCACAAATCCCACAACAAAGCCGTTTGTAGCTATTATACAATATTTGGTAAATTTACTAAATAAAACAAGGCGAAAAAATAAACAAAGTTACGCAAATTTGCTGGATTTTGTAAGAAAATCGCTTGAAATCGCTTTGGGGTTATGTTACAATAGCGGTAGAAACAAAGAAAGAGTAAAAATATGAACTGAGCCGATGAGCCGTGCAACACGCAGGTTTTTTGGGTCTTGTTCATATTTTTTTTATGAAAATTTTTATATATCGACGAAAGGAAATTTTAACAATGGAAACGACAATCGAAACAACAGGACTTCCGAAACTTATGTCAATTCGTGAGGTCGCACGGACTGGTATTATTCCCGAACACGCATTGCGTCGGCTTATCAAGTCGGGGGAAATCCCTTGTATTTACTCGGGTCGCAAGGCGTTGCTCAGCTTCGGAAAGGTCTGCGAAATTCTTGAAAACGGCGAAGCGAGGTGAGCAGAACGAAAAACATAACAACAAGCGTCGGCTTCGATGAGAAAGCAATTAAGGCGTTTCTGCGCTCGGTTCAACCGCCAGTGCTCACGCCTGAAAACCTGTCGGAGTGGCTCGACAAGCACGGAATTTCTATCGGCTACGACGAAATCGGGAAAAGTCTCGTCGTCGGCGGTTTGTGGGACGAGAACGCCGAACAAATCGAAGCAAACTTGCCAGCTTTGATTTTCTCAAAAATTCAATGCGAATTTCAGCGGTGCACTCTTCAAACGGTTCAGGCATATCTTTCGATTATCGCAAGCAGAAACGTTGTCAACCCAGCAAAAAACCTGATTGAGCCTGTCGAGTGGGACGGCGTGAGCCGACTGCCTGAAATTTTTGCGATACTCGGCGTTTCGGGCGATGAGTTAAGCAAAATACTTGTAAAAAAATGGCTAATCCAGTGCATAAGCTTGCTTTACAACTGCGTCGGTTCGCCATTCGGTGCGGACGGCGCACTCGTCCTCGTCGGTCGGCAGGGTATCGGCAAAACTCGTTTTTTTCGTCGTCTTGCAGTTGAAAGCGGCTTATTTGGCAAGGGAAAGTGCCTCAATTTTAGCGATAAAGATACGCTGATTTCTGCGTCAGCCTATTGGATTACCGAACTCGGCGAAATCGAAGCCACGCTGAGAGGCGACCGAGAACGTTTGAAGGCATTCCTAACGTCAGCCGTTGATGAATACCGCCGCCCTTACGCAAGGGGTTCGGTAAAAGCGTTACGACGTACCAGCTTTTGCGGTTCGGCGAACAGTCCCGATTTTCTGACCGACCAAACAGGCAATCGCCGTTTTTGGACTGTGCCAGTCGAAAAAATTGACCTTGACAGGCTCGATAAGCTGGACGTTCTGCAATTGTGGTCTGAAATCAAAATACTTTCCGACGCAGACCGTCAAGCGTTTCGACTAACGCCTGACGAGCGAGAAGCCCTTGCAAATCGCAACTGCAACCACACACAATTTTTACCAGCCGAAGCCGAATGCGCTGACCTACTCGCTGATGTTAGCTGTAGCGGTTATAAAGTCGAGTGGGTGTTACAGAGCGTTACCAGTTTTAAAGAGCGGAACCCAGCACTGAAAAATTACAGCGTCCGCACAATTTCGGGTGCTTTAGACAAAATCGGCGTTACAGCCAGCATTAAAAAAATCGACGGCAAAACTCAGCGAGTGCGACTTTTACCACGTCGTGTTTACAACAACGTTTTTTGACCGTGAAAGGTTACGCAGTTACGCAACGGTTACGGATATTTTTAGACTATCTGTAACCGTGCAAAACCGCATTGTCAAGCCATTTACAAGCATTCGGTTACAGAGTTACAGATAAATTTCTATAGACAATAAAATTTATAAATATATTATATATAGGAAGTCCCCGTAACTACTGTAACCGCAACCGACTTTGAAAGCGAATATTTCGCACAACAAAGCCGATTGAGAGGGCTTCATATAGCGGTTACAGATGAAATTGTTCCGTAACCGTATTTGTAACCGAAACCGATTTGACTACGAAAGGAATGGTATTTAATGGAAAAATATTTCAAAAAGCTAATTGACAGGCTCGAGGTCGAAAACCTCAGACTTCAAAACACAAATGACCGCTTGCGCCGAGAAGCCGACAAGCTGAAGCGTGAAAATGCAAAACTCCGAAGTGCCGTTGCCGACCTTGCGGGCGACAGGGTGAATGTTTGCAAGGTTCTCGGCGAGCGAATGAAAGAAAGCGAGGGTCGCCAGTGACGATTAAGAGCGAAAAAAGAATTGCGACCCGAAAAGGCTGTGGCATTTATTTACAGGAAATCGAGGACGACCGATATGCTACGCACTGCGTGCAATACGCAGGAAGTGGTAAATATTTTCCAACGTTCAAAGAAGCCGAAGCCTACATTTATAAACGTTGGCGCATTCGGCTTGTGGGTGACGACGCTACAGCGAAAAGGGGGTGAAACGAATGGCGAAAACTGTAAGTAACGAAAAGTTACTTGAAACTTTGCTTGTCTACGGCAACGCAGAAAAAGCCGCTCGAGCGTTGAATATCACACGCAATGCGATTTATAAGCGACTGCAAGACGAAACGTTCCGAGCGCAATACACAACGGCTCAGAGTGCCGTTATCAATGCCGTTGCGCTTGAATTGACTACCGTTATAAGCGACGCTGTCGGTGCTTTACACAGCGTTGTGACCGATGATGTTGCAAGCGATAACGCCCGAATTTCAGCGTCTAACGCACTCCTGACGCATTGCAACCGATACGTCGAAACAGCAAGCATATTACGCAGGCTCGACGCACTCGAAGCGGCTAACAAAACCAACGAAAATATTAACGAAAGGTAACAGAAAAAATGACAATTAAAGGAAAAATCAAAAATTCAATCGAAAACGGTTATGATATTATGAACCGTTTTGAAAACGACGTGAAGCACATAAAAAACGTTTACGGCGACTGCAAGGACGAAATTCTCGCCGAAAAAATCAAAGAAGCCGCCGTTCGCAGAGATTTCGACCTACTTCAAAATCGAAAGTGTCTTGCAAGCGTTCTCGAGAGGTTTAAAAGCGCCGCAATAAAACGTTGCGCTATAACCGCCGACGATATTCCCGAAAAAACTTTTATGCTTCTGACGAGCACCGTTCCGCTTGATGTGAGCGACCTCGAGAGGTCTTTCGACGTTGGCAACGACGCAACGAAGCGGCTTGTTTTGAAGCGTTGCGAGCGTGACGGTATTTCGATAAACCGCACTGTGTACTCGCCTGAGGACTATGTAAACGGTTGTGCGAGTATGCTTACATTTTATGACAGCGCACTTCAGCGTCCGCAGTGGGCTTCTCTTTGGTTGAGTGACCTCGACACCGTTTTCCCAGCTTGCCTTGCAGGAGCAACCGATGAGAATTTATAACCGACGGCTTGCCGCACTCGAAAAAGCCGTTCGGAATGCTTCAGAATGCTCCGTAATCGCTCGAATGGTGCGTGACGGCAGACGATACGACGAACTGAACGACAGGGAGAAAGACGCTTATTGCGAATGCTGGGGTACTCCTCGAGCCGTGATTGAAGAAATTGAACTCGCCGTCAACGGTTCACTTGATTTTCCGCTTCGATTGAAGCCGAATGAACCGCTTGTAAAAATTGTAAACGAGGTTGAAAAACTCATAACCGAAATGTAAAAAAGAATGCGACTTGCCTTTATCGACAGGTCGCAATTTTTTTAAAATTTTTATCAATAGTACCCAAATAGTACCCAAAACAGACAAAACGCAAAAAAATAAACTTAACAAACCGCATAACAGAGCCATTTGTTAAGTTTAAATGTTGGTACGGGTAACAGGACTTGAACCTGCACGCTTTCGCACCAGAACCTAAATCTGGCGTGTCTGCCAATTCCACCATACCCGTATATAAAAACGACGCTGAAAACTCAGCGTCGTGTGGCGGAAAGAGAGGGATTCGAACCCTCGAACGGGTATTAGCCGTTACACGATTTCCAATCGTGCGCCTTAGACCAGCTCAGCCATCTTTCCACGACTTTAATATTTTATCATATCCCCGAAGAATTGTCAAGAACTTTTTTCAAATGTTTTCTTATTCCTTCATGCGTTGGCTTTAATTTTTTGAAAAATTGTGTCCAATCCTCTTGACAAACACAATATGTTGTGGTACAATGAGAAAACAACGAAATGTACTTACTGCTTTTATATACAGTAAATTGAAAGGAAGATTGTTATGGTAAAAGTAAATGTAAAAAACGGCACACTCGATCAGAAAGAGATCGACGCTTACGTTCAGTATGCTATCGAAGCTAACCCCGGAAAACTGGTCACCGAGCTTGACATAGACATTGACGGAGATTTTGCAAATCTCACCTATCATTTCGGAGAGATACCGTTTGACCGTATACGCCGTATCACAGGTTACCTTGTCGGCACGCTCGACAGATTCAATAATGCGAAAAAGGCTGAGGTCGAAGACAGAGTAAAGCACGGCATAGCGCCCGATGTCGAAGACGATATTTATGTTACGGCATAATTTGTGATTGCCTGTAATCCGACAGAATAAAAAACGTTATTCCGTCCATACTTTTATTGGAAAATGAAAGTATGGGCGGTGTTTTTTTGTATTATAACAAGGTTGAAATAAGCGGTGTCAACACAGCAAAGCTGAAGGTCCTCAAGGAGTCGGAAAAAACCGAATTGCTAAGACAAATGCGCAGCGGCGACCCGACAGCCAGAGAGAAGCTGATAAACGGGAATCTGCGTCTTGTTCTCAGCGTGATACAGCGTTTTTCGGGCAGAGGAGAAAACCCCGACGATCTTTTTCAGGTCGGATGTATCGGCTTGATGAAAGCTATCGACAATTTTTCAACTGATTTTAACGTCAGATTCAGCACTTATGCCGTGCCTATGATAATGGGCGAATTGCGGCGCTACCTGAGGGACTCAGGCTCAATCCGTGTCAGCCGTTCAATGCGTGATCTGGCTTATAAAGCTATGCAGGCAAGAGAAAAACTTACCAATGATAACTCAAAAGAGCCTACAATCGAGCAGATAGCAAAAGAAATAGACGCAAAACGTGAGGATGTGGTAATAGCGCTTGAGGCAGTCAGCGACCCTATTTCGCTGTACGAACCGGTGTTTTCTGAGTCGGGTGATACTATATATATGATGGATCAGATTGGCGATAATAACGATGACCGAAACTGGCTCGATGAAATAGCTTTGAAAGAGGCGATAATCGGACTTGACGACAGAGAGAAGAATATTCTCAAGCTGCGTTTTTTCAGAGGCAAAACTCAGGTAGAAGTCGCACAGGAAATAGGGATTAGTCAGGCACAGGTATCACGGCTTGAAAAAGGCGCTCTCGGTAAGATAAAAAAGGCATTATAACTTTGCAATCACATATTTCTGCTTGACTTATACAGTATATTGTGGTATACTTACTGCAAATATTAAATTAAGGATAATAGTAGAAATATGAAACGCTTTCTTTTACTCATACCGGTGATGATTCAGCCATATATTTTACTGTTTGCTCTTTACTCCATATTTATAAATCAATATATTGTAGAGCGTTTTTTCGGCGGTAATGGGTTTTGGCTGTTATTTGTGATATTTGTGACAATTGTCATTTCGTTTATATGCACGCTTGTGTATATGCCGTTTTGCCTTGCAAAGGGGTGGGGAGCAAGACAGACAGCCTTTTTCAATATGCTTATAAAGCTTGTTCAGATACCGGCATATCTTGCTATATTTGTGCTTGGTGTATTATTTTTCCTTACAATTTTCACTTATGCTTTTTCTGTTTTTTTCGTGCTGTTCGATTGTATAACGATATTCCTTACAGGACTTGTCGGATTAACGGCAAATCTCAGGATTTATAAGGAACGTAAGTGTTCCGGAAGCTTTGCGGCTTTGAATTCTGTATGTCAGTTTGTTTTTTGTATAGATGTTATAAGCGCTGTTATTGTTTATATATGTTCAAGAAAAGAGCCTGTGCAGTGAAATTATATTGAATAAAATGCTATAATTCAGTGTGTTGACTTGTTGTGGTTGGCACACTTTTTTATGTTGCCAAAAAATGCTGATTATAACTATTGAAATTCGCAGAATAAAGCGATATAGGCATACAGCAAATGAGTTTTATATAAAGAAGGTTATTTCTAGGCAACAAACCGCACTTTTTTGAAAAAACATACTTTTTCTATAAACTGAAGATGGATCAGATAGGCAACAACAACGATGACAGAAACCGGCTCGATGAAATAGCTTTGAAAGAGGCAATAATCGGACTTGACGACAGAGAGAAGAATATTCTCAAGCTGCGTTTTTTCAGAGGAAAAACTCAGGTAGAAGTCGCACAGGAAATAGGAATTAGTCAGGCACAGGTGTCACGGCTTGAAAAAGGCGCTCCGGGAAAAATTAAAAAAGCACTGCAGCAAAAACGTGTCAATCTGCGAAGGTTGACACGTTTTTTTCTTTGCCTTATTACAATTTGTCTTTTTTGTTGACAAAAAAATTGCACTGTACTATAATTAAATAATAGGTTGGATTGGTGATAAAACATTTAAGGCAGGGGAAAAGATGAGTAATATCCGTATTTTTGTATCGCACAGGATAGATATTGACAGTGAAACAGTAGACACTCCCGTTTATTTTCCGGTCAGATGCGGTGCGGTTTATGATGAAGAAGGCAACAGTGAGATTCAGGGCGATGACACGGGCGACAATATTTCAAAGCTCCGTATGTCATTTTGTGAATTTACGGTTCAGTATTGGGCGTGGAAGAATGTTGATGCCGATTATTACGGACTGTGTCATTACCGGCGGTATCTTTCTTTTTCGGATAAACGCTATAAAAATACGGTGTTCAATATGGTGCGTGAGTTAAAATTGACACCTCACGAAAAGAAAAAATATCATCTTGATGATACGAAAAAAATCGAAAAAACTGTAAAACAATATGATATGATAATTCCCGTGGTTGCAAAAGCGTCCGAAATGAGTTATAACAGGGCAGAGGTCAAAACGCTTCGTGAAATGTGGGAAAGCTATAACGGCGTGTATTTTGAGCAGGGGATAATAGACAAGATGTTTTCCCTTATAAAAGAGTATTCGCCCGAATATTACAACTCTGCCTGCGAATACTTTTCCGGAAAATATCACAGGGCGTTCAATTGCTATATAATGAAAAAAGAGCTGTTTGTCCGTATGTGCGAGTTCCAGTTTCCTATTATGAAAAGAATTACGGAAATCACCGATTGCAAAACCTATGAACGTGCTCCCGGGTACATAGGCGAAATACTAAACGGTATTTTCATCCACCATATGCTGACGGTTGAAAACAGGTCGGCCAAGGAAACACAGCTTGTGTTTTTTGTAAATACGGAAAAGATAAATTCCGCAAAAGAGTATTATAAGTACAGAATTCATTCCGTTGCCGATAAAGCAGTGCGGAGCGTTGCCGACAAGATATTCCCGATGTACTCGCCACGACGTGAAAAGGTTAAAAAGCTGTTAAGACTAAAATAGCGCTTTAATAATTTAGCTAATGATTTAGTTAAAGAAGTGCGTGGTTTTAGCTGTTTTTTGTAAAAAATTAACCAATTGAATCTGTTCGCATTGACAAAAATGCTTTTTGTGTTATAATTATTTTGATATTAGTATGAAAAATGCCCGAGTTTTGACATTTTTCAACATCATCATGAAATGAGAGGATAAATAGCAATGAAAGTGTTAGGAATAATTCCCGCAAGATACAAGTCGAGCCGTTTCCCCGGCAAGCCCCTTGCGGATATATGCGGAAAGCCGATGATATGGTGGGTATACAACAGAGCCATAAAAGCCGAAACTCTGACAGAGGTGTATGTTGCCACCGATGATGAACGCATTTACAATGCCTGCAAGGAAAACGACATTAATGTAATAATGACCTCCGATACTCACAAGACAGGAACAGACCGTATAGGTGAGGTCGCAAGAAAAATTCCTGCGGATTTATATGTCAATATACAGGGCGATGAGCCTATGATCGAGCCGGAAACAATAAACAAGGCGGTATATCCTTTCTTCGAGAATCCCGATCTGCAGATCACGAATCTTATGACTAAGATAAAGGATCCTGTTGATGTAGTAAACTTCACAGTGCCTAAAGTCATAACGAATGCCGACAATATAGGCGTATATCTTACCAGAAGCACCGCTCCTTATCCTAAGGGAAGCATAGACTACAGCTATTATAAGCAGGTGTGCGTATACGGCTTCAAGCCTGAGGCGCTTCAGTTCTATTGTTCTTCTCCCAGAGGAAAAATCGAATCTATAGAGGATATTGAAATACTCAGATTTATCGAAGCCGGCTACAGAGTTCAGTACATAGAGGTTGATTCCGAAACAGTAGCCGTTGACACACAGAACGATCTTGAAAAGGTCAACAGGCTGATAGCTGCAAAGCTCGAACGGGAAAAGAATTAATTATTACAGGTGGGTATGAAAAAAATACGGATACTTGATTGTACTCTGCGTGACGGCGGATACGTAAATAACTGGAAATTCGGTTTCGAAAACATAAAAGACACCGTAAAACGTCTAATACAGGCAGGTATTGATATAATCGAGGTGGGCTATTTATCATCAAAGGGAGATTTTTCTGCGGATGAGTCGCAGTATTCCTCGGTTGACGCTATAAAAAGAATCCTTCCTGCTGACAGAAAAAATACTCTGATTGCCGTAATGATAAACTGCGGCGATTATGATGCAGAACTGCTGCCGCAGTATGACGGTACAGGACCCGACTGCATAAGGGTTTGCTTCCACAAGTCGCAGGCTTTGCAGGCGGTTGAGCTTTGCAGAAAGATCAAGGACAAGGGCTATAAGGTATATTTTCAGCCTATGGTAGCTCTCAGCTATTCCGATGCCGAATACCTCGGTCTTATAGGTATGGCGAACAAATTCCGCCCCGACGTTTTTTATATCGTTGATTCTCACGGCTCTATGAAACAGAAGGATGTTGCACGTTTCTTTTATCTTATAGAGAATAATCTCGATAAGGAGATAGCTGTCGGCTTCCACTCCCATAACAACCTTCAGCTTTCGTACTCAAACGCTCAGTATTTAGCCGCTTTGCATACCGATCATAATCTGATAATAGACAGCAGCATTATGGGTATGGGCAGAGGTGCGGGAAATCTCAATACCGAGCTTTTTGTGGAATATCTGAACGAAACCGCAGACGCCGATTACAGTACAGAGCCTATACTCTGTTCAATCGACAATACTATAGCACCTATTTATTTGACTACATCGTGGGGTTATTCCTTATCCGGCTATCTGTCCGCAAAATACAGATGCCACCAGAATTACGCACGATTCCTCAGTAACAAAAACACCCTCACATACGAAGGTATGAACGCTATTTTCTCGAAAATAGAGCCTGAAAAGCGTGACAATTATGACCGAGAATATATAGATAAGCTGTATACTGCTCATATGTCTGCAGGCGGCGAAAAAACGCCCGAGGCAGATCTCAGCAGACTTTTCGAAGGACGTAATGTTGTTATTATCGCACCCGGCAGGACAACATCGGTAGAATCTGAAAGGCAGAAGGTCTTTGATAAGGTCAAAGCTACCGATGCGATAGTGATTTCCGTAAACCACTGCCCCGAATGGATCGAATGCGATTATGTGTTTGTAAGCAATATAAGACGTTACGAAAAGCTGAGCGGAGTAGAAACCGACAAGCTGATAATAACATCTAATATAAACGCACAAGCGGGCTACACAGTAGGCTACGAGCCTTTGCTGTGTTCTATAGAAGCTGTCCGTGACAACGTTACACTTATGCTTATAGCACTGCTTATAAAATCCGGAGCAAGCTCCGTTTATCTTGCCGGAGTTGACGGATATTCATTCAAGGAGCGCAACTTTGCGTATAGAGATATGGAAACGTATGAAGACGAGCAAGTTGCCAAAGAGCAGAACAACGGTATATCAGCCGCAATCGCTCAGCTATCACAGCGGATACCCGTTTCATTTATAACAAAATCACTTCTTGAAAGAGAGGAAAACCGTTCATAATGAAGGTAGTTTCTTTTGGAGAAATAATGCTCAGACTATCGCCCGACGGATATTACAAATTGTTTCAGAAGCCGGAGCTTAATACATCGTTTTGCGGTGCTGAAGCTAATGTAGCCGTTGCCCTCAGTAATTTCGGAGACGAGGCTGAATTTGTGACCGCACTTCCCGATAATGATATAGGCAGAGCGGCTTGCAGAGAGCTTATGAGATATGGCGTAAAGACGGATAATATAGTTTATACGGGCGACAGGCTCGGGATATTCTTTGCCGAGAAAGGCGCAAGTCAGCGTCCGTCAAAGGTGATATATGACAGAAAGAACAGTGCGATAGCGTCGGCTGACCCTTCGTCGTTTGACTGGGAAAAGATATTTGACGGTGCGGATTGGTTTCATATTACGGGAATCACTCCGGCGCTTTCCGACAGCCTTGCAAAAATTTCTGTCGATGCTGTAAAGGCCGCCAAAAAAGCCGGGCTTACCGTTAGCTGCGATATAAACTACAGAAGCAAGCTGTGGAGTGCAGAAAAGGCACGTCCCGTAATGACCGAGATAATGCAATATGTTGATGTCTGCATAGGAAATGAAGAGGACGCTGAGATAGTGTTCGGAATAAAAGCAGGCACTACGGATGTCACAAAGGGACAGCTTGATACAGACGGCTATAAAAAGAGCCTTCAGACCGTTGCGGAAACATTCGGCTGTAAAATAGTTGCATACTCACAGAGAAAGAGTTATTCCGCAAGTGATAACGGCTGGTCGGGAATCATTTATGATGACGAAAAAAAGCAGGTTTATACATCTGCGCAATATGATATAAGAATTACAGACAGAATAGGCGGCGGCGATGCATTTGCGTCAGGACTTATTTATGCTCTGCATAACAATATATTGCCTGAAAACGCTATAGAAACAGCTGCTGCGGCAGGTTGTCTTGATCAGACGCTTGAAGGCGATTTCTGTCTGTTCGGAATTAATGATGTGTTTGATCTTGCCGGTGGAAATTCGTCGGGAAGAGTAAAGAGATAAAAGAAAGGGATTTTATTTTCAATGAACAGCGGTGAAAACAACAGCAAAAAAATCGCAATTTTCGTTTCACACAGAATCGATCTTAAAAGTATGGTGATTGACAATCCTTTATATGTACCCGTAAGATGCGGTGCGGCACTTGACGAGAACGATGAAGGCAATGTCATAATGGGCGACAATACAGGCGATAACATATCCGAGAAAAGAATTTCTTTTTGTGAGTACACAGTTCAGTACTGGGCGTGGAAAAATTATGATGCGGATTATTACGGACTTTGCCACTACAGAAGGTATCTTTCGTTTATGGATTCCTTTATGCCGGGCAATGACTACGATGTACGAATGGAAAACAACCTTTCGGTACGCACTGCAGAGTTATATCAGCTTTTCAATAAGTCAAAGATGGAGAAGGAGATCTCATCCTATGACGTTATTGTCGGCAAGGCTTTCGATACGACAAAGATCACCAGAGTACGTCCCAGAAACAGTGTAAAGGAGTTATGGTATGCATCAAGAAATCTTGTCGATCCTATAGCTATTGATACATTGATAAAGATAATAGAAGACAGGCACCCCGAGCTTGTTGAATCTATGAATGAGTATTTTGCCTCAAAGTATTACAGAGGCTATAACTGCTTTGTAATGTCAAAGAAGATATTCAACGAATACAACAAGGTGCTTTTTGATATACTATTTGAGTTTGATAAACAGTTTGACACCACCGGCTATGAGGGTAACAAGCTCAGAGCCACAGGTTATATGGGTGAGATTGTATACGGCGTTTATATGTGGTATCTTCAGCATCACACCGACTGCAAGTTCCTTGAGCGCCAGATTGTATACTTCAAGAACACCGAAGCAGATCCCGATGCAAATACCCTTGCACAACGTACCCTGTCATACAAGAAACCCAATGATGACATCAAGATTTTCGTTTCGCACAGGATGGATCTTGACAGCGCTGTGATAGGTAACCATATATTCGAAAACTATAAGTGTAATGCAGGCTCGGCAAGATGCTTCCTTAAGATGAACGGCGATGACACCGGCGACAATATCTCCGATCTTGCAAAGTATTTCTCGGAGCTGAGTGTTCAGTATTGGGCGTGGAAGAATGCCAATGTAAATTACTACGGCCTTTGCCACTACAGACGTTATCTTTCATTCAGCAATAAGAAGTTTGACCAATGCTCAAGAGGCTACATAATTGAGAATATGCTCAATGACGAGAGCATCGAAAAGTATGGTCTGAATGATTATGACAATATGGCAAAGCAGATAAAGAAATACGATCTTATCACAGGCGGAAGCATGGATGTTGATGAGATGGATTTCCTTTTTGGCGGAAAACGTGCACATTGCATCAAGGATATATTCATGATTCAGGAGCATTTATTCGATAAAAGCGCACCTGAGCTTACACTTAAGCTGGTTGATGAGCTTTACCCCGAATATTCTAAGGCTGCCGAGGAATATATGGCTTCAAAGAAGTACTATGCGTATAACTGCTTTGTAATGTCAAAAGAACTGTTCAACCGCTTCTGTACATTTGAATTCGGCGTACTGTTCGAATTCATAAAAAGATTTGATTTGTCAAAATATCAGGGTACCAAAATGAGAACGCCCGGCTATATGTCTGAGGTTCTTTACGGTATCTTCATATACTGGGTATTAAAGCAGAGAAAGTACAAGGTAAAGGAAAATCAGCTTGTATTCTTCAGAGAAACCAATGCCGCAAAGTGCAAGCTTGCTCCTGCAAAAACAGCGGCTGCTCCCAAAAAGCCCAAAAAGCCCAAAAAAGTCGAAAGCATTTTAAAGAAGATAATGAGAAGCATCTTCCCTGCATATCGTGTTGCTTTACGAAACGAGGAAAGACTCGGCGCACTGGTTGCTTCTGTTAACGATCTTCAGAAAAAGTCTACAGAACACAGCGTGCTGCTTGCGAGAACCGTAAAGGTTTGTCAGAGCACTGCTCCTAAGAGCGTACAGGCAGCGGCCGCTAAGCCTCCTATCATCGCTACCAGTCTTCGCAAGGATATATGGGATGCAAAAACGCTCACTTCAAATATTAATCTCAATATTGCCTGCCTTGCAAATGAGATACACGAAACTCATAAGAAGTCATTCGGCGAGTTCAGAAATATCAATACCGGCAGAGATGTTGTAGTAATGGCATCAGGACCTTCGATGAGATACTACAAGCCCATTCCCGGTGCTGTACATATAGGTATGAATGCTTCATTCTTAAATCCTGATGTTGATATTGATTACTATTTTACTACCGATTACGAAAGCCGTGCTCCGTGGTTTGAAAAGCTGAAGGAATACGATTTTGTCAAGTTCTTCGGTCAGTATTCTACCGGTGAATACAGAGATAAATTCCAGGTATCAGAGAAGATTATCAGAGAGAATAACGGTAGAAGATTCTTCCAGGCGGCTCCCAGCGAGGATATACATATTAATATAGAATTCTATCCCCTTATGGCATTCTATTCAATTGCGTTCCAGGCTATCCACTTTGCGCTCTTTACCAATGCGAAAAGAATTTATCTTGTTGGTTGCGACTGCACCAATGCGGGATATTTTGACGGCAGCAAGCAGAGATTGTCGGATCTTGTAGCAAAGACAAGTGTTCCACACTGGTTAGACGGCTATCAGAAGGTCAAGGCGTTTGTTGAACGCTTCTATCCGGATACAGAGATTATATCCGTTAATCCTATGGGTCTCAGAGGACTTTATTCAGACGTTTATACGGATGACTTCATAGCAGATCATCCTGAAATAGATAGCAGTAAAGTAACACGTCTTAACAGCACACAGGAGGAAAAATGAAAGTTGTAATACTCGCCGGAGGTTTCGGCACAAGAATCAGCGAAGAAAGCCAGTTCAAGCCAAAGCCTATGGTTGAGCTTGGCGGTATGCCGATAATATGGCACATAATGAAGCTCTATTCTTCTTACGGCTTCAATGAATTCATTATATGTGCAGGTTACAAACAGCACGTTATAAAGGAATATTTTGCAGACTACTTCCTGCATACATCCGATATTACATTTGACTTCACAAGCGGTAAAAACGAGATGATTGTTCACCGCAACAGCTCGGAACACTGGAAGGTTACCGTAGTGGACACAGGTCTTAACACAATGACCGGCGGACGTGTAAAGCGTATAAAGGACTATGTCGGCAACGAGCCTTTTATGCTGACATACGGCGATGGTGTTTCCGATGTAAATATAGCTGAGCTTGTCGAGTTCCATAAAAGTCACGGAAAGCTGGTAACAATGTCGGCTTACAACCCCGGACAGAGATTCGGCGTTCTTGATATTGATGAAAACGGAAAAATAAATGAATTCCGTGAAAAGACATCCGGCGACGGAAGCCTTATCAATATCGGCTATATGGTATGTCAGCCCGAATTCATCGATTACATAGACGGCGACGAAACCGTTCTTGAAAAGAAGCCTCTTGAAACAGTAGCAAAGCTCGGAGAGCTTATGGCATATAAGCATACGGGCTTCTGGCAGTGTATGGATACTGTAAGAGAAAAAGAACAGCTTGAGAAAATGTGGAACAACAACAATGCTCCCTGGAAGATCTGGAAATAATGGGTGAATTATCCGATAAACTTGCGGGATTTTTCGGAAGATTATTTCCGATGTCACGCAACAAGACAATAAAGCTCAACAACGAGATAAGGCAGACAGAAAGCGAGCATTTTGCACAGCTTTGTGAAATGCTCGGTTTTCTTGAAAACAGCCTGAATACTTGCAAGGATATATGCCGTGATAATGCGGAGCAGATAAAACTGTGCCGTCAATCGTTGCGTACATTGGAAGATAATCAGGTTAAATTCGGTGAGTCTACCGCATCAAAACTCAAAGAAATAAAATTTGATATTGAAAATCTGAAAAAGCAAAATGAGTGTATCGGCGAAAAAATGAGTAACGAAATATCAGAGAAATCTGCCGGAATATCCGGTGAACTTATCGGCTGTATTTCACATCACACAGAGAAAATACTCGGTTGTATAACCGACAGCGACAAGCGTTCTTCCGATAGCGATAAGCACATTGTCGAACTTATTGAAAACGGCATATCTGAAAACAATAAGCACGCAGGAGAAATAAAAGCGTTCAACAACTCGCTTTCCGATGATATTAAGTCGCTTTCGGACAGCATTGCCGCAGGCTTTGATAAAACCTCGAAAACAGGCGAGTATGCAGATGCGCTTAACGGCTTATCGTCAGATAACGAAAGCATCTCGGCTGAGATTAAGTCGCTTTCGGACAGCGTTGCCACAGGCTTTGACAAGACCTCAAAGACAGGCGAGTATGCGGATGCGCTTAACGGCTTATCGTCAGATAACGAAAGCATTTTGGCTGATATTAAGTCGCTTTCCGACAGCGTTACCGCAGGCTTCGACAAGACCTCAAAGACGGGCGGGTATGCAGATGCGCTTAACGGCTTATCGTCAGATAACAAAAGCATCTCGGCTGAGATTAAGTCGCTTTCCGACAGCGTTACCGCAGGCTTTGACAAGACCTCAAAAACGGGCGAGTATGCACAATCTCTGCTTGATGCAGAGAATACGGCAAATACAATCCGCCGTGAGATGAATCTGTTCAAAAGGCAGTCATATCTCAGAAAATTGTATTTTCATCCCGGTGAACGTGAAGCTCTGGCAAAATTGTTCAGTGACGCTATGAACAGAGAGGACAGCGCACAACGGTTTAATGCGCTTATAAGCGGACTTGACAACGAGAGCAAAAATACCGTTTCTGATATAATTCATCGTATGGGAATGATAGCGGACGGCAACAAGTCCTTGCAGGATGTCTATACACAGCGTGAGCAGGAAGAATTCGTTCGTATGAATGATGAATTCAGCTCAAAGATAGTAAAGCTAAACGATAATCTGTATTACTACAATGGTTATTATCTTCCTGTGAATCAGTTTGACAGCAGTGTTTTCTATTCAAAATACGCTATTGACGAGCTGACCACACTGGACAGTGTGAGAAATAAGGATATAATCGACGCAGGCGGATATGTCGGTGACACGGCGCTTCTGTTCTCGTCATATACGGATAAGAACATTCATGTATTTGAGGCTTCTCCTTCAAATATGGATATTATCCGTGAAACGATAAGGCTGAATCAGTTAGAGAACATAGTGCCTGTAAGCAAAGCACTGGGCGAGAAAAGCGGCACGGCAACATTCAGTCTGGGCGAGCGCAATTCCTGCAATTCACTTGTTGAACGTCCCGGTTATAATTATCCGAATCATATCGAAGTTCCCGTTATTACTCTTGATGATTATGTACGGGAAAACAATCTCGAGGTCGGTCTTATAAAGGTTGACATCGAGGGAGGTGAGCAGCTGCTGCTCAAGGGCGCTGTCGAAACCATCCGCACTCAGCACCCGATACTTCTCATCAGCATTTATCATTCGGCAAACGATTTCTTTGAGATTAAGCCTATGATAGAGAAAATGTGCGACAAATACACCTTCAGAATAATTAAACCCGCCAATTCGGCTATTGTTATTGAAACAATACTGTTAGCCGAGGTCAGAGATGAAAGCGGCGAAAATATCATTAATTCGTAAAGGAAAAATCAATATGGATATGTCATTTTACAAGGGTAAAACTGTACTGATAACAGGTCACACAGGCTTCAAGGGAAGCTGGATGTGCAAATTACTTTCTATGGCAGGAGCAAAAGTTATCGGTTATTCTCTCAATCCCCCCACAACACCCTCTCTTTTTGAGCTTTCCGGAGTAGAAAAGGAAATAGTTTCGGTTATCGGCGATATAAGAGATCTTGCAAAGCTGAACGAAACAATGCAGAAGTACCGCCCCGAAATAGTAATTCATATGGCGGCACAGCCCATAGTAAGAGAAAGCTACGCAGAGCCTGTCTACACATACGAAACAAATGTTATGGGTACTGTCAATATATGCGAGGCTGTAAGGCTGTGCGACAGCGTAAAATCATTCGTAAACGTAACCACCGATAAGGTTTACAAGAACAACGAATGGGAGTGGGGATACCGTGAAAATGACGCACTTGACGGCTATGATCCTTATTCCAACTCAAAGAGCTGCTCGGAGCTTGTAACAAGCTCTTATATTAAGTCGTTCTTCTATAACCGTGACATTGCGGTTTCGACCTGCCGTGCAGGTAACGTTATCGGAGGCGGCGACTTTGCAAAGGACAGAATCATCCCCGATTGCGTAAGAGCAATGGAGGCTAAGCAGGAGATAACAGTAAGAAATCCTTATTCGACACGTCCCTATCAGCACGTTCTCGAGCCGGTCGTTACATATCTTGTACTTGCAATGAAGCAGTATGAGGACAAGAGCCTTGCCGGTAATTATAATATCGGTCCGGATGACTGCGACTGCGCCGCTACAGGCGAGCTTGTCGATCTGTTCTGTTCACACTGGGGCGACGGCGCTTCGTGGAAAAACGTTGCGGATAAGAACGCTCCCCACGAGGCAAATTTCCTCAAGCTTGATTGCTCAAGAATAAAGCGTGTACTCGGATGGAGTCCCCGCTGGCATATTTCCGACGCTATCGAAAAGGTGACAGAGTGGAGCAAGGTATATCTTTCAGGCGGCGACATTAGCGCCGTTATGGAAAAGCAGATAAACGAATATCTGGAGGTAAAGTAATGAAAAAAGCTCTTGTTACAGGTGCAAACGGCTTTGTCGGAAGTGCGCTTGTGCGTGAATTGGTAAAGAATAATGTTGAGGTAATCGCACTTGACCGTGACGGTTGCAATAACAACATACCCAAAAATGTAAGATTTGTGGCTCACGAGCTTTCCGAATCGTCAAAGCTCGCCGATATTATTCCTGACCGTGATATTGATGTATTCTATCACTTTGCATGGGTAGGCTCGGCAGGCCCTGCGAGAGCAGACACCGCTTTACAGCTCAATAATGCTCAGTGGACGGTAGATTGTCTGCGTGTGGCAAAGGATATGGACTGCAAGAAGTTTGTATGTGCCGGCTCTATAATGGAGCATGAAACAATATCAGCTGCATTCAGACAGGGTAATAAGCCCGGTGCCGGCTACATATACGGAAGCGGTAAACTTGTTGCTCATACAATGTGCATGAGCGTTGCCGCACAGATAGGTATAGATCTTTGCTGGGCAAAGATAACCAACGCATACGGTGCAGGTGAGCTTTCACCCCGTTTTGTAAATACGACCATCAGAAAGATTATAAACGATGAGCCTTTACAGTTCACAAGCGGCGCACAGAATTATGACTTTGTATATATAGACGATGTTGCAAGAGCGTTCTATCTCATCGGAGAGAACGGCAAGCCTTTCTGCCATTATCTTATAGGCAGCTCGGATGCAAAGCCGCTCAGAGAATTTGTTCTTGAGATGAAGGCTGCACTGGCTCCCGACAAGGAGTTTGTGTTCGGAGATGTTCCGTTCACAGGCGTAAATATGCCGCTGTCGGATTTTGATTGTTCGATTACGGAAAAGGATACAGGCTTCAGAGCTACAATACCTTTTGGTGAAGGCGTCAAAAAAACAATGGATTGGATTAAGGAGCAGAAATGATACAGAAGTTTGAATTCAAGGAAACAGAGATTAAGGGACTTATAGAAGTAACTCCCTTCAATGCCGATGATATAAGAGGCTGTTTCACAAAGGATTACTCGAAGGAAGTGTTCGAGGCAAACGGCATAAAGCACGATCTTGCCGAGGTTTTCTATACGACAAGCTACAAGGGCGTTATCCGTGCACTTCATTTTCAGCGTGAGAAACAGCAGCCCAAGCTGGTACGTTGCATACACGGACACGTTTACGATGTAGTAGTCGATTTACGCAAGGACAGCCCCACGTTCAAGAAGTGGCTTGCATTTGAGCTTATCGGTGAAAAGCACAACGAAATACTCGTTCCCGCAGGTTGCGCTCACGGTTATCTTGTACTTGAGGACAGCATAGTATCCTACAAGTGCGGAGAAAAATTCTACGGCGAATATGATGACGGCATTATGTGGAACGATCCCGACATTGCAGTAGACTGGAAGCTTGACAGAGTTGGCGGAATTGATAAGGTTATACTTGCCGATAAGGACAAGAATCTGCAGACCTTTAAAGAATTCATGAGCAAGTACGGTGGCTTTTGATGAGCAGTTTTGATTTTGACACCCTTATAGTCGGCTGTGGACTTTCCGGAGCGGTAATCGCCCGTCATTTAGCGGAAAAAGGCGAAAAGGTCGAGATATGGGAACGCAGGGATCATATCGGCGGCAATATGTACGACCACGTTGACGATCACGGAATACTCGTACAGGATTACGGCCCGCACACATTCCACACGAAAGAGAAATATCTTTTTGATTATATGTGCCGCTATGAGCAGTGGTCGGATTACAAGCTGACCTGCGGTGCGGTATGGAACGATACATATACCCCCACGCCCTTCAACTTTACCACGATTGATAAGTTCTTTGATAAGCAAAAGGCAGAAACGCTCAAGGCAAAGCTGACTAAGGTTTACGAGGGCAGACCGACCGCTACCGTGGTTGAAGTTCTCGAAAACGAGGACGATGATATAAGAGCATACGCTCAGTATCTTTTCGATAACGATTATGCACCATATACCGCTAAGCAGTGGGGCATATCTCCCTCTGAGATTGACCCGTCCGTGCTTAAAAGAGTACCTCTGCGTTTTTCATACGACGAGGGATATTTCGATGACGCTTATCAGGTAATGCCGGCACATTCATTCACGGAGTTCTTCAGAAATTTGCTTAACCATGAGAATATCACGGTCAGAACCGGTGTCGAGGCGCTTGAGCGGATTGCTGTAAAGGATAATAAGCTGTATGTTGATGGCGAGCCGTATAATAACATTCTTGTATATACAGGTGCGCTGGATGAGTTATTCGGTGAAAAGTACGGCAGACTTCCTTACCGTTCACTGCGTTTTGAGTATAAGTATACCGACAAGGATAGCCTTCAGGACGCTCCTGTCGTCGCATATCCTCAGGAAAAGGGCTTTACCAGAATCACCGAGTACAAGAAAATTCCCGTCCAGGATGTAAAAGGCAGTACCTATGCGGTAGAATATCCTCTCCCGTATAAGTCGGGCGAAAAGCTCGAGCCGTATTATCCTGTTCTCACAAAGGAGAGCATGGAGCAATACGCAAAGTACGAGGCTCTGGCATCGCAGATCGATAATCTTATCTGTTGCGGAAGACTTGCCGATTTCAGATATTATAATATGGATCAGGCGTTAAAACGTGCGCTTGAGCAATGCGATAAAATAGATAATATATAACGAACCGTCTGAGCTGTGGGCATTGACCCACAGCTTTATTTTTTACACTTATTGCAAAACGCTTTCAGCCATGTTATACTGGTAGAAAGAGGTGAGCAGATGAAAAAAAGAATAGCAAGGTCGTCCGTTTTACATATAATATTGATAATAACCGCCATAGCCGCCGCAATGCTCTGCAGACAGCTTGACAGGATCGGTACTATGCAAATATTCGGCATTATCAGAAGTCTGATATATATTTTTATGTTTCTGATATGGGGAATCACCCTGAGAAACAGGATAGTGCAGATACAGGCAAAACGCTTTATGACATCTATAGCATGGCTTATTGTGTTCTGGGTAGCTATCCGTTCGGTGAAGTTTGTTATAGCCCAGAGTCCGCTCGCTGTCAGAACGCTGTGGTATATGTATTATATCCCGATGATATTTATTCCTATGTTTGCGCTGTTGGTCGCTCTGTCGCTCGGAAAGCCCGAAAACTATCGCCTGCCCGCAGTTACATCCTTACTGTATGTCGCTTCTGTCCTGATGGTAATATTCGTGCTTACAAACGATCTGCATTGCCTTGTGTTCAGATTTCCGGGAGAAAGGGAAATGTGGAACGACAGAGATTACAGCTATGCAGGCGGATATTACATAGTGGCAGGATATATGCTTTTATGCACAATCGGCGCATTTGTGGCTTTAATATCCAAGTGCCGTATACCAAAGGCAAGAAAAACGTTTATTATGCCGTTACTGCCTGTTGTTGCAATGGTTATCTACACGTTGCTCTATGTGTCCGGAGAAATCACGGGTGGTACGTTCATTCACAGACTGGCAGGCGATATGACCGTTACCGTAAGCCTTCTTACTGCGCTTTCTTTTGAATGCTGCATACAATGCGGACTTATACGCTCGAATACTTATTACATACAGCTTTTGCAGCCGTGTACAGTTCCTGCTTTGATTACCGACAATGATTACAATATACTTCTCTCGTCCGATTGTGCCGAAAAGATAGATCGTGAAATAATGCAGATGGCAAATTCCTCTCCCGTAATGCTCAGCAACGGAAAACGTCTTTCCTCCGCAAAGATAAAAGGAGGCTATGTCTTGTGGCTGGACGATCTTTCCGAGCTGATAGAGATAAACGACAAGCTGGCAGAGGCTAAGGACGATCTCAAGGATGATTACGATCTGATTTGCGAAGAATACGATCTCAGAAACAGAGAGGCTCACATACTTGAGCGTGACAGGATATATGACAGGATCAGCCGTGAAACGTCAGGCCAGATAGCTGTATTGAACAGCCTTACAGACCGCTTCGAGCTGTCGGAGGATGAAGATGAGCGCAGAAAGCTATTGGGTAAGATGGTGGTAATCGGCGCTTATCTTAAGCGCAGGAACAATCTCATATTCATATCGGAGAGAAGCAGTATGATAAGCGAAAAAGAGCTGTACCTTGCGTTCCTTGAGCTTACGGATAATCTTGAGCTGTACGGCGTGACCTGCGGACTTAATATCAGATTAAATAAGTCCGTGCCGGCTGTGGCAGTAATGGAGATGTTCGATACATTCGAAAAAATGATTGAGCTGTCACTGGATAATTTATCGGCTGTGAATATATCCGTGACGCTAAACGGCGGTATATTCACAATGACGGTCACTGCTGAAAGCAGTACGGATTTTAATGTAATGAACGGTGATTTTGTAACGGCGGTATGTGATGATGACGGCGAATGGCAGATTGTATACAGAAGGGAGGCCGGAAGATGCGAGGCTTAGGCAGACGCTATCTGCTGCGCAGGACGGTAAAAGACGCATTTGATAATCTCCCGTCGGGTATATGCTTTTTCGACAGCAACGGAATAGCAGTCCTGTGCAACAGGCAAATGGACAGGCTGATATATGAATTGAAAGGCTTTGATGTACAGTGCCTCAGCGAACTGCAGGATATATTTTCGGAGCATAACAGCGGCTCGGTCGTACTTGTAAAGGGAAAAGCATGGCGCTTCAGACTTGATGTGGTTTCTCTTAACGGTGTCGGCTACTATACGCAGGTAACTGCAACGGATGTAGATGAACTGTACAAACGTCAGCTTCAGCTTGAAGAAAGCAGCAGAAAACTCGAGCGTGCAGGCAGACGAATGCGAAAGCTGACAGAGAATATAAGAACGGTTATCCGTGAAGAAGAAATACTCAGTATGAAGATTCGTGTACACGATGATATAGGCAGGAGCGTAATTGCGACCCGTAATCTGCTGTCAAATAACAGACCGACAAGCGAGCTGGATCTTACAGCGTGGAAGAATGCTGTAAGACTTCTTATGAGGGACAACGAAAAAAGCTACGGAGAAAACAGCTATGATATATCCGGTCAGCTAAAGGAAACATCTTCCGTTCTCGGAATCAAAATAAACGTTGAAGGTGATATTCCCGACCCGTTTTATTATAAAATATTCATAACGGCTGTCAGAGAGTGCGCTACGAATGCGGTACGTCACGCAGGGGCGACAAAATTGAACGTTAAATGCAGTAAAAGCGGCGGCAGACAATGGATAGCCTTGTCTAATGACGGAAAGGCACCAATCAGCGCCGTCACTGAAGGCGGCGGTCTTTCGTCACTGCACGACAGAGTAGAAAAAAGCGGCGGAACTATGAGCATTAATTCATATCCGTATTTCGAGCTTGTAATTTCATTTCCGCTCAACAAGGAGGTAACACTATGACGCAGGTACTGATTGTAGAAGACCAGAAAATGATAAGGGAAAGCCTTGAAAATCTTGTAGCACAGGCAGACGATCTTTCTCCGGCAGGCTCGCTTTCTTGTGCGGCGCTTGCCGAGCAATACTGTATGCGTGGAAATATCGACCTGATATTAATGGACGTATGTACGGAAAATGATGAGAGCGGATTTGTCGCTGCGGAAAAAATAAAAAAACGCTTCCCCTCGATAAAAATTATCATCATAACCTCAATGCTTGATTACAGCTATCTTGATAAGGCGAGAAAAGCAGGTGCGGAGAGCATCTGGTTCAAGGATGTAAGCGCAGAGGAGTTACTCAGCGTTATAAAGAGGACAATAGACGGAGAAAGCGTATATCCCGATAAAATGCCCGAAATACCCGTAGGAAACGCTACCAGCTACGAGTTTTCCGATGCGGAAATCAGAGTTCTGCGACTGCTGGTCGAAGGTATGACGTATAAGGAGATGGCACAGGAGCTTTGCGTTACTCCCGATTGCGTAAAGGCACATGTCAGCAGTATGCTTTCCAAAACCGGTTATTCATCAAAAACAAAGCTCGCCGCAGTTGTAACATCAAAAAAACTGATTGTTAACGGATTTTGACAGAAATTTCTTGCATTTGCTTTTATTTTACCCATTTGGGTAATGGTTTAATTGGAACGGTATGGTATAATAACCTCAGACAGATAAACCGCATAAGCGGATTATCCCGTGCATAAGCACAGTAGGCGGTTACCCGCCTGTCTGAGGACATTTTATCATCAAATCCTTTTGTCAATTTCAAGTTAAATATGGTTTATCTGATTATGACGGAGAATTATTATGTATCACTCATTGAGCTTTGAGGATTACTGCAACGGTATGGTTCGTGAAGAAAATAAATCGGACGGTACCGTAAAAGTATCCGGCTTATCCGCTGTACACAGCGCTATGTCAAGCCGCAATTGCTATTCTTTTTCGCTGTATCACGCAAAGAACGGTAAATATATTATGGACGCATTCTGTAATTGTGCTGACGGCTTCGAAACAAAGCGGATAGATATGGGATATACCGCAATAGAAGACGAAGACGAAGACGCTTTAGCTGTGTTGCGTCTTGCGGATACAACGGGGCTTATTAAAAGAATAGAGGAATACAAAACCCGGAATAACAGTTGTCCTGCGGGTATGCAGCCGCACGACAAACCGGTAAGAAGTTGCTTGTTATATTATTCGGACGGTTCAGTAAAGAGTGCGCCTTTTGAGATTGACGATGAGATAAAGAGTGCTTTTATAAAGCTGGCTGAGAAATACACTAAAGGCAGGGGCTGTACGCAGAAATGAGCTGAAAAAGGGGAGGGAACACATGGGCTTTTTCGAAAGAATGAAAAAATACAATTATGATGATGTAATTGAAATCTATGCGTCCTGCGGTCATATGTGTTACACCTTTAGCTATAACTTCGATCTTAATAAAAGCGGCGATAAATGGCTGTTCAGCTGTAATTGCTCGGTAAGCTCCAAAGAAGAAAGAGTTAAATCGGATAACCGTGAGATAACGCAGGAAGAAGCCGAAAATGTAATCAAAGCGGCAGAGGAAAGCAATCTTGCGGATAAAATCAAGAAATACCGACCAAGACCGTTAAGCCGTGTGGTTTTTGTATGCGATGAAACGATGTATTCGAGCAGCCTGAAGTTTGCAGACGGCACTAATCTTAATGCAAATTGTAAGGTAAGCGAAAACGTAAAGGATTTGTTTTACGCACTGGCAGAAAAGTACGGCGAGGAAGAGGATTCCTGATCGGATCAGTAATAGCTCCATACCGCCGCATTGATAAATGATATTGCGATAGAAAACATAAATTAACAGTCTGTAGAAAAACTTTTTCGTTATTAAAAAATGGGGTTGAGGGGCGTAGCCCCCCATACAGGTCGTCAGCCATTTGTACCACTGCATCGTGCAGTGGCTTTGTGTGGCTGACTGCAAGCATCCTTGCTTGGACTTGGGGCGGTAGCCCCAGTAATATAGCCCCTTTCCGGGGGAAAGGGGTTTTCGGCAAGGATGCCGAAATAAGGACACACCAAGCTTTGCACGAAGCAAAGCCAACAGAGTGTCCTAAAGGGGATAGGGATAGAGAATTAGCTCTATTTTTATAAAAAACAGACTTTTTCTACAAGCTGAAATTAATTACCCGGTAAAAAGCTAATCAGCTTAAATACAGATGATACAGGAGGAACACAATGGGACTTTTTGACAAACTTAAAAACACAGCGGCAAGCGCTGTAGGAGGTGCGGTAAATAACGCCGCAATGTCTATAGGCAACAAGAGTGAAACATTTACATTCACAGCACTCCCCGAAAGTCTTGCACAGATGCAGGCACTGCCTGAGGCAAGTCTTGATTCGCCGTTCAAGGCGGCTGCACTTACTGTATGCGCACTGTGCGCTTATGCGGCAGACAAAAATATCGGTACGGAAATGCTCAACTGGCTGAGAGGTCCCCGTCCGCTCAACGGTACGGAAATATCGTTCCTTAACGACCGTTTCCGTGACGGAAAGACCTATATTCCGTTCTCATATTTTGAGGGAGCAACACCCGATAATGATTACACACCTTCAGAGCCGTTCAGAGTAACGGTACAAAGTACGCACGTTTCGGGCGAGGAGCAGGGTTATATGAAGCTGTTCATTCCCTGTGGCGGCGCTGACAGCCCCAGACCCATAAAACTGCGTATGAAGGGCGACGGCAAATGGTTCTTATGGGAGCAGTACCTGCTTACAGGTATACGCACACCCAAATCCGCAGACCCCTGGGCATAAGCTGTAACGGCTTATGTACGCATAAATCAGGAAAATTCAGAGTATGAAAGGATGAATAGTATGAATCTTATCGGTAAATGGAAAGTTAAAGAATTGCCGGTTTATCCAGAACCCGGTAAAATGATTTTCGTAGCGGTGGAAGACTTCCCGAAGTATATCACTGACGAGGATCTGCTTAACGATTATATGCAGCAGGCATCTTTTATTTACGAATTTTGCGAAGACGGCACGGTTGAAACAATGATGCCTATTCCGGAAGAAATGATGGAAAAGGCAAAGGAGCAGGGAGCTAAGATAAAGGGTAACTACGGTGTGATTGACACTACCGTGTGGAAGGAAGAAGACGGTAAGATTTTCTATGATACAAAGATAAACGGTACCGTTATGGATGAGCCTGTTTCTTCATTCGCTGAAATAAAGGAAGCTGAGGACGGAACTATCCGTTTTAACGCAGGCTTCACAGTTTTAGAAAGAGTATAATCTCCTTGTTGATCTGGGGTTACCACCGTATGCTTAGGCATACGGTGGACTTTTTTGTAATTCTGTGTTTTTGTCTTGCAATCTTCCCGATAAAGTGTTATAATCATACGTCGAGTGATTAAGAAAAGAAGGTTATTTTTTGGCAGAAAAAGCAAGATCCGTTTCTCCGGAATTTTTCGGAACAGAAAACGTGTGGAAGATAATGCTCCGTATTGCTCCGCCTATAATGCTGGCTCAGCTGATACAGGCAATGTACAATATAATCGACAGCCTTTTTGTCGGACAGTATTCCGATGACGGACTTACCGCCCTGTCGGCTATCTATCCCGTTCAGCTTATTATAATAGCTCTTGCGGTCGGCACTGGGGTAGGAACCAATACGCTTATGGCAAAGCAGTATGCGCTGAAAGATGAAAAAGGCGCCAACCATACGGCAGGTGTCGGAACTGTTCTTGCAGTTATAATGTGGGCGCTGATTTCCGTAATATCAATAGCGTTTATGGGCCCATACGTTGCAATATCGGCTCAGTCGCCCGTTGCAATGCAGTACGCAAACGAATACGGTATGATAGTAAGCATAGGAAGCATAGGACTTTTTCTTGAAGGAAACTGGACAAAGGTACTTCAATCGGAAGGCAATATGAAGCTGCCGATGATTGCACAGATTGTCGGAGCGGTAACGAATATCGTTCTTGACCCGTTGCTGATTTTTACCGCAGGACTTGGAATAAAGGGTGCGGCAATAGCTACCGTTATAGGTCAGATAACCGCCGCAGTTATCGTAGGTGTAAAAGGCGCACGAAAGCCTCCTGAAATAAAGAGTATCCCGTGTATCGCCAAAAGCATATACAAGCTGGGCTATCCGTCAATATGTATGCAGGCTCTTTACACTGTCTACATAGCCATCCTTAACATTATCCTTGCGGGATTCTGTGATGAGGCGGTGACCGTACTCGGCCTTTACTATAAATTACAATCGTTCTTCTTTATTCCGCTTCTGGGCTTGCAGACGTGTATCGTACCTGTACTCAGCTACAATTATACATCGGGAGATTACTTAAGGTGCAGAAGAATCTTCCGCAGCTCACTGATAATATCCGGCGTGTTTATGATACTCGGTGTGCTGTCCTTTGAGTTTATCCCCACTCAGCTTATAGGGCTGTTCACTCAGAGCGAAACGGTAAAAAGCATAGGTGCGGTTGGATTTCGCCTGATAGGAGCCAGCTTTATTCCTGCTGTATTTTCGTTTATGACACCGGTTTTCTTTCAATCTATCGGTTATTCCAAGACCAGTACGTTCCTTTCCGTATTACGTCAGCTTATCTGTCTTGTGCCGTTATTCTGGATATTCTCTTTTATCGGACTTGATTACGCTTGGCTTGCATTCCCTCTGACAGAGGTAATTACCGGATCTATCGGTATGGGGATGTACTATTACGCAATAAAGCGTTTCTGATTTTCACCCGTAATATGAAGCAACAAGCCCCGTTCCGACTAAGAACGGGGCTTGTTTTACGTTTTGTTTATCAGAAGCTCAATGTTTCCTGCGGCTTTGTGAACGATGACAGGGTAGCGGTGGCATTTTTAAAGTAAAACACCTGCGTGTTGCCGTCATCAGCATCATACAGAGCCTTAAGCTCAGGGTAGGCATCAAGCATCGAAACTCTTGCCGCACGGTCATCGTCCTCGACAAGCTCCCCTTCGATTCTCAGCCAGTCGCCGTCTGCCATAGCGCATATCTCAACATTGGGATTTGCGGCTATCTGATGCGATACCGCCTTTTTCTTTCCTGTCTGGATATACAGCTTTCCGTTGTAGATGTGAGCCGTACCGAAAGGTCTTACTCTCGGCTTGTCACCGTCTACGGTCGCAAGGTAATATGTACCTGCGGCTTTCAGAAATTTGCACACATCAAGTAAAGTTTTCATAGATATACCTCCTGAATTAAAACCCTTTCGGGATATTGCCGTTATCTTATTGCCGCCTTGAAAGCGTTATAGTTGCCTGCTTCACGCTCGGTATGGAATACAGCAAATTCTATAGCCTTGAAACAGCCCCTGAACGCCTGAAGCTGCTCTGCGAAAACCTTTGCCACAACTTTCGGCGGATTTTTGAACGCACCGCAGCCGAACGCACCGAGTATCAGCGCCTCGTTGCCGTTTGCCGCCGCAATTTCGAATATTCTGCGTATCCTCAATGTCAGAAGCTGTGCAAGCTCTTTATCGTTTATATCAGCACGTTTGTCGCCGGCTCCGGGATTCATACAGTTGCTCGGCTTGTGTCGCAGATTCGGTGCGGCACAGGTGATTATGTTCACCTTCTGCCATTCGCTTTCGGGCAGCAGCTTCGGTACGTTTGTGTCGCTCTTTATCACATATACATCGGGGGTGTAGATGCAATCGTTGTTGTAAAGCGGATTTTCAGCTTGTCTGTGCGGAGTGTAGAAACAGCTCCACATATCGCCTGTGTTAAGGCAGGGGTACAGCGTCGAGCAACGGCAGATTGATTCTTCCTGTGCCGATGAGCCGTGAGTAACACCGCCGCCGGGATTGCTCGCCGAGGCAAAGTTCAGTACGCAGGTCTTCATGCCTTGCTTCGCATACTCAACAGCCGCCTCAAGAGAACGTTTTCCGCTTACCGTAACGGTCGGCGTGTATCCGGCGCACTGTGGAAGCTCCATCGTTTCGTCAGCCGCCGTAAACTTCTGGTTCGCAACCGAGTTGCTTACAGCCGCTTTAAGCGTGGGATTGCTCTTATAGTGCTTCGTTGTGTCTTCAAATACTTCTATGTTGATTTCTCTTCTGTCTTTCATTTTATAGTCCTTGCCTTTGGAATTATTTGTCGGTTGAGCCGAGCAAATCGGTCATAATGTCTGAGGGATCGTCGGAGCCGTCCATTCCGTCGAGCATTTTTTCGACCGTGGTCTTGTCCTTGTCGTCCTCATATTCGCTCTTGTATTTTCTGGGCTTGTCATTGTCAAGGCGGCGCATAAGAATAGCCTGCTTATATAAGTCGGGCATCTCCTCGGCAAGCTTTTTCCTGTCCGTCATAGGCACCTTATCGCCGTTCATTATACGCATTGCTATCTTCAATAATTTACCGTAATCTGTAAATTTTTTCCCGCTTTTTTCGGCTTGTTTTTCCGCCTCACGCTGTTTCTCAAGCTGCTGAATTACGCTGTCGTACTCCTGCTGTTTTTGCTCCCTCAGTTGCTCAAGTCTTGTTTTTTCTTCGGCGTGCTTATCCAAGTTCGCTGAAATTTTTTCTTTATTCTCTGATTTGTCGGAATCGGCTTTGTTGAGCGGCTTTTGCTGATTGTTTTTTATCTGTGACGGGGAATAAATGCCGGTTTGTTTGAATGTTACGTTCATAAATTTCCTCCTGTTCCTGTACGTTTTTGCTTACATATTTGTATAATTATGGTAAATCATCACTTAAACCGCCAAATGTAGTTTTATGATGAAGAAAAAGGGCAGACTGTCACCTTGTCTGCCCCGATATTAAGTTGATAAATATGCGATAATATAAATATGAGAATTTTGCAATAAGCCTCACATCGTGATATTATATAAAACGATTACTTGGAGAAGCTGTACTTATCCGAAAAATCGAAAGTAGCGAAATAATCCTTCGGAGTTTCTGCTCGGCGGATGAGCTTGAACGAGCCGTCCTCTTTCAGAAGAACCTCTGCACTGCGGAGCTTGCCGTTGTAATTGTAGCCCATCGAGAAACCGTGTGCGCCTGTATCGTGGATATAGATTATATCGCCTATATCAATCTTAGGAAGCATACGGTCAACTGCGAACTTGTCGCAGTTCTCGCAAAGACCGCCTGTTATATCGTACTTGTGGTCGCAGGGCTGATTTTCCTTGCCCATAACCGTAATATGATGATATGCGCCGTAGATGGCAGGACGCATAAGGTTAGCGGCACAAGCGTCAAGACCGATATATTCCTTGTAGATATGCTTTTCACGGATAGCCTTTGCAACAAGTGCGCCGTTGGGTGCAAGCATATATCTGCCAAGCTCTGTGAAGATAGCAACATCGCCCATACCTGCCGGAACGAGTATCTCTTCATAAGCCTTGCGGACGCCCTCTCCGATAACCTTTATATCGTTTGCGGGCTGGTCAGGCTTATAAGGAACGCCCACACCGCCGGAAAGGTTGATGAAGCTTAACTGTACGCCTGTCTTTTCCTTTATCTCAACAGCTGTTCTGAACAGAATACCTGCGAGTACGGGGTAATACTCGTTTGTCAGCGTGTTGCTTGCAAGGAATGCGTGCATACCGAAACGCTTTGCGCCCTTTTCCTTAAGTATCTTGTATGCTTCGATTATCTGCTCGTGGGTCATACCGTACTTTGCGTCCTTGGGGGTGTCCATTACGTTGCCCTTTTCACTTGTCTTGAATTCACCGCCGGGATTGTAACGACAGCAGATGGTTTCGGGGATACCTGTCAACTTGTCGAGTACATCTATGTGAGTGAAATCATCAAGGTTAATTATAGCGCCGAGCTTGTAAGCAAGCTTGAAATCCTCGTCGGGAGTAGCGTTTGAACTGAACATAATGTCGTGCTGTTTAGCGCCGACCTTATCGGACAGCATAAGCTCTGTATAGCTTGAGCAGTCAAAGCCGCAGCCCTCCTCCTTAAGTATCTCCATAATGTAGGGGTTAGGTGTTGCCTTAACGGCGAAATACTCTCTGAAACCCTTGTTCCACGAGAATGCATCATACAGCTTTCTTGCTGTTTCTCTTATTCCTTTTTCATCGTAAATGTGGAAAGGTGTGGGGATCTGCTTGATTATCTCCTCCAGCTTTTCCTTAGTGGTGAAAGGTACTTTGCTCATTTTTATGCCTCTTTCTTTTGTTTATATTCTGCCGTTCACGGCTTGGTTTATAGTTTGCTTTTACTCAGACTCCGAGATACTTCGCAAGGAAGTCAACAGACATCTTTATCCACTGCTTGCAGTTATCAAGATAGAATGCCTCGTTCCAGCCTGTTACCTTGTCGCAGGTAGAAAGTCCGTGCGGTCCGCAGTCGAACATATGCAGTTCAACGGGTACTTTATTTGACACACACGCTTTAGCCATAACAAGACTGTTCTGCGCAGGAACGCAGTCATCGTTTGCGGTACACCATAAGAATATCGGCGGTGTCTTGGGTGTTACACGGTTTTCTATAGACAGCTTTGACAGCTCATCTCTGGTAGCGTCCTTGCCGAGCAGTACGTCAAACGAGCCCTTGTGCGGATTTGTCGTGCCGCTGATAACAGGGTAGCTGAGTATTGCCGCATCGGGACGGATGTCCTCGGGCTTGCAGCCGAGTGCTTTGTATATCGACGGATCCTGCCACATAGTTGCGGTACAAGCGGCAAGGTGACCTCCTGCGCTTGCTCCCCATACTGCGAGCTTGTTCGGGTCTATGCCGAACTCCTCGCATCTCTGTCTGAGCTTAAGTATAGCATAAGAAGCGTTCAGGAGCGGAGCAGGGTGTCTTGCGTTACAGCTGTATATAAGCACGAAAGCGTTATAGCCCTCGGCAAGATAGTGCATTGCAACAGGCTCTCCCTCTCTTGCGGAGCAGAATTCGTATCCGCCGCCGGGAAGAATAAGTATGCCCGGACGTTTTTCGCAGAATGGAAGTCCTTCAACGTTATCAAGCATATATGCCTTTAAATAGACCGTTTTATCTTCGCTGAGGAAGTATGTCTTTATAGTCATACGGTAGTCCTTTCTTTATGTAAATATCCGCATTTAAGCGGGGATAGAGTTTCACACAATAATTGTACTACTTTTTTGTGGAAAAATCAAGTACCGCAACATAATAATTGCGGTACTGAGCTTGTATAAAAAGTCTTTTATTTGATGTACTTCTATTATATCATTCAGTTTAGTCTACGAAGGCAAGCTACCGATAGTTCTTTTTGTCGGATAGCACTTCTCGGGCTGTCTCTTATACACATCTGACGCTGCCGACGAA
>ENA-OYVY01000171-OYVY01000171.1-human-gut-metagenome-genome-assembly--contig:-NODE-171-length-43100-cov-12.235986_pt1 | contig 43100 bp, 34 predicted proteins | sample MGYA00244161_ERZ653379 | MGnify/ENA primary metagenome ERZ653379 (study PRJEB26926, sample SAMN06164900) | human gut metagenome | biome: ENVO:00009003; feature: ENVO:2100002; material: ENVO:00002003... | reverse complement strand
TTCATTTCAATCTCTATGTCATGAAATTGCGTATAGAACTCATCATTCTTAGCCGCCTTAGCTTCTTTTAGATTAGTATTTGCCATATGTCTATTTTTTTATTTCGTTAGGTACAAGAAGTGTACGCACATCCACATTCAGTATTTCCGCTATCCTGTATAGTAGGGTATAGGCGGTTGCACTTTGTTCGTGGCGTATAGATTGACCATATTAAAACCTTTGCCAAGTCGTTTAGCCAATTCAATTTGACTAATACCCGCCTCAATCAATGCTTCTTTTATCCGATTCATTGCGACATCTTCTTTAACTTGTTACAAAGGTATATAATTTTATTGGGTAAACCACTGTGCTCTTAAAAGAATGTATTTCGTTAATGGCTTATCCAAAGCTATTTTGGAAAATTTTATTTGTTTTTTCGCCAGTCGATTTTATAAAACTGCCGCCGATAGTTCGTACTTTCGAAAAAAAAACTATATTTGCAAATGAAAGAGTTATTTGACAGCATAGCAACGCAAAACGCTGAAATTCACACGATTGCTAACTCATTACCGCCACTTCTCAAATAATTCGCTAAAAGTTTATTTCTCAATCGGTTAAGTCAAACCGACAAAAATCTAAAATAAGTAAATCAGTTTAATCAATATAGTCATTTTATGCTCTGCAAGCCAAAATAATAAAATTTCTCTTTTTCCATAAGCAAAGTTTCTCCATGTTTTATTAGCTTCAGGATACAACTTATAATATTTATCAATATCAAAATATTCCTTATTGATCAAATAAGTTTGTTTACACATTATAATCCTTGCATATAAAGCTTTTTTATAAGTCTGCCAAATATCATTGAGTTCCAAAAAAGTTTTTACCGCACCTATAGCTTTTATTCTATCCACCAAAAACAATTCATAATTCTTAGTATAGCTATAAGAATTTCCTATTACAGTATAATAATACAATACATTCGAGATATCTACGGTTAAATTAGAATAATAAAATAACTTGATGCTCATTATATAGTCTTCACAAGCATTAATTCCGTCTTCAAATTGTAATGAGTTCCTATCATAAAGGTTCCTCTTCACAAATAATTTCCACATAGCATCCACTCCCGAAAGACTACTTATTGCCTTTTCCAATAATTGCTGTTTATTTTGCATAGGCTCGTGAGTGACAACCTCATAATTCCCGTTCTCATTATTCACATAATAATTATAGCGTATAATCTCAGCTCCAGTTTCACATGCTTTATTATAAAGTATTTCTATCGCATTCAGCTCCACATAATCATCACTATCTATAAATATGCAATATTCTCCTTTGGCTTCCTTTAACAGTTCATTTCTCGTTTGAGCAATTCCTACATTTTTAGAATGAAACAATACTTTCATAGATCCGTATCTTTCAGGATATTCTTTACTAATATTCATGAGTATATTCATACTGTTATCTAATGAACAATCATCTATAAAAACATACTCAATATTGCCATAAGTTTGTTCAAACAAAGAACGGACACATCTATCTATATACTTCTCAACATTATATATAGGGACCAATATTGAAACCAATGCATTCATATTTCATTAATTTTACGAGAAACGAAAATGATAACAACAATCACTCCATAGTAGCATTTAATAAGCAAACGTTCCAAAATGTTTTGCTTTTTCTGAGCATACCTATTATCAAAAATAATACATTTGTATATAGTTTTTCTTACATAATACATTTTTTCCAAGAGTGTATAATGAATATTATAATGTGTTCCAAAAGTTCCTGAAATTCCATCAATTAAAGGGAAATTAAAAAATGGAATGACACAATACTCTGCCTGATTCTTAATAGAATATCCCAACACATGTTCAAAATAGCAACACTGTCGATCATCTATCATCTCTCCCAAAGGGATAAAATATTCTTTCAAAAAAAGCATTGGAGCTATGAAGAACTGACTTTGAGTAAAAACTCCATCTTCACTAATTCGCAATTGAATACAATTATCTCCGAACATCTTCCTGACAGCTATCAAACTCTTTATATTCAGCACTTTTAATCGTCCTGTTATCTTTATAATATGAGTTCCATCCTGCAACAGTTTAGAATGTAAAAAGGCATATTCCAAAATTTCTATCTCCCCTACCCCTTTGCCTCTCCTTTTATCATAATGATTCCCGTCAAACGTCAGATACTCCAATCTGCCGGATGCAATATAAGAACTGAATTCACCACTCATATCACACAACGTATTTTCACAAAATACAATTGGCAGTTTCGTTTTTTGTAAATAGAAACAAAGTGCTTCTTTATACTCTTCCATTCTCTGTCGGCAATCAGTGTGCAATGTATTAGCCATTCCGCCAGGATTAACACAAGCTGTAAGAAAAATAACACATTTATGCTTCATGGTCTAAAGACTCTATCATTTGAAACCCCACCATCCAATTCTCTCTGAACAAAGAACTTTTAATACTTATTTGCTCACAAAAACGATTGCCAAAACCATTTGTCCCCCTTTGAACGATAGTGAAAGACAAACTCGACTTTTCCGTAGTATAACATTTTATATTACGCTCCGCCACATCAAATATAACATGATAGTCACCATCTGACAATGTATAAGGAGGTATTTTAAATATAAAACAATAAATTCCGGGGCCCAATGTGGTCAAATCATTATTATCATTATAATCAGCCCGAGCCAAAGGATGTCCCCAACTACTATATAAATTAAAGCCAATTACTAACGATGGTACTTTTTTAGCCACTTTCACCTTGAAATCTATAATAATTTCAGAGTTGTTATAATATATATCCCCATCACTTGATTTTACAGAAGCATACAATAACTGCAATATTTCAGAAACCCCTTCGCCTTCCACAAATTCTTTTTGTAATACAATTCCACTCTGATAAACATTTACTGTCTCACATATATTTCCAGAAAAAGATATGCAACCATTATCCAGCAATATACCTTTTGTACATAATTGCTGCATACTTCCCATGTTATGACTGACAAACAAAACTGTCCGTCCCTCTCCTTTCGACACATCCTGCATCTTGCCAATAGCCTTCTTTTGGAATTCCGCATCTCCCACTGCCAACACCTCGTCCACCACCAGAATTTCCGGCTCCAGATGGGCAGCGATAGCAAAACCCAACCGCACGGTCATACCCGAAGAATAACGTTTCACTGGAGTATCGATATATTTCTCCACACCGGCGAAAGCCACAATCTCATCCAACTTGCGGGTAATCTCCGCCTTGGTCATCCCCATGATGGAACCATTCATATAAATATTCTCCCGTCCTGTCATTTCGGGATGAAAGCCTGTACCCACTTCCAGCAAAGAGGCAATACGCCCCCGTGCACGGATACAACCGGCAGTAGGAGAAGTCACCCGCGAAAGGATTTTCAACAAAGTGGACTTTCCCGCACCGTTCTTACCTATAATACCCAGCACTTCACCTTCCTCCACATGGAAATTAATATCTTTCAACGCCCATACAAAATCTCCCGTCGCTTTCTTGGAACGGTCATTCTCTTCCCCGATTCTGAGATACGGGTCCTCCTTTCCACGGATCCGCGCCCACCAACGATTCAAATCACGGCTCAGCGTGCCGGTTCCGATGCTTCCCAATGCATATTGCTTGCTGATATTCTGAAACTCTATCGCTATTTTTCCCATTCTGTCCCTTCTTTTAAATCACATCCATGAAACTACGTTGCACTCTATTAAAAGTCACCATCCCCCAAAGCATTATCACCACTGTAAACGCCAACGTGTAGCCTAAGTGGAACCAACTGAAAGTCCCCACCCCCAAGAATCCGAATTTAAATGTTTCGATAAGGGAAGTCAGCGGGTTCGCCACAATGATCCACATATACTGCTCATGACTCTGCCTCATCACGGACAAAGGGTAAATAACCGGAGTGGCATACATCCACAACTGTACCCCGAAAGTAATCAAGAAACGCAAGTCACGGTACTTGGTCGTCAAGGAGGATATCAATAATCCGAACCCCAAACCAAGTCCTGCCAACATGAGCAGCAGCAAGGGAGCCAACCAAGCATATCCGTTGACCATCAACGAATATCCGTTGCACAAATAGTAAATATAAATTAAAACGAACAATCCGAACTGAATGCCCATCTTTATCATGCAAGATATAACGATGGACAAGGGTACCACCAGACGAGGGAAATATACTTTTCCAAATACATTCTGATTGGCGTTGAACGTATCCGAACAGCGGCTTAAACACTCCGAGAAATAATTCCAGCAAAGTAAGCCCGCCATATAAAACAGCGGTTGGGGAAGTCCGTCGGTAGGAATACCGGCAATACCGCCAAAAACAAACATGAACATGACGGTAGTAAGCAGTGGCTGGATAACAAACCACAACGGTCCTAAAACAGTCTGTTTATAAAAAGTGACGATATCCCGTCTGATATACATTACCAGCAAATCCCTATACCGCCATACCTCCTCCAGATCCAACCGGAACAAACCGGACCGAGGCTTGATCACAATATCCCATTTTTCCTGTTCATCTTGTACCATACACTACTTTTTTTAGTAAATTATTCCAACTGTCACATACCTTCTCTATATGAAATGTATCAGCATACTCCACCGCCTTATTTCCCATCCATTCCCAATCCGTCCGATCAGCCATATACGACATACAACCGGCCAGCTGAGCTATATTCCCTGTTTCAAAAAGAACGGCCATATCTTTGTCTTTCAACAACTCGCGTGTTATCGGTAAATCAGATGCAATAACAGGTAACCCGTGCGCCATAGCCTCTATCATCACCAGGCCGAATCCCTCCCAACGGGAACTCAGCACATACATACTGGAATGTGCATAATACTCCTGCACCTCTTTCGTGAAAGGATGCAGCGCGATGCTCTTTTCCAATTCATATTCATTGATCAATGAACGGTAAAGCGCTTCCTCAGGACCCTCCCCCACAATTTCCAGTGTCCAGTCCGGATGAGTTTTCACAAAAACAGAAAAAGCTTTTATTAAAATATCAAATCCTTTATGTCCGAATGAAAAACGACCGACCGCCAAAATCCTTCTATATTCCTTCTTTCCCCGACCTTTAGGCAGTACAGTCAGAGGATTGTATATCACCTCGCAGCACAGGTTCATTTTCCGAAAGAAACAACCGGCATCTGCATGACTTAAAACCACCCTCTCGTCCAATTTCCCCATCTGGACTTGAAAAAAGCAATCCAATCCCGGCAAATAGGGAGTTTCTTTCTCAAAGAATGCTTCATAAGAATTATGCAGCCACCCAACAGTCTTTGTCCGGATCCGGCTCTTTACAGCAGAGAGGTGCAGAGCCATAAAAGCATGTACCCCGATGACTACATCACATTGCCGGGCATTTATTTTCCTTGCCAATGTCCGTTTATAAGAAGAAGGGAAAAAACTGGCAGCATACCATTTCGAAGTCAGCCGGGTATGAGGCAACCCATGTTTATATAAAAAACTATAGCTTTTACATAACAAACGCTCGATGAAAGAGGAGGTGGAATAAGAGAAAGAATCAAACTGCACGGTACTTTCGGCATATCCGTACATCGACAAGTCCGTACAAGTATCTGTGGTCAGTATCGTGACTTCATGTTTTCCGGACAAAGCCTTGGCTATTTCAGCCAACACACGCTGTACTCCGCCGAAACTGAAGACAGTATCACAATAAAATAATATTCTCATGGAATTTAGATTACACTCTTTCTTCGCAAAGATACGATAAAGAAACGAAAATAAATGCGGAATGAGGAAAGAATATCATATAATACAAAGCAGATATATGCGGCACGTACATACGCATAGAGCGACACGTACGTATGTGAAATCCTGCACACCCAAAAACAACAGGTCAAATAAAAAAAAGACCTTGTTCTTTTTTAAAAAGATGGCGAGCTTTTTTTAAAACCTCCTGATCTTTTTACTGCTGCCGGAAATTCGCCATATTCCGTAGAGGTATGATCCCTTCAGACGCACTTTTTGCAAAGAAAAAGCCTGAGAACGACCTACTTCATATTAAACCGGAACAACTTATAAAAAAAGGATATATAACTGATAACAAATAGATTATGTGAAATTCTGTTCTCAAAAACAGTGAGGGCATGAGAGCATAAGTGAGAGTTACAATTTTTACCATCACTATACAAATAGTTCATAAACAACCAGTTGTGCACACAGTGAGGGCATGAGGGCATTATCACCCAGAATTTTCAGTGAAAGATTCTCATACTCATCGAGATATTGACAAGATAATGCATGATGCTGAATATAAATCAATATCTTTGCAAAAAGAAGAAGAATGACAAAGAACACAAGTTATCATTACAGCATCATTATTCCGCACAAGAATACTCCCCGTCTTCTGGAACGCTGTCTGTGCTCAATTCCCACTTGGGATGAAATTCAAATCATTATCATTGATGATAACAGCAATTCCGAATCTGTCGATTTTTCTCATTTTCCGGGAAACGGCAGAAAAAATACGGAAGTCCTGTTCACTAAGGAGGGAAAAGGAGCAGGATACGCACGGAACATAGGACTCTCCCACGCCCGTGGCAAATGGATTATCTTTGCAGATGCAGATGATTTCTTTACAGCCGATTGTTTTACTATCTTAAACGAATACATGGACAGCCCCCATAAAGTCATCTATTTCAATGTACGTTTTGTCATGTCCGATGATCCGTCCCAAGAAAGCCGACGCGGAACTTACTATACCAACTTCTTCAATGATGTAAACCCGGAAAACAAACTGCGATACCAATCTCAAGTTCCTTGGGGCAAAATGATAAGGCGCAGCTTCCTGTCAACATTCCACATTCAATTCGATGAAACAAGAATAGCCAACGATGTGTATTTTTCATGCCTTGTCGGTATATATGCCCCCAAAGTAACCACAGACAGAAGAATCATTTATTATTGTACCGAATCCGACCAGTCCCTTGCTATGTCCAAACAAGACCGCGAGAGTTTAATCATACGGTTCAACGCAAGCATGAAATGCAACAGACTGTTGCGACAAGAAAAAATCCACTATTACCTGTCACCACTTCCGTGGTGTATCCCTTCGGCAAAAACAAAAGAATGGCTCCCCGCCAAATACTTTTTTGAATACCTGTTTTTCTTCCGCCTGCAAGCATTCAAAGAATTATATTATGCTTTTTCCGCTATCCTGTCACATATGAATGAACCGGCTACAAAAGAAACCGACAACCAATGTAACAAGAAGACTACCAACCTAAAGGAATAATATTCATTACACAAGAAGATTCAGAGATACCACCTTCCCCATATCTTATAATACAATTTGATCAGATTAGCGTATTTATACAATATGTGATGTCTGTAAATCCCCCAATTCAAAAGCAGAGAAAAAGGATAGAACAAATTCAATTCGTACAAAACCTCCATAGGCCGGAACTCTCTGCAATGCTTCCTTATCAAATTTCTTTTAAACTTATCTATCGCATCATTACTTTCCCTTGTAACCCCTATTGCAGCAGCATTATACACCACCGGCATCAGCTTGTTCAAAATGAAACAGATATTTTCGGCATACAGTTCCTGTTCCATGTGCTCATTAAAAACGGTCAAGATAAAAATAAAATCCTTTGCCGGCTTGTCAAAGTCCGTTTTCGCCCTATTCATGGTTGAGAAAGGATTTGAACGCCTGTAGAAATAAGTAAAAGAATTGACGGAAGCAAACATTTCCACCTTTTTATACAGAAAATAGCACCACAAAAAGTCCTCAAACAAAATGCCCGTCCTGAAATAAATGGCATTCTCTGTCAGCACCTCCTTTCTGATCAATCTGTTGACCGGAGTGGATGTTATTTTCGAATCCAGAAACAGCTTGTTGATACGTATCCGTCCTTCCGTATATCTTTGCAAATCACTGTTTTTGTTTTCCATCCCTTCTGAATAAGAATCCCCCTGCACCAAGTCAACCCCCGGATATCTTTTCGTTTCCTCCCATAATTTCTCCAGACAATTCTCATAAAGCATATCATCCGAATCTATAAAAAAAAGATAACCACCCCGGGATAGTTCTATTCCCTTGTTCCTTGCCGCAGAGACTCCTTCATTCCTCTCATTTCTCACGATTCTAAAACTGATGTTCCCTTTATATCCGGCCAGCTTTTCCTCTATCAGGCACATACTGTTATCCGGAGAGCAATCATCAATGATGATACACTCAAAACAATCAAAAGTTTGGTTGATTATGGAATCAAGACATTCTGATACGTATTTTTCCACCTTGTAAACCGGCATTATCACCGTTATCTCTTTCATCATTATCTGCTAATCATTATAAAATGCAATATTCGCAAAAACAAATGATACTCACAACATTCCAAAGACTTTAATTACTAAATAGCCCCATCTTCATCCATTGAAACCCACTTTTTACTCCGAATACAGCCGACATTCCATAAAAAAACGGATATGGACAGGAATTTCAACAACTTCTTATTGGATATATAAAAAGAATACACTATTTTTACGGAAAAACAAACCAGGGGAATGAAAATAGTATATGTATACGACTCCATAGCCCGTATAGGAGGCATGGAGCGGATTTTAACGGATAAGATGAATTACTTGGCCGAAATTTATGGGCACGAGGTCTATCTTATCACTTCTTCCCAAGGCAATCATCCTCTTTCTTTCCCGTTATCCCACAAAGTGGAACATATCGATCTGGATACAAAGTTTCATTTGCAATACCAGCATCCGCTTCTCGAACAATTGAGAGTGGGATGGACTTTGAACCATAAATTCGAACAAAAATTAAAAAAAGAGATCAGGCTCATCAATCCCGATATCATATCAGGAAATACCAGTTTCAAAGCGGATTTGATCTGTAAATTAGACTGCAAGGCAAAGAAAATCATTGAATCGCATTGCGCCAAAATATACACCCGGATACCTGCAAACCGCAAAAAGAGTTTTTTTAAAGATATAAAAGACAGATACGTCAGTTACCAATGTTTCCGTGATGTAAAACGATACAGCGATGCTATAGTCACACTGACACAAGGAGATGCCGCCATGTGGGGACAACATCCGAATATACATATCATTCCGAACACCACCTCTATTGATATACAAACAATCAGCTCCTGTGAGGCTCCCCGTGTAATAGCGGCAGGCAGACTGACCTGGCAAAAAGGATTCGACAGACTGGTTGACGCATGGAATATCGTGCAGAAACGCCACCCCGACTGGATACTGGATATATTTGGTGAAGGATTTTATAAGGATAGCTTAACCCGGCAGATTAAAGACAGAAAGCTGGAACACTCCATCACAATTCATCCTTTTACACAAAACATAACGCAAGAATACCTGAACAGTTCCATTCTGGCCCTAAGCTCCAATTACGAAGGTTTTGGACTGGTCTTGATCGAAGCCATGAGTCTGGGTGTTCCTTGTGTTTCTTTCGACTGTCCTTTCGGTCCATCGGAAATCATCAGAAACCAGGAAGACGGACTCCTCGTCAAAAACGGAGACATACAAGGATTTGCCAACGCTCTTTGCCACTTGATAGAACATGAAGCAGAAAGAAAAGCTTTTGGCAAAAGAGCTAAACAAAATATAAAACGCTACTCACTCCGAAACATCATGCCGCAATGGGAAATGTTGTTTCATAAACTGACTGAAAAATGACCATCGTTTATCTATACACAGCACTATGCACCGTGGGAGGCGCAGACCGGAGCATCATCCAAAAAGCGAACTATCTGGCTGACGAAATGCATCAGGATGTATTTATTATCACAGATTCACAAAAAGAACGACCGCCCGTTTTCCCGATATCTCCCAGAATCAGGCACATTGACATAGCGATTGATTTTGACAGACAGTATCATCACAACCTGTTAGTAAGAGGATATTATTATTTTACCCTGATGTACCTGTACAGAAAGAAGCTGGAGTATTGGCTGAAAACCTTGAAGCCGGATATCGTCATCAGCACATTGGGCCGAGAATTGGATTTTCTGACACAACTGGACGATGGAAGCGTAAAAATAGGAGAATCCCATATAGCTAAACCGTACACTCGTAACCTGCATCTGATGGAACAACGGGGATTCCCATACAAGCAAATCGCACGGCATTGGAGAAAGAAACAGGAGGAAGCTGTAAAAAAACTGGACGCGCTGGTTGTTCTGACACAACATGATGCGGATAATTGGAAAGAAGTGAAGAAGGCTTGTGTCATACCAAACTTCTTACCTTTCTCACCCCAAAAAGGGAGTTCCTGCCTGGAAAAAAGAATCATCAGCATAGGAAGATACAGCGAACAGAAGGGGTATGACCGCCTGATTGAAGCTTGGATCAAAGTCAATCGGAAGCATCCCGACTGGCATATCCGCATTTACGGAGAAGGACAGGATAGGAACAGTCTGCAAGAGCTTATTGAAAAGCATCATATAGAAAACAGTTTTTCACTATGCCCTCCGACAAAAAACATTCAAGAAAAATATCTGGAAAGTTCCATATACGTCATGAGTTCACGATTTGAAGGATTACCGATGGCACTTCTGGAAGCGATGGCATGTGGTGTTCCCTGCATTTCATTCGACTGTCCGTACGGACCTGCCGAGATTATCACTCCGGAAGAAGACGGAATACTGGTGAAGAACGGAAACACGGACGAACTGGCTGACGCGATATGCCGGCTGATAGAGGATACGGACAAACGCATACGGATGGGAAAGCAGGCCCAAAAGAATATCCAACGTTATTTACGCGAAGAAGTGATGAAACTGTGGGATGAACTATTCAACACTTTAACAACTACCCGACTATGAATATCATCTATCTCCTTTTCCACGGACTATCCCCTTACAGCGGCATCAGCAAAAAGATCCTGTATCAGGTTAAAGGCTTTGAAGCATGTGGACACCGGGTAAGTTTATGCACATACAGCATAGCAGACAACGACCACCGGGTAAGGATGATAAACAATGAAATAATAGAAGACTACGGAACAGGCAAACCGGCTGCGGCGAAAAGAAGAGTTTCCTACCAATGCATATACCGCTATGCTGTAACACATCAAGTGGAATTAATCTATGTACGCTCTTTCCATAATGCAAATCCGTTCACTATCCGGCTGTTCAGCAAACTGAGGAAAGCCGGAATTAAAATAGCGATGGAAATACCTACCTATCCTTACGACAGCGAATACGCCGGTTTCCCACTGGTCACACGCCTGGGGATACAAGTGGATAAAGTATTCCGAAAGACATTGGCAAAACACGTGAACGCCATCGTCACTTTCTCAGACTATCACTGTATATTCGGCCAACGTACCATTCAGATATCCAATGGAGTTGACTTTGATTCCATTCCGCTGAAAAAGACGGTTTCTAAAAATACCTCCGTCATTCATCTACTAGGAGTGGCCGAAGTACATTATTGGCACGGTTACGACCGTCTGATAGAGGGTTTGGGCAAATATTACCAAAACCCGGCAAACACAACCGTATTTTTCCACATCGCAGGAGGTATATGGAAATCCGAAATGCATGATTCACAACACGCTCCCGGATTTTATGAACTTATCAACAAATATCATATAGAAAAATATGTCATCTTCCACGGACAAAAAATGAACGAGGAACTAGACGAATTATTCAACGAAGCAGACTTTGCCATCGGCAGTCTGGCACGCCACCGCAGCGGCATCGACAAAATCAAAACATTAAAAAACAGAGAATATGCAGCACGGGGAATACCTTTTGCATATTCAGAAACAGATGGAGACTTTGACAAGATGCCTTATATACTGAAAGTTCCGGCCGACGAAAGTTCCATAGATATCCACCGGCTTATCCGGTTCTATATGGAACTGGATCTGTCTCCTCGTAAAATAAGGGATTCCATTAAAAACCTGTCATGGAAAGAACAAATGATGAAAGTAATAAACAACCTGTAATACTCCCGCCTATGATCCGAATCGCCTATTGTACCCCCTCTCTCCATATCCCCGGAGGAGTGGAAAGGGTACTGACCACCAAAGCCAATTATCTGGCGGAGAATGGTAATTATGACATATATATTTTGCTGACTGACGGAAAAGGCAAGCCTCCCTGCTATACTTTATCGCCCAAAGTAAAAATCATCCAACTGAATATAGACTTTGAAGAATTATGGGAACTTCCTCTTTGGAAAAAAGTGCCGGTTTATCTGAAAAAACAAAGAATATACCGACGCAAGCTCTCTGCCGCTTTGTCTCACCTCAAACCGGACATCACAGTTTCTTTGTTACGACGGGAAATAAACTTTATCACTTCCCTCAAAGATGGAAGTAAAAAGATAGGGGAGCTACACGTGAACCGAAAAAACTATCGTAATTTTGAAAAGGACGAAAGCAACTTCGTCAAGGAACTTTTTGCCAAATTATGGATGAAAAGTCTGGTGAGGCATTTAAAAAAGTTGGATAAGTTCGTTGTGCTGAGTGAAGAAGACAGAGTGAACTGGTCCGAACTGCAAAATGTAAAAGTTATCAGCAACCCTCTACCCTTTCAATCCGGAACATTCAGCGACTTGAACAATAAACGGATAACCGCAGCCGGAAGATATACTTATCAAAAAGGATTCGATTTGTTACTGGAAGCATGGAGCAAAGTCTGTGACCAGCATCCGGACTGGGAATTACATATATATGGCAAAGGGGATAAGACTGCATATCAAGTACTGGCCGGAAAATTGAAATTAAAGAACCTTTTTCTTGAAAATGCAACCCCGGATATGTTCTGTAAATACCGTGAAAGTTCTATCTTTGTATCAAGTTCCAGATTTGAAGGATTCGGAATGGTCATAGCGGAAGCAATGACATGCGGAGTACCTGCCGTGTCATTCGCCTGTCCATGCGGACCTAAAGATATCATCCGGGACGGGGAAGACGGACTATTGGTCGAAAATGGAAAAACAGAAGAACTGGCCGAAAAAATAAATTATCTGATTGAAAACAAACAAATAAGAAAAGAAATGGGGAAAAAAGCCCGTATCAATGTACAACGTTTTGCTGAAGATGTAATAATGCAACAATGGATTCAGCTATTCAACAACTTATTAAACGGAACAGAACAATGAAAACAGATTCCCCCTACGACAGAGGAGACATCCATATAAATAAAAACGACAAAGTGCTAGAAATAGGTCCGGGCCATAATCCGACGTATCGCTCCAACGTGATAGCCGAAAAATTTATTGACACCAATTACCACCGTTGCGGTGACGTGAAAATATACCCTCATCAGACCTTTGTACATGCCGATGGAGAAAACCTGCCCTTCAAAGACAAGGAGTTTGACTACGTAATATGCAATCAGGTATTGGAACACGTGGAACATCCCGAAGCTTTTGTCAAAGAATTATGCAGGGTAGCCCGACGGGGATACATAGAAACTCCCAGTCTGCTGGGCGAATACTTGTTTCCCAAAAAATCACATAGATGGGTTATATTGGATATAGACAACAAACTGGTCTTCTATGAAAAAAACAAGATGCCGGGAAACTATGAAAACGACTATGGAGAATTATTCCTGAATTATCTGCCTTTCCAATCCCTCCCCTACAAACTGCTGTGGCTGACGGAAGGAGATATAACCTTGAATCGCTATGAGTGGAAAGAGGAAGTGGAGATACTAGTCAATCCCGAAGATGAATACTACTCCTCTTTCTTCCTCAACAAATGGAACCGGGAAATGGTGGAGAAACTATATCCCCGCCGTTCCGCCCTGACGGAAATGAAAAAGATGATTCAAGCCCTGTTCTATATCCTCAAAAACAAATTCAAATCACGATTCAGTAATCACCGGAATCCGGTCATACTGTCCGAATATATAAAAACGCATGAAGTGGTACGCTGACTATTTATCCATCTATGACAAGCCTTTCACCCAAGCCCCACAAGCGGTTATCAACCAAGTGAAAGACAAGATCCGGCAGCTTGCAACTCATGCTCCGCTGGTTTCGGTGGTCGCCATCGCCCATAATGAAGAAAAGAGGATATTGAGCTGCCTGTGGTCTTTATGTGAAAACCAACATAACTATCCTGTAGAAATACTAGTCATCAATAATCATTCTACCGACCACACCGAAGAGGTACTAAAAGAATTAGGAGTCACCTACTTCAATGAATACCGGAAAGGTCCCGGTTTTGCCCGGCAATGCGGACTGAACCATGCCCGGGGGAAGTATCATCTCTGCATAGATGCCGACACCCTTTATCCGCCCCAGTACATCAGTACCATGATAAAGGTCTTACAGGACAAAGAAGTGGCAGGTGCATACGCCCTGTGGAGTTTTCTTCCTAATGAACATCATTTAGGACTTTTCTTCTATGAAACACTGCGTGACCTCTATTTGAAAATACAAAATCTGAACAGACCGGAACTCAATGTACGTGGAATGGCTTTTGCCTTCCACACGGAAACAGCCCGGAAAGAAGAATTCCGGACAGACATACTCCGCGGAGAAGACGGCTCCCTGGCACTGGCATTGAAAAAATACGGAAAATTAAGATTCGTCACCGCCCGCAAAGCCCGTGTCCTTACCGGCTATGGTACTGTCTCGGCCGACGGATCCCTGTTTAGCAGTTTCAAAAAACGAGCCATAAAAGGTTTAAGAAGCTTCACGGCTCTTTTCTATAGCAAAAACAATTACGAGGACGAAGATTCTAACCTGATAAAGTAACGACAGATGAAAATAGCAATAGAAGCCCAACGCATCTTCAGAAAAGAAAAGCATGGCATGGACTATGTAGCTCTGGAAACCATCCGGGAACTGCAAAAGATAGACAAACAAAACGAATACTTCATACTGGTCAGCCCGGGAGATGATATTTGTTTGCAGGAATCCGCCAACGTGCATATCGTGACCGTCAACTGGCCGTCCTATCCGCTTTGGGAACAGATAGGACTGCCGTTGGCTTTGAGAAAAATCAAACCCGACCTGCTGCACTGCACAAGTAACACTGCCCCTGTGTATGGAAACATTCCACTGGTGCTTACACTGCACGACATTATCTTTCTAGAAAAAAAACAAGGCAAGAACCAGTCCATGTACCAAAGACTGGGACGTTTCTACCGAAGAATCATTGTTCCCCAAATTCTTACTAGATGCAAAAGAATCATTACCGTTTCTCATTTTGAATGCAACCGCATCAGTCATTTCCTGCACATTGACAGACAACTGCTTGTCGCCGTACACAACGGCTATTCACAACATTTCATACCCATACGGAACGCACAAGCCACCACTGCCCGATACATAAAGAAACATCCTTACCTGTTCTTTTTAGGAAATACCGATCCCAAGAAGAATACGGCAAGGGTATTGCAGGCATACGGTATTTATTTAAAAAAATCCCGTCAGCCCCTTCCCTTGCTTATCGCCGACCTGAAAGAAGAGATCATAGACGAATATCTGAACCGGCAAGGATTACAAGAAATAAAAAAAATGCTGTATCATCCCGGATACATTCCAAACACAGAACTACCCGCTGTTTATAGTGGAGCATCCGTCTTTATATACACGTCTTTACGCGAAAGTTTCGGCATCCCCATTCTGGAGGCGATGGCCTGCGGAACTCCCGTCATCACCTCAACCACTTCCGCCATGCCCGAAATCACAGGACCGGAGGGTATTCTGGTCAATCCGTTCGAACCGGAGGAAATTGCTTCCGCCCTCCTTCATTTAGAAGAAAATGCGGAATTCTATGAGTCACAAACTGCATATGGATTAGAAAGAGTCCGTCGGTTCTCATGGGAGAACACAGCCAGAGAAATATTGAAAATATATAAAGAAATACTAGCATGAACACCCTTGAAATCCTCTTCTTCGTCCTCCTGTTCATTGTATTCTACACCTATGTGGGATACGGAATCCTGTTGTGGATATTGGTAAAAATAAAACAAAGTTTTCTTTTCTTCTACGATACGGACGAACCGGAGCAAGAAACCTGCCGGAACGGCAACAACACCGCCCTGCCCGAAATCACCCTGTTCATCACCGCCTATAATGAGGAACAGGTAGTAGACGGAAAGATGAAAAACTGCCACGAACTGGATTATCCCAAAGAGAAACTGCATATCGTATGGGTAACGGACGGCAGCAATGACCGAACCAATGAAAAATTAAAAGCGTATCCCGATGTCACCCTATTGTTCGTCCCCGAAAGAAAAGGAAAAACAGCCGCTATGAACCGGGGAATGAGATTTGTCACCACGCCTTTGGTCATATTCACAGACGCCAATACATTTATTAATCCGCAGGCCGTTCGCGAGATAGTAAAATGTTTTAACCATCCGCAGGTGGGATGCGTGGCAGGAGAAAAACGGGTAGACATGTACAGTACCGGAGGAGCTGTTTCCGGAGGAGAAGGATTGTACTGGAAATATGAATCATGGCTGAAAAAAATGGATTATCAGCTCTATTCCGCCATAGGTGCTGCCGGAGAATTATTTGCCATCCGCACCCCGTTATATGAGGAAATGCCTGAAGATACCCTACTGGATGATTTTATGCTGTCCCTGCGTATCGCCATGAAGCAGTATACGATAGCATATTGTGATACGGCATATGCCTTGGAAAGCGGATCGGCCGATATGAAAGAAGAGGAGAAAAGAAAAATACGTATCTCGGCAGGAGGATTGCAGTCCGTCTATCGTTTGAAAGAACTGCTAAATCCTCTACGTTATGGAATCCTCAGTTTTCAATATGTCTCCCACCGCGTACTGAGATGGTCGGTAACCCCGGTTGCCTTGTTTCTGCTCTTTCCCCTGAATATCCTGCTGGTTGTCTGTAGTGAGAGCCATCCGGTTTACTTTCTTTTTCTTCTGCTGCAATCCGCATTCTACCTCGGGGCAGTTTATGGCAGCTTCCTGTCTGCCAAGTCCGTAAAGAACAAATTGCTTTATATTCCCTACTATTTCCTGTTCATGAACATCAATGTGATAAAAGGTTTCTTCTATTTGAAAAGACATGCCGGTGGAACATGGGAAAAATCCCGCAGGGCATAATATTTACTTACCAAAATATTTTTCTATCATCTCACGCAAAGCGGGAGCCATAATCGGCTTGGCCATATAATCGTCACATCCGGCTTCAAAAGCCTTGTCACGGTCACTGTCATACGCATTGGCGGTAAGAGCTATGATGGGAAGTGTCCCCCCTTTCAGACGAATTCTTCTGGTAGCTTCCAAACCGTCCATAACAGGCATCTTTATATCCATCAAAATCATATCGGGCCGGCAACCCTCAAATTTCTCAATAGCCTCCTGCCCATCGTGGGCACGGTAAACTTCATACTCCTTTCTTAAAATTATAGATAATAAGAGGTAATTACTTTCCGTATCTTCAGCTACCAAAATCTTTTTCATTTCTTCTTTTCATTGATTACCTTGCAAAATTACGATATAAAATGATATAAACAATATTTTTTTTGTATATTTGCTGTCAGTAACAAATATCACGCATCTAAATTCGCTAAGAGAAACAGTATATTGAGAATCATACTATTAATATGAAAATTCCGAGTAATATATTGCACGATAAGCAGTATGCAGACAAAATTCTGGAAATTACGGCTGATACTATGTTTTTCGTATATAAAGACGGCACCTGTTTAGACTTCAAGGCTAATACGACGGACTTCTTTATAAAAGAACAAGATATTATAGGGAGAAATATATTCTCTTATTTCCCTGTGGAAACGGCACGGGAGATGTATGCGGAATTCACCAAAGTACGGGCAGGAGACAAACTTTCCGCACGGAATTACAAATTAATATTGGAAGATGACGTAAAATACTACAAATGTATTATCAGCAAGTATGATGAGGAGCATTTTCTTTTTCAATACAGGGATATCACAGGCCGGAGTGTCGTCAGGCTGAAATTGGAAAAAAAGCAAAAAGATTTGTGCGAAATAGAAAAAGCCGCAAGAATAGGATTATGGGCATACGATTCGTCCACACGGTTCTTCACTTATTCGGGATACACCCGGATATTCTGTAACGATGAGGAACAGAAACAGATTTCCATAGATGAATACATGAACTATATGCACCTTGATGACAAGGCCCGTTTCAGTCAATGGCTGGAAGAAAATCTGAAGGAGAAGGATGCTTCCAATACCATAAACTACAAACTCCTTATTGACGGAAAGACCGTCAACATGAGAATAAAAACATATCATAAAGAGGTATATATGCAAAGGACCGTATTGGAAGGATATATACAGAACACATCCGAGATTGTTTGGAAAGCAGAACGCTCCAACCAGCTGAAATCTGCCTTCCTTGCCAATATGAGCCATGAAATCCGTACACCGTTGAATGCCATTCTAGGATTCTCACGCATTATAGCTGAAACGGAAAACGCCGAGGAAAGATTGCAGTATTACGATATTGTAGAAAAAAACAACATGCGCCTGCAGGAACTTATCAACGAGATTTTGGACCTGTCGAAGATTGAATCGGGCATGATGGAGTTCAACTATGCGCCTGTATCCCTTTATACTTTATGTGAGGATGTAAAAAACACGTATAGTTTCAGGTGTCAACCTGGGGTGGAGCTTGTTTTCGAAGAGTCCGATCCGTCACTGGTTATCTCGACAGACAGGAACCGCTTGTTCCAGGTTTTCTCCAACCTGATAGGTAATGCTACAAAATTCACAGCCAAAGGTTCTATCAGCTTCGGATATAAATTGACGGAAAAAGAAATTGTTTTTCATATAGCCGATACCGGAAGCGGTATTTCCGATGACAAGATAGACAAGATATTCGACCGTTTCATCATGGCCAACAACCAGGTGCAAGGTACAGGACTGGGTCTTTCCATCAGCAAAATCATTGTAGAAAAGTTAGGAGGAAAAATAGCTGTACAATCAAAAATGGAAACCGGAACCACATTCACTTTTACATTGCCTTACATTTCAGCAAACGGAGATATGAAATGGGAGGAAAAACTTCCACCAGCTTCCGTTAAAGACAACAGCAGAACTTCCCATCAGGAGATGACCATCCTAGTGGCGGAAGACTATCAAAGCAATTATGACTTAATAGAGGCTATGATCGGAAAAATATACAAACTGGTGCATGCTCATGACGGCATGGAGGCTATCATATTCTATGAACAATACAAACCCGACTTGATTTTGATGGATATAAAAATGCCTAACATCAATGGTCTGGACGCCACCAGAGCCATCCGGGAAATGTCTGCCGACGTACCTGTCATCGCTGTAAGCGCATACGCATATGAAAAAGACAAAATAGCTGCCATAGAAAGCGGATGCAATGATTTTTTAACCAAACCGGTATCTGCCGACTTATTGAAAATGACTATAAACAAGTATCTAAAACAAAAGTAATTTATGGGAAGATTAGCCGTATACAAATTTGCCTATTTTTTATCTATCCTGTTCACAATCTTCATTCTGGGACTTTCCATCTTCGCTTATTTCTCAGGTAAAATAAATCCGGTAGAGAATATGTTCGCCGCGTACGTTGCTTTAAGCAAACCTATACTGGTGGTTGTCAATACGATATTATTTACTTACTGGCTCATCAGACTCCGGTATTGGTTATGGATTCCATTGACGGGGCTGATGGTAAACTACGAATACATCACTTCCATGTACCAAATTTATAACCCTACCAAGTATGCTAACGAAAACAGACTGAAAATAGTGACTTACAATGTCCACTCATTTGGAAATGAAATCACGGGATTCTCCGCCAAAGAGTTTGCCGAGATGATGAACAAGGAGGAAACGGACGTACTTTGTTTTCAGGAATATAGAGGTAATGGCGACTTTACGGAACAGGATTTACAGAATACGTATGCTAAAACATTCCCTTACTCGTTTATCCCCGAAGGATTGAGTCAGGCCATTTACAGCCGCTACCCCATCAAACAGTCACAAACAATAGAATTTCCGAATACCAATAACGGAGCCATCTGGGCCGACCTGGATGTAAAAGGTATGACGATACGCATCATCAACGTGCACATGCAGACTACCAACTTTGACAGAATGCGTTCCAAAGCAGCACAGGCTCGGGGAGCACAAGATGAGGAACAGGAAAGAGCCATTTATCTGGACTATTCTGACAACTTCCGGGAAAATACTGTCAGACGTGCCGGACAGGCTGAACAAATCAGTTCGCTAATCAATGCCACGGAATATCCCTTGATTGTATGCGGTGACTTCAATGACCCTCCGGGAACTTTTACTTATGAAACGCTGAAAAGCGGCTTGAAAGACGGATTTCAAACCGCAGGAGAAGGGTACGGAGCCACTTACCGGGGGTTTCACCATTTACTACGGATAGACTACTTGTTCCATTCCACCTTATTGGAAGGTATAAAATATAAGGTGATTCCTTATGATATGAGTGACCATAACCCGGTATATCTGGAGGTGGGACTTTGATAAATCACTTCTTCAAAGCTACCGAGAAAAAGAAAGTGGAACCTTTCCCCTCTTCAGACTCAAACCATAAATGCCCACCATTCTTAACAGCGAAATCCTGACATAACAACAAGCCTAATCCGGAACCTTCCTCATTATTCGTTCCGTATTTGCTGAAATGAGTTTCCGTGTTCAACAATTTCTTTTGATCTTCCTCACCCATGCCTTTTCCAGTATCTTTTACACTGACTATGACTTTATCACCCTCTATTCCAGCATTAACCAGAATTTCGGAATCATTATAGCTGAACTTGATCGCATTGCTGAGAAGATTACGCAAGATAGTCTTCATCATATCCATATCGGCATGTACCTCAATCTTTCCGTGCACCGGGAAGTTCACCTTTATATTCTTCATACCGGCTACCAGATTGAAAATTTCGATAACCGAAGCAATATTCCCCACAATATCAAAGTCCTGATAAACGACATTCAGCTTGCCTATCTGGCTTTTAGTCCATTTCAGCAAATTATCCAGCAAAGAGAAAACATCCTCCGTACTTTGATTGGCCATGCTCAGCATATCAAACATTTCCTTACCGATCTGTTCGGACGGAAGACTGAGTATCAACATATTGAGCACCATCTTAATGGATCCCATGGGTGAACGCAGGTCATGCGCGATAACAGAATATAACTTGTCGCGCCCCATAATAATCTTACGCAGTTCTTCCGTCTGCTCCATGATGATCCGTTTGGCGGCAACCAGGGATATCTGATGAGTAACACGGATCACAAGCTCTTCCTTATTAAAAGGTTTGGATATAAAATCATTCGCACCTACCTTGAAACCCTTCACTATATCGGCGGTGGTATTCAAAGCTGTCAGAAATATAATAGGAATATGTTGTGTTTCCGGATCGGCTTTCAATCGTTCGGCAACTTCAAAACCATTCATCTCGGGCATCATGACATCCAACAAAATCAAATCGGGGCGGGCATTGACCGCCTGAGATAATGCCTCCTTTCCATTACCGGCAGTTATCACCTTAAACTTCTCGTTTGTTAACAACACTTTTAACAACAAGACATTAGAAACCACATCATCCACAACTAAAACAGTGTACTCAGAATGACTTATTACAACATTTACATCCGATGTCATAGGTATATATTATTTAGCCAGAACACTTTTAAAATAATCAATCACTTTCGTCAGCCCCTCTTCCAGATGAATGTGAGGCTCCCAATCCAGCTTTTCTCTTGCCAGAGTAATATCCGGCCTGCGCTGACGAGGGTCATCATGAGGTAAAGGTTCGAAAATAATGTTAGAATGAGAACGGGTCAGTTCCAGTATCTTCTGAGCCAGTTCAAATATGGAAAATTCGCAAGGGTTACCGATATTCACCGGTCCTGTGAAATGATCTTCCGTAGCCATCATACGCATCATTCCTTCCACCAGATCATCTATATACTGAAAACTACGCGTCTGTTTTCCGTCTCCATAAATGGTTATATCTTTATCTTGCAATGCCTGTACCACAAAATTGGAAATTACACGTCCGTCATCGGTCAGCATATTAGGGCCATACGTATTGAATATGCGGATTATTTTTACCAAAACACCATGTTGACGGTAATAATCCATGCACAAAGTTTCGGCACAACGTTTTCCTTCATCATAACAAGACCGGTAGCCTATGGGATTCACATTCCCCCAATCTCCCTCCCTCTGGGGATGCGACAACGGATCACCATACACCTCACTGGTAGAAGCCTGAAGTATTTTTGCTTTGTTACGCTTCGCCAGTCCCAACATATTAAACGTGCCGAAGACAGCCGTCTTCGCCGTTTTGATAGCATCATGCTGATAATGTATAGGAGAGGCGGGACATGCCAGATTGTATATCTCGTCCACATCCGTCCAAAACGGATTAATTATATCGTGTTCTATCAGTTCAAAGCGCGGATGCCCGGTCAGGTAACTTATATTCTCTTTACTCCCCGTGAAAAAGTTGTCTAAACATATAACAATATTACCTTCCTCTATCAGACGAGTACATAGATGTGACCCTATAAATCCTGCGCCTCCCGTTACTAGGATTCTTTTCATTCCCCTTATTTTTACTTTATTTTATGTTTAGCAAAAATAATTGATTCCCTTCACTTGTGCAAACATTTAAAACAAGATTATTCGTTAATTCTGGAAGACTTTTCTTAGTGCCTTATACAAAGGACTTTGGGAGAATTACCCGTTTTTGAGGTAATGACTTGGCAACTGTGCTATTTGCTGCGTTCTGCTTTAATTTACTTATATAAGTCTCTCGTCAAATACAAATTTAGATAAAAATCGCGAGGTTTTACACCGACAAGATAAAGAATCTGCTTTTTTCTTTAGAGGAAAGGTAATATATTTTTTTGATAGAGCTATGAATATTCGCAAAAAAAAACTGCCAAGAATTTATCCTGGCAGTCGAGAACAAGACAATGAGGCTTGCTATACCTCAATAACCTTTGGAGTATGTCCGCAGGCAACAAGTAATCGCACGAGGTCTGTCGTGCGTAGCTTTAGGTAACTTGTGGTGGTTCCGTCCGAACAACCGTAGGTGTCGCTTTCGAGAACGGCTTTGTCAAGAACAACGCTAAAGAGATGTCCCTTGTCAAGTATGGCACTCAAGGCTGTTGCCGCCCCGATGACGGTATGTGCCAGTTCTTGCAGTTTCTCTGTCGGAGCAAACGATACACGAGCGATACCTAAGGAATGGCTGAAATCCTTTGAACGAAAAGGCTTGTCGCCTTCTGTCACAAACAGGTAAAATTCTGTCTGCTGACGGTTGGTGAGGAACAATGTCTTGACCATCTTCATGTCAAGGCGGTCGTTTATGGCAGCACAGTCCTCCATTGTTATGACCTCGTCCGTATCAACACGCTCGAAACGGATATCAAGAGTTGAAAACATCTCGTAAACTGCTTTCTGAAGATTGTTACCGAATGTAACAGGAGCTTCGTTTGATATATTGCTTACTTGTATCATTTTTCGTTTGAATTTGAAGTAGTTGATGTTTGCTTTGAATGATTCATTACCGCTATGGCAGTGAGTAAAAGAACTACACCTGCTATTTGCACTGCTGTTATGTTTTCTCCGAGGATAAGCCATGCACATATCACGGCAACAGGCAGTTCCACAGTCATGAGGATAGAGCTTAACGGTGCTCCTATCCTCGGTATTCCTGCCGCAAACAAAGCTGTTGGTACAGTAGTTCCGGTAACTGCAAGGAGCATAATCCACAAGGCAAATTCTCCGTTCATGTATTCCCCCTCGGTTATTCTCGGTGCATTTATGGCAAAAATCGTAATTGATGAGCCAAGCATGATAGCCATGCTTTTTGCCTCCCATCTCACGTTATGTCCGCATTGACCATTTGCTACTATATATGCACCATAAGTGAAAGAGGACAACAATGCAAGACCAATCCCCATAATTGAGTATGAATAGGACTCGATTGATAGGATACCGCTTGCCATCACAGTACCAACTAAGATTACTGATACCGCTATAAACTCGGCGCGTGTCGGGCGGCGATGCAGGAAAAACCACTCAATCAACATACTGAACCATGTGAATTGCATTAGCAAAATAATGGCAAGTGATGCCGGAATGAACTGAACAGACTTGTAGTAAAGGAAGTTTGTCAGCCCTATCGTACTGCCCGTAAGCATAAGTGGCAGGATTTCGTTACAATGCAGCTTTTCCGACCTACCTTTGGACGATACGGCTGTACAGACTGCAAGAATAATGGCTGCCACAAATGCTTGCCAAAAAGATAATTCTGCGGCGGTGAAGCCATCGGCATACGACTTCTTTACGAAAGAAGACATCGTGCCATAAAGGGTTCCGCCAAGCAGAACCATAAAAGAATATTTGAATTTCATTATTTGAGTTGTCAATATGATTAAATAAAAGCATATTTTGAGATTGACCGGACAGCTCAAATAGAAGTGTATAACACCCTTTTCTTACCGTTTACACGGCAAGATGAATCAAATTAATTCATATCCACTGTCGGGTCAATCAGCCTGACAGGGAGGATTATTTGTGGTAAAATGGTTGTTGTTATACATCTTGTTTCTATCTTTATGTTTTTAACGCCTGCAAAAGTACAAAAAATCCGTGATATGTCATTCAACAATCACGGACTTTATTTTGATTTACAGTTGCATACCTCTGTTTTTCCTTTGTGGTTGAACAGGTCGGTGCATCATTTGCTGTAACTTCTCAAATTGTTCCTTAAACCATTCACCAATAGGTCGCAAGTCAATCGTAAGAATAAACTTACCGTTGTCTGAGAATACTTTGGCTTTGACATCTTTTGCCATGATTTTCCGTTTGTGTTCTTCCGAATACAGTTCACCGTTGTATTCAATAGGCTTACCAGTCAGCAAAGTAGCTGTTTGCTCTTTGTTGAAACCAACAGCAAGGCACAGTCTTTCAAGGTTAATCATATCCTTGATTTGCGGAAACCATTTCAAGGTCTTGTTCAACAATACCGTGAGCCTTGAAATCTCATGTTTGAGTTTCGTTTCCGTCTGTGCCAATTCGTTGATATGCTTCTGTTGCATATCCAATAATTGATGGCTGTGGTCGGTCTGCATAGTCTGTATTCGGGTTTGTAGGGCTTCGATGGTTTCCTCATGGGTGGCAACCTCCCGATGTAAGGCGGTGTTCTCCCTCTCCAGCGTCTTGACCTTGTTGCTGCCGAAAAGAGAACCCACGCTCTCGGCAATGTTAGTCGCTGCGGTCGTGGCTGCGCCTTTCAGTTTCTCGGTCTGCACCTCTTTCTTGGCTTGGCGTAGTTCTTCTTTTGCCGCTTCTTTCCGCTCCTGCAAATCCACTACTTCCGCTTTGAGGCTGTCAGCGAGTTTCTTCGTCTCGTTGTAATACTGCTGCGTGGACTTGTGCCGTGCCGTTGAGCCGTCTATACCACGCTGCAATCCGTACTTCGCCATCGCAATGGCGTATGTATCTTGATAGGACTTCAATTTCAACCGTGTCATAATGTCATCGGCACACAGTCTTACGGTGTCGGTCGGTTTCTTGCGGTAGCGTTTCTTCGCCTGTTCCTCCCGTTTCCTACGCTTGCGCTCTCCCTTGACGATGGGTACAAGGGTGATGTGTATGTGTGGCGTTTCCTCATCCCAATGAAGATGTGCAGCCACGATGTTCTCCTTGCCGAACATGAAGGCAAAGTAGCTCAGATTGTCGGCACACCACTCGTCCAATCTTCCCTCTTTTTCGATGCGCTCCATATCCTCGTGCGTTCCCGACACGTTGATACGGATTGCCCTCACTTGGTTGCTGCCGATTTTGCGTGTCAGTCCTGCTTCTTCCAATCTCCGTTGGATGGCAGCGGAACGGTCTTTCACTCCATCGGGGTAGTCAATGAGTTTTCGGTTAAGATGTGTCCGTGTCGGGTCGGCGTTCTTCGGAATGATGAAACGCTCGATGTGGGCGGTCGTTCCGCTGTCGGAACCATGCGCCTTTTCCATGTGCAATACTACAAATCCCATATATGGTTTTCCTTTCTTTTTTAGCTTGTGAAACAATGGTCGGTTATTCTCCTGCACGGCTCTTGCCGTTGGTCGTGGAGAGTCCAGAGAGGTGCAACCTCTTTGGCTTATTGGGGAATTTTCAGCGGTACGGAGTATTGCGGCTCGGAAAATTCCCTAATAAGCTATGGTATTTTCCGTTGGCAAATATCCGTGTGCCTGCAAGCATTCTCTCATTCACTACATCTTCAGCCCCCGTTTTTTCGGTGGCTGCACCATCCGCCTTGCGGATTGGACTTGTCCCTCCTGCTTCATCGGCTCTGCCGATTGGGACAAGGGCTTGCCGCACAGGTAGTCGTTCAAGTCCTTGTACTCACTATAGTATGCTGAATTGTTGAACAGGCGTTCCCCGAACTTTGCTTGCAGATGCTCACAGGCTGTCCGTCCTGCCGTGTCATTGTCAAGGAAACAGCCGATTTTGGAATAGTCAGCCAATATGCCCTCCGCCTTTGCGAGATTGGAAACGGAGTTCAAGATGATGTAGTCCTGTGTGGTCAGTCGGGGGTGCTGCGGATTATTCCTCACACGGATGGAAAGAAACGAGAGGTAATCCATGAAGCCCTCGAAAAGATAGCATATACTTCGTGGCTCTCCCTGCTGTCGGATATGGGTAATGTCCTTTGGAGCTACACAACCTTTGAAGTATCGGTTTCGCACCTCATAGCCTCCTGCAATGTTCGGGAAGCCGATGGCGAAATATAGCTTGCCTTTGTTCTCAAAATGCAGTTCCCTACATTCCTTCTTGGCGAGTTCGGTGTTTATTACTCGCTCCTGCAAATAGGACAGCAGCGCAGGAGAGGATAGCTCCATAACTTGCAAGTGTCGGTACATCTGTTCTGAAACGGATTGCCGACCAAAAGAGAACTGTGTATGGTTGACAGTGTGCAGATGCGGTGTCTGTTTGGCGATGCACTCCAACAGATACGGTACATTGTCGGAGCGGTAGAGTTCCGAAGCCAGTGCGATGATGTTGCCACCCTTGCCGATGCCGAAGTCATACCATTGGTTGAGTTCGGTGTTTACCTTGAAAGAGGCTTCGGCTTCCTCTCTCATCGGTGACTTGTACCAAAGGCTGTTGCCCTGTCGCTTTATGGGTGTGTAACCTAAACTTTGCAGATAGTCCGCTATTCTGATATGTTTTGCTTCCTGTATTGTCATAATGTATATTCCTACGGATTTGATGATGGTTGATAAAGCGATGATTTGATGAATGGGTGGTTCAATGCATTGAGTTATAATTATATATCCTTTCATCATTTATTCATCAAACTACTTACGAAAAGAGAAATTCATCGTTTACGGTGTCGGGCATGGTCTGACCGTCCTGTTTTCTCTTTTCATCAGTGAGATACTTTTGATGAATGTTTGATGAGAACGTAAATATCTATATTTCAATATATCTATATACTTATTCATCATTTCATCAAAATAATCATAGTGTTTCCAAAAACATTCTTGTCACGGTGTAGAACCGCCCTGTCTTCCGCACGGGCGAATAATGGCAATCATGGGTATAATCTACCTGATAGGTGGTATAGGTAAGCGTGTTGGGTGCAGGACTAAGTTTCCAGCACTCTTTCAAAACCTTGCGGACTTGGTATTTCTCCACCTTTACCTGTGAATGCCGCAACAAAAGAAGGATGTCGTTGCAGTCGAAAGAGACAGTGTCCGTGCTTACACTGTCCATGATTTCAAGTATAAGCTCGTACATTTCAGTTTCCAATTTGTTGCGGTTACTGCGGATAATCTTCTGCAAGGCTTCGGTATGCAGCAGCGATGGGGCGAACCACATTCGGCTTTCCTTTTCGGTGGATAGCTGCCTGTGCTGCAAATGGTAGAGAAAAGCAGGTATCTCCGCTTTCAGCTTTTGCAGGAAGTCGGTATCATCCGATTGCAAGCGGTCTATCTTGCGCACCCAATAACGTGTTTCCCCTGCATCAATGATTACAGGTAGATACTCGTTATTGGAACACAACACGAACTTGGCAAAAAAAGCTATCTCGTTACGGTCTTTGCCTTTGGCTTCCACCTTGTAGGATAATGCCGTGCTCAGGTTCTTCAACCGCTCGCTGTCCTCCCTGCGGCTCAGCAGTACCTCGTCCACCACGATAAGGAGTTTCCCTGCCCAGTCGGAATTGAACTGGCTGCGGAAATCCTCGTTGGTGTTGAATGTCACGTTGTTCCGGAACAGGGCTTTCAAGAAGTTCAGAAAGGTGCTTTTGCCTGTGTTGCGCTCCTCCGACACCAACAGCAGGATGGGCAACTTCTGAATGGGCTGCAGGTAGAGCAGTTGCAGATAGTCCATCCCCAACTCGTATTGCTCCCCGAAGATGTGTTCCACCAATGAGCGGATAGAGGGGAAATCACCCTCTTTCGGTTGGTGGTCTATCGGCTCGTAGAGATTGAGGAACTTGCCGATTACAGGCTGATAATTGACGTGTTCGGGTACGGTGCAGAAGCCGTCATACTTGGGTACGCTGCCGATGTAGTCCTTGCCATAGTCTTGGCGCAGGGTCTCGTTGTGCCACGGGATGCGTTTCCTTACATACCCTCCGTTCAAAACAGGCTGCTCCACAATCTTGTAGAGCGTTGTGCCGACACGGATGAACTCTTCCTTTGCCATGCCGCCATCTGTGGGCGGTCGGTGGCTGTCATTTACTTTGTTTGCTTCCATATTCCAATGATTTAAGTTTGAAAAAATGTCAGCTACAAAAGTATAATCAACTATCGGATAACTTGATACGCAAATCACAGCAGAACGCAGCAAAAAATACCTCGCAACAGAAAAATGGGCTGTTTGGGGGCTATAGAAACAAAAAATCCGAAGAAGCAGGGCTGAAAACAGATGCTTCTTCGGGTGCGTGAGTATGTGTGAATGGCAATACGCCTATGCAAAGTATTTCGGGCTTGCCGTATCGGGAATGTTCAGCGAAAAGAAGATGCCTGTTTTTTCTTTTCGCAAGTACAGCCTTTCAAGAATGGCTCTGCGAACCTGCTCCGCTCCGAATGTATTGATACGGAAAGCAAGGGCGATGACGGTTTCAAGGTTGTAAACCTCCATACTGCATTTGTTCGGCAGGTGGATGGTACGCTTTATCTCGTGTCCCCTCAAAACTCCGCTTTTGCAGAGAGATTTTATCCCTGCACGGATTGTAGGGGCGATAACCCCAAACAACTCACAGAGTTCCCACTCGGTCATGGCGGTTGTTCCTACATCGGCAGGCAGGGCGATGTTGCCCTGTCCGTCCATTGTGATGATGCTTCGTTTCATGGTTTTGTCTTGTTATGTGTTTACACTTCCGAATGATGCGTTCAGCTTGTTTCCGAACATTGTAAGGTCATTATCAAGTTTCTGAGTGGTAATCTTTGCGTAGATTTGTGTCGTGACTATATTCGTATGCCCCAATACACGGCTTACGCTTTCGATTGGCATCCCCTTGCTAAGAGCCAGAGTTCCAAATGTATGCCTCGCACAATGGTAGGAAATTTGCTTCTCTATTCCACATTCGGCTATCACTTTTTTAAGCTGTTTACACATCGTCCAATAGTTGATTTTACCGAAAACCAACTTGTCTTCCGACAGATGTTTGTACCGCTCGATTATCTGCAATGGAATGTCAAGCAGTTTCACTTGGAACGGAACATTGGTCTTGTGCCGTTTGGCGATTATCCATTTCTCACCGTTCACTTCCACGATTTCATCCGTTGTAAGTTCTTTCATATCCACGAAAGACAATGCGGTGAAACAGGCAAAGATAAACAGGTCACGTACCAATGCGAGGGTCTGATTGTCAAATTCATGCGCCATGATTCTTTTGATTTCATCCTCCGTCAGATACTCACGTTCCTTTACATTCGGACTGATGTGGAACTGTGCAAACGGATTTCTCGGTATCAGTCCGTTGTAATGCGCCCTCATAACCACGCCTTTCAGCCACATACAATTCAGCCAGATGGTAGCGTTCTTCAATCCACGTTCAGCCGTGAGGTAGGCGGCAAACTCCTTGATGAAGTCGGGGGTAAGTTCCAACATCGACATATCGTTGCGCTTGTAGAATGACTTGATAAAGGCTGCTACATAGTTTCTTGCCCTTACCATTACCTTATATGTACCGATGCTGCGGTCTTTGCTGACACGTTTCATGAAGTTGGCGCAATCCTTGTCAAACGCCTTTATCAGTGTTTCGTACTCACTGCCGATACCTTGATAGGCATTGCGCACCATTTCAGCCGTAACGTATGCCTCACGGTCTGAAATGCGCTGGTAGTGCTTGATGATTTGAGCCTTGATATTGTCCAAAGCGTGGTTGATGTCCCGTGCTTCGACACTTTTACCCTTGGCTCGGTTGCCTTTCGCATCCCAAAGTGTTTTCGGGATGCTCTGCTTGCAACTGAACTGCGCCACAGTCCCGTTGATTGTCACTCGTCCCATGATGGGGACAATACCGTTTTTCTCTTTGCTGCCGTTCACGTAGAACAGCACCTTGAATGTACTTCTTGCCATACTCGTTTTTTGTTTGCAAAGTTAAATATCAACGAGTTAGACCTTGATACGCAAATCGGTGACAAACGCGGAAATAGCGTCCACCATGTGTTAAATCTTACTTCTCATCGGGTAATGATTTGCAAACCGTTCTCCTGCTTAGTTCTGCTTTTCTTTGCTTTTTCAGCATTTTCGGTTTGTCATCATTTGACACCGTAACAACACTGACATTAAGTTGTTTAGCGTCATTTCTCCCATTTTTCGAGGTTATTCCAGAGATATTTCGTAATCTTTGCAAATACTTTGTCAAAATGAGATTTATATGAAGAAATATCCTTGTGTATTAAGTATAGCAGGCTCCGATTGCAGCGGAGGAGCCGGTATACAGGCTGACCTGAAGACAATCTCCGCCTTGGGTGGTTATGCTGCGACAGCCATTACTGCAATCACCGTACAAAACACTTTGGGAGTACGTGCCATACATCCCGTACCACCGGTATATGTGCGTGGCCAGATAGAAGCCGTAATGGAAGATATCCGTCCGGATGCTGTTAAAATAGGTATGATTAATGATGTGGAAATAGTCAAGACCATAGCCTCCTGCCTTCGTACATACCGGCCCCGCTTCGTTGTGTTCGATCCGGTCATGGTATCGACCAGCGGACACCGGCTGATAGAAGAGGACGCCATCAGTGCACTGACCCGGGAACTGATGCCTCTGGCCAGCCTGATTACACCCAATCTGAGTGAGGCGGAAGTATTGACGGAACACCGCATAGGCTATGTGGACGAAATGAAAGCTGCCGCATCGGAATTATTAAAGTTCGGTTGCGGATCCGTTTTACTGAAAGGAGGACATTTGGAGGGCGACAAGATGTGCGATGTATTACAAATAGTTGGAGAAGACAAGCCTCATCTCTTTATTTCAGACAAGATAGAAAGCAAAAACACACACGGAACAGGATGCACTCTTTCTTCCGCCATTGCTACTTTTCTGGCACTGGGATATGATATGCCGCAGGCCGTAGAACATGCAAAAGCATATGTCACCAAAGGCATCCACGCCGGGAAAGACGTGCATATAGGCGAAGGACACGGTCCGCTGAATCACTTTTACGCACCTGTCCCGATGAAAATAATGAAATAATTTGTCTATGCGCTAATTACCATGCGGTACATAACGCAGCATATTAGCAAATTGCCTCATTATTATTCCGTAGTTCCGAAAGAAATAATTAACTTTGCAACGTTTTTAAACCAAAATAGGAAAAATATGAAAGCATTTGTATTCCCCGGACAGGGAGCACAGTTTGTAGGTATGGGTAAAGACCTGTACGAAAACTCGGCTTTAGCCAAAGAACTTTTTGAAAAAGCAAACGACATTTTAGGATACCGTATCACAGACATCATGTTTGAAGGTACTGACGAAGACTTGCGCCAGACTAAGGTAACTCAGCCTGCCGTTTTTCTGCACTCGGTAATTTCCGCTCTTTGCATGGGTGATGATTTCAAACCTGAAATGACTGCCGGACACTCGCTAGGCGAATTTTCCGCATTGGTTGCAGCCGGAGCATTGTCTTTCGAAGATGGTCTGAAACTGGTTTATGCACGTGCTATGGCTATGCAGAAAGCTTGTGAGGCACAACCCTCTACGATGGCTGCCATCATTGCGTTGCCTGACGAAAAAGTAGAAGAAATCTGTGAAGCGATTTCTAAAGAAGGAGAAGTGGTAGTGGCTGCCAATTATAACTGCCCGGGACAAATTGTCATCTCAGGTTCTATCGAAGGGATCAACAAGGCTTGCGAGCAAATGAAAGCTGCCGGTGCTAAACGCGCCCTGCCGTTGAAAGTGGGAGGCGCCTTCCACTCTCCGCTGATGAACCCCGCCAAAGTGGAACTGGAAGCTGCTATCAACGCTACTGAAATTCATACTCCGAAATGCCCAGTATATCAGAATGTGGACGCTTTACCTCACACAAATCCCGCTGAAATCAAGGCAAATCTGGTGGCTCAGCTCACCGCTTCCGTACGCTGGACCCAGACTGTGAAGAATATGGTTGCCGATGGTGCCGATGACTTTACTGAATGCGGACCGGGTGCTGTACTGCAAGGACTGATCAAGAAAATTGATGGATCGGTCAACGCACACGGTATTGCTTGATAAATAAATTTTAGTTATTATAAATTTTATACGGATTACCGGAATATGCTGAGTAATCCGTATTTTTTTATGGCATTTCACAAAAATATTCGTAAGTTTGTCGGTATCTAAACGAGATCAGACTATGAATGAATTTAAATATAACATTGGTTATGCCCTGAGCGGAGGATTTATAAAAGGATTTGCCCATTTGGGGATTATGCAGGCTTTGCATGAACATGGCATCAAGCCGGAAATACTTTCCGGAGTAAGTGCAGGTGCTCTTGCCGCCGTCTTCTATGCCGACGGCAAAGAACCTTTTCATATTGTTGAACTTTTTGAGCACCATTCATTCAAAGAACTGACCACTTTTTCTATCAACAAACAAGGTCTGCTGAAACTGGACAGTTTCATTGATTTCTTAAACAGCAACCTGGAGTCGAAAATGATAGAAGAACTAAAAATCCCCACTATTATTACCGCCACCGATTTGGATCACGGACGCATCGTTTCTTTTAAAAAAGGGAAAATAGCCGAAAGGCTGGCTGCTTCCTGCTGTATGCCTATCTTGTTTGCCCCCATACGCATCAACAATACATATTATGTAGATGGAGGAATCTTGATGAACCTGCCGGTAAGCCCCATCCGCAAAGAATGCGAGAAAGTGATAGCACTCAATGTAGACCCGCTGGTAGCAGATGAATATAGCAAGAATGTGGTAAGCATCGCACTCAGAGCCTATCATTTTATTTTCCAAGCCAATACACTGCCTCAAAAAGGGATTGCAGATTTGCTGATCGAATCATACGGACTGGAAGAATACAGCAACAGGGAGCTGGAAAGAGCCGAAGAGATATTCGAAAAAGGATACAATACGGCAACGGAACTCCTGGACAGATTACTCCTGGAGAATGGAACGATTTGGAGATAAACAAAAAAAGAATAAAATGGATACACAAGAAAAAATTATTATCTATCAGGTATTCACCCGTTTATTCGGGAACAACAGCCTGCGTTGTAAGCCTAATGGTTCTTTGGAGGAAAACGGTTGCGGAAAAATGGCCGATTTCACGACAAAGGCTTTAAGCGAGATCAAAACACTGGGTGCTACACATATTTGGTATACAGGTATCATTGAACATGCTACCCAAACCAATTATACCCGCTATGGTATCAAACCCGATCATCCTGCAGTAGTAAAAGGAAAGGCCGGATCACCGTATGCCATCAAGGATTATTATGATGTAGACCCTGACTTGGCAACCAGTATCCCGGACCGTATGAAAGAGTTCGAGAATCTGGTAAAACGAAGCCACAAAGCCGGATTGAAAGTCATCATTGATTTTGTCCCCAACCATGTAGCCCGCCAATATGGTTCAGACGCCAAGCCTGAAGGAGTAACCGATTTGGGTGAAAAAGATGATATGACAAAAGCATTCAGCCCCAACAATAATTTCTATTATATTCCAGATACAAAACTGGAAGGTAATATCGACCTGCACCGTGGCGCAGCAGAACCTTACATAGAATTTCCGGCAAAAGCAACCGGTAATGACCGTTTTGACGCATGGCCCAACTCCAATGACTGGTATGAAACTGTGAAACTGAATTATGGTATAGACTACATGAACGGTCATAGCCGCCACTTCGAACCGATTCCGGACACATGGGTAAAGATGCGTGACATCCTACTGTTCTGGTCTGCCAAAGGCATTGACGGATTCCGCTGTGATATGGCAGAAATGGTTCCTGTAGAATTCTGGGGATGGGTGATTCCGCAAATCAAAGCCGAACATCCGGAACTGATATTTATCGCCGAGATCTATAATCCGGGAGAATACAGGAATTATCTGTTCAATGGTAAATTCGACTATTTATATGACAAAGTAGGTCTGTATGATACGCTACGCGCCATTACCTGCGGATGGGAATCGGCAACTGCTATTCCACAACGCTGGCAAAGCTTGGGAGGTATCGAAAAACGAATGCTCAATTTCCTGGAGAATCATGACGAGCAGCGCATAGCTTCCGATTATTTTGCCGGAAACGGCTCGAAAGCCATCCCCGCAATGATTGTATCGGCTTGCATGAATACCAACCCAGTCATGATTTACTTCGGGCAGGAATTGGGAGAACATGGCATGGATACGGAAGGTTTCAGCGGGCGTGACGGAAGAACTACTATCTTTGATTACTGGAGTGTGGACAGCATACGCCGCTGGCGCAACGGAGGCAAGTTTGACAATAAATTCCTGAATGAGGATGAAAAGCAATTGAAACAATTCTATACCCGCCTGCTGAATATATGCAACAGTGAAAAAGCCATACGGGAAGGTGTGTTCTTTGACTTAACCTATGCCAATCTGGCCGGATGGGTGTTCAACGAACATAAGCAATACGCCTTTTTACGAAAACAGGATGATGAACTGATATTAATTATGGTCAACTTTGACTCCATACCGGCACGTTCAGCCGTCAATATTCCGCAACATGCGTTTGATTATTTAGGCATCCATCGTTATGGAGAATATGAGGCAACCGAATTGCTGACCGGAAACACAGAGAAGCTCACTCTTATGCCGGACAAAACAACTCCCGTATTACTAGATGGAATGAATGGAAAAATTCTGAAATTCAAGCTATAGTTTCCCACTACAGATTACTCAGATTAACACAGATACAGATTGAAATAATCAATAAATCGTATTTCAATCTGTGTAATCTGTAGTGAAAAAATATTTTAATTCTAGGAAAATACAAATTCTTTCATTGTCCTATCTCTTCAACAGACCAATTTTCAAGTTCAATTTAAAATAATAGACTCCGTTCTCACGTTCCAGATATCCATATTTATCTTTTTCAGTGGAACTTTTCTCAAACCGGGAATTAACAAACAGGAAATCGGCAAAGACCTGACGGTCAGCCTTCTGATAACAAAGTATCTCTCCATTACCATCTACAAACAGAAAACCGGATATAGCAGAATCTATCCCATTAAAGATCTTGGCAGGACGCATTCCCAAAGCCAAAGCCATAAGAAACTGCTTCATCTTATATTCATAATAACTATGCTTATGAATCAATTCATCCTTTATTTTCAACGGATTGATTTGTTTGATTGCTTCTATCAGGTCACTAACTTTGGATATGCCATCCAAATGCATGACACGCAACATCTCGCCCAACATACGGGGAAAATGAAGATCTATCATGCAAAGATTACTGCGGAATACTTTATCGGCCACATCATTATATTTCAAGATTCCTCCCAAACGTTCTATCATCAACATACGCCCTGCCACATCATCTTCTTCACCAAAAGCATTAATTTTGTTTACGGTAGGAGTAGCGAATTTAACACCTGTCTGCTCGAACTTCAAATTGGCGGCACGCCCTCCATCCAACAACGGGAACATAGTCCCCAAACTGGAACGAACGCAAAAACCTACCAACGGGGCCTCTATACCGTAAAAAGCAACATAAAAATCAGTACGGTCATCCGTCTTTGCTTCCAAGTCATAAATGGCGACTTCATCCAAAAATTCTTCCACACCGTCGGGAGACATCACATCATTCTCGCGACTCTCCTTGACAGCAGCAAAAACCAACTCTGCCACAGCCGCAAAATCCTCACGAGGTATCTGCTTATCTATCTTTTCCCCACAAATACGTACGGTCGCCTCATCCTCCAGAATATAACGGCGTGTCCCGTCATGTTCCTCACGCTGTACCATCGCCACAGGAAACTTTTGCACTTCATTCCTTTTCACATCAGGCGTACCTGCATACACATATCCGTCCGCTAACAAGCGGAAAAAGGCGTAAAGCTCGCCCCACTCTCTCTTTGTCGCTTCAAATGCCATATATTTTCTCTTTTTACTATCGTCAGCTATTTTTTAACGGCTGCAAAGATACGCAAAAGAAGTCTTAAAAAACAGGTTTTCGAGAAATACAAATATTAAACAATGTTATATAGCATACTTTTTAAGTCTGATTATTTGCTATTTTCCAAAAAGTCCGTATCTTTGCAATGTGTTTTTCATAGTATTAGATTTAAGGTTAACAAAGGTTGGAGCAAGGCGTTGCTCCTTTTTTATTTTATCCCCCTTATTTTTATGATAAAACAAGTATTTCTTTTAATCCACAAACCTCGATCTATCTTAAATCAGTTCTCAACAAAATCCCTCCGATAGGATAATCAGGTAGAAATTTATGAAGGGAACACGGATGTCATTTATATTCCAATCGAACCGATGAATTAGCATTTATCAACAAATGTATCACAAATCACTGCATTTCTATAAACCTGTTCCTTATCCGGTTTGTTCTAAATAGCAAAGACAATCTTTATAAATGATAGAATCATGAAATTAAAAAAAGGAAGTATTGCATTACTAACATTGGCAGGTATGTTCTATATGAGCGTACAAAAAGCGGATGCATGCACGCGTGCCGTCTATATCGGACCGGACAATATGGTAGTAACCGGACGTACAATGGATTGGAAAGAAGATATTATGAGTAATATCTATGTTTTCCCCAGAGGAATACAACGTGCAGGATATAATAAAGAAAATGCCGTGAAATGGACTTCAAAATACGGCAGCGTCATTGCAACAGGATATGATATAGGTACGTGTGACGGAATGAATGAAAAAGGATTGGTTGCCAGTCTGTTATTTTTGCCAGAATCCGTCTTTGACCGTCAGGGAGATACACGTCCTGTCATGGGAATCAGTATATGGACACAATATGTACTGGACAATTTTGCCACCGTACATGAAGCTGTCGAGGAACTGAAAAAAGAATCATTCCGCATTGATGCTCCCCACATGCCCAACGGTTCAGCTTCCACTCTTCACCTGGCTATTACAGATGAAACAGGAAATACAGCGGTTCTGGAATATCTGGACGGGAATTTAAGCATACACGAAGGAAAAGAATTCCAAGTGATGACCAATTCTCCACGATATGATTATCAGTTAGCTATCAATGATTACTGGAAAGAAATAGGAGGATTGCAAATGCTGCCGGGTACAAACCGTTCCAGCGACCGCTTTGTGCGTGCCTCTTTTTATATACATGCAATCCCTCAGACTCCGGACGCTAAAATAGCTGTACCCAGTGTACTCAGTGTGATGCGTAATGTATCCGTCCCCTTCGGAATTACCACACCGGACAAACCTCATATATCTTCCACCCGCTGGCGCTCTGTATCCGATCAGAAGAATAAAATATATTATTTTGAATCGGTCATGACTCCTAATCTATTTTGGTTGGATTTGAAAAAAATCGACTTTAGTCCCAAAGCCGGAATCAAGAAACTGCCTCTCACCAACGGAAAGATTTATGCAGGGGATGCCGTAAAAGATTTAAAAGACAGCGACTCATTCGTCTTTTTATTTCAAACCCCTGTGATGTAAAATAGTAAAATCAGTATGACGTTCATGCCTCATGAAAATCGGTTGAGAGCCTCGTGAACGTCATACATTTTTACGAATGTGCTCCCCCTCTGGCATTAAGTATCTTTTAAAATTCGTTGTTTTATAATAATACAAAAGCAATCATTTCCTCTCTGCTTCCTCATTACAAAAGAATAATTTATCTTTGAACGGATTTTAATATCCCATCAAAATCAGAACAAAAATAAAATAACTATGGAACAACCATCACTCAACGACCATAATAAACAGGAGTACCCTCCCATGCATACCACAGAGCATGTCATAAACAGGACAATGGTCAATCTTTTCGGATGCGGACGAGCAATATCCGCCCATATAGAACGCAAAAAAAGCAAGCTGGATTTTGCGCTGCAAACATGTCCGGAAGAAACGGATATTACAAGAATAGAAAACACCGTAAACGAAGTATTGCGAAGAAATTTGCCCGTTACAATGGAATTTATCTCTCAAGAGGAAGCTATAGGACGTTTTGACATGAAACGCTTACCGGAAAAAGCTTCCGAAACCGTACGGATTGTAAAAGTCGGCGATTACGACGAATGCCTCTGTATAGGTCAACACGTGAAAAATACGTCCGAAATAGGTACATTTAAAATTATAAGCTACGACTATAAAGACGGAATCTTCCGTATGCGGTTCAAGCTGATATAGAACGACTGTCAATCTGTCCCCCCTAAAATTACAAATTGGCAGTAGTCTTGACAATCAAATGTTTAAAGAGGCTTACCAACTTTTAATGCAAAGGTTTTAATCTTTAAGAAAACCTTTATAGGTTTAAAAGAGTGCAATATAAACCGCATATCATCGAACTAATGGTATGCGGTTTGCATTATGGATAGTGAATGACAAAGCCGAAAGGTGAAGGAATTCAGAAATAAACAAAATGTTTAACCAAAACCTATAGGAGATTAAGATTATGATGCCAGTAAGAAGATCAAACCAAACATGGTTACCAAGTATTTTTAATGATTTCTTTGATAACGACTGGATGGTAAAAGCCAATGCAACAGCTCCCGCCATCAATGTTATTGAAAGTGACAAAGACTACAAAGTAGAAGTCGCCGCTCCGGGAATGACCAAAGAAGACTTCAAGATTCATATCAACGAAGACAACGACTTGGTTATCTCTATGGAAAAGAAAACAGAAAGTACTGAAGGTGATAAAGAAGGCAAGAAAGAAAGCCGTTACTTGCGTCGCGAATTCTCTTATTCTAAATTTCAACAGACATTGATCCTGCCTGATGATGTAGATAAAGATAAAATTGATGCAAAAGTAAACGATGGTGTATTAACTATCGAGCTGCCGAAGCGTACGCCGGAAGACAAAGAAAAAGCAGCTAAGGTTATCGAAGTTAAATAACATGCTCTCAAATTCAGAAAAGAGGGATTGCCTATGAAAGGGCAGTTCCTCTTTTGTTTTTATAAAAGTCCGTTTCTATTTACTATAGGTTCATCGTAACCTTACAACCCAAAGATATAAATCTTTCACCTGCAAGATCTATAATCTTCCGGGGGTAAGATCTATAATCTTCGCATTGCATCCTCCCTTCCCTATTCTGGTCCATATTGTCGGCTGTCTTTACGCACTATACCTCGCTAATGTCTACTTAACATATTTATCCAACACTTTTTCCAAGGCATTTTGTGAAACCGGCTTAGTCAGAAAATCATCGCATCCGGCTTCTATAGCTCTGTCTTTGTCGGACTCAAAAGCAAAGGCAGTCAAAGCGACAATAGGCACTTCTTTTGAATAAGAACGAATCAGGCGCGTAGCCTCCAGCCCATCCATATGAGGCATCTTGATATCCATCAAAATCAAGTCAGGCTGATGTTCTTTAAATTGATTCACCGCATCCTCTCCATCCTTAGCCCATAGCAGATTACATCTTTTTCCTAACAATGTCTTTAACAGCAAAAAGTTGCTGTCCACATCTTCCGCCACCAGTACTGTTCTTCTTTGCAATACTTTTCTCAGTCCCGTACTCCCTGATTCCGGACAATTCGTACCCCTTCCGGATTCCGGACATTTTTTACCCGCCTTATAAGGAATCGTAAAACGAAAAGTAGAACCTTCATTCAGTTTGGATTCCGCAGTAATCTCTCCACCTAGTTTTTCTACAATCACCCTACAAATCGCAAGCCCCAAGCCTGTTCCCTGAACAAAAGTATTCAGTTTCACGAAACGCTCAAAAATCATTTTAATCTTCTCCTCGGAGATCCCCATCCCTGTGTCTTTTACATAAAAATCAATATACTCCTTCCTCACTTCAAAACCAAAACGGATTTCCCCTTTGAAAGTAAATTTTATAGCATTGGTTATCAAATTTGTAACGACTTGCATAATTCGGTTCTGATCTTCATTGATTATCAAGCTGGTGTCTTTATTGTCTAATATCAAAACAACCCCAGTCTGCACCCGATCCTTGTGCATCTCATACACATTACGGCACAATTCTCCCAAGTCCATTGGATATCTGACGTATTCCAATGTACCGGCCTCTATTTTTGCCAAATCAAGAATATCATTGATTAATTGCAACAATATTTCCGAATTCTGGTTGATAATATCCGAATAAAGTTTTTCATCCGCCGCATTATCCGCCATAGTCATCAAACGGGAAAAACCTACTATTGCATTCAAAGGAGTACGGATTTCATGGCTCATATTGGCTAGAAAGGCTGTTTTCAGCCTGTCGGACTGCTCAGCCTTGATACGGGCCTGAACCAGCTCTTGCTCTATGTTCTGCATATTAGTAATATCCCACGAAATGCCAATAATAAGCGGTGCACGCCCTTCCAGAGGAACTAATGTTTTTAAAGTCTGCACGATGCGGGTCTCGCCTGTAGCCGTCACATACGTTTCCTGCATTTCCATGCGCTCTCGGGTACGGATCAATTCCAAATCATCCCGATGAAACTTCTCCGCATTCTCATGTTCGGGAAACACTTCAAAATCAATATGGCCCAATGCCTTGGAAGCAGGAATTTTAGAGTGACTGGCAAATGCTTTGTTCCAATAAAGGTATCGGAAATCATCCTCAGGGTCTTTCACAAACAAATAAACAGGAATATTATTCAGTATGGCATCCATCAGATAATTCAGTTCACGCAATTCGTCACGGTTCTTGATAACATCCGTTATATCCTGCGTAAAGAACCAAATCATTTCCTCACCCTGATTTTGAATCATAAAAGCCGAAACCTGATGAACACGAAGTTTTGTTTCTCCCACACGGGTATATTTAGCACGATAAGCAAAATTACCTCCATTATCACGAATCTCTTGAACACGTTTATCAAATATTTCTTTGGTATTCAGAGAAACAGGTAAATCATAAACTTTTTGTGTGCCCAACTCCTCTTTCACTCCATATTCCTCAATAAACTGCCGGTTGGCATAAACTAAGGTTCCGTCAACCGATACAGCCAGAATACTATCACTGACCTTATCCAGTACCCGTTTAAATATTTCCAAGTTCTGCTGTGTGGCAACTCTTTCACTAATATCACGACACATTATCAGTACATATTCTTCATCTAAGGGGAAAATACGATTTTCATAATAATGAAGTGTCCCGTCCACATCCAATTCATGATGGGCGGTAGAACCTCTACCTGTCGCAATAGCCTTCTGAAGATTATTATGTATATTGTGATAAGCTTCTTTAGGAACCATATCCTGCATACGCATCCCTTTAAAATCATTGTTGGATACACCCACATGATTGGTTTCTTCATTAGACACCACTTCTATACCCGTTTCCTCATGATTGAATACGGTGAGCATATCCGGCAAAGAATCTAATATTCTTACCGCATATTTCTCCTTGAAACTAACGCTATCAAAGTTTTTTTCAGAAGAAGATAATTTTTCTTTCAGCAGCCTGTTCTCCTCTTTCAACGATTCAATTTCCTGCTCTAATGCTTTAAGCTTGTGTTCACAATCCATTTGTATTGAATATCTTTAGGATTCCTAATCGGACAAAATTAGGAAACTTTTTGTGAACAAAGAAAGAATAGTGAATAATTTTCTAATGAAAGAGAAGTCACTGATTAATAGTTAATGGAGTGCACTGTTATGCCGCACCCCATTAACCACACATCACTAAACATTCAAATCATTTATATTCCGCCCAGCTCTTGATAGCGATATCATCCACCGTCATGGTACAGAAGGCATTGATAAACGCGCTTGCCAGACGGGCATTGGTAATCAAGGGCACATTCAGGTCGATGGCGGCACGACGGATCTTGTACCCGTTATCCAACTCTCCGGCTGTCAGGTTCTTCGGTATATTGACTACCATATCTATCTTTTTCCGATGCAACATATCCAATGCCTGAGGTTGCCCTTCCTCGCTGGGCCAGTAAACACGGGTATTTTCCACCCCGTTTTCGGTCAGGAAGTGGGATGAGCCTCCGGTGGCATAAAGTTTATAACCTTTCTTCTGTAACATACGGGCAGCTTCCAAAGTATCCGCTTTCTGCTTGGCGTTACCAGTTGAAAGCAACACACTCTTTTCCGGAATACGATAGCCCACAGACAACATCGCCTTTAATACGGCACAAGAGGTATCCGTACCAATGCAGCCTACTTCACCGGTAGAGGCCATATCTACGCCCAATACCGGATCGGCTTTCTGCAAACGGTTGAAAGAGAACTGGCTGGCCTTAATACCCACATAATCCAACTCGAAAAGATTCTTGTTCGGTTTCTCTACCGGCAGTCCGAGCATCACCTTCGTAGCCAGTTCGATAAAATTAATTTTCAACACCTTGCTGACAAAGGGGAAGCTGCGTGAAGCACGAAGATTACATTCAATCACCTTGATATCGTTATCCTTTGCCAGATATTGTATATTGAACGGACCGGAGATATTCAATTCCTTGGCTATCTGACGGGAGATGCGCTTGATGCGGCG
>ENA-OYVY01000126-OYVY01000126.1-human-gut-metagenome-genome-assembly--contig:-NODE-126-length-54757-cov-11.238255_pt1 | contig 54757 bp, 47 predicted proteins | sample MGYA00244161_ERZ653379 | MGnify/ENA primary metagenome ERZ653379 (study PRJEB26926, sample SAMN06164900) | human gut metagenome | biome: ENVO:00009003; feature: ENVO:2100002; material: ENVO:00002003... | reverse complement strand
AGCGTCAGATGTGTATAAGAGACAGATCTTCTTCTATAAAATCAATAATATCTTGATTGTTTTTCTCTAAAAGCTCAAGACTATTTCCTGAATAATATGCCAATATTTTATAAAATATATCTTCTCTATTGTCACCTTTGTGAGAGTAAATACATACAAAATGAAGATTGTCTGTTTTTACAGCTTTATCTATTATTTCAAGAGTAGATTTGTATTTGGGTTCTACAAGATCTAGTTCCCAATCTAAAATTAGTAAATCTTTTCTATCAAATAGTAACTTATCTCTAATGCTTTCAAGATTACTAAATTTAGAAAAATCTACAGAGCAATCTTTCATTTGAAAAGATTCGTACAAAGGTTTACATATCCCAGTTTTATCATCTTCTCCACTAAATAGCATAGGAATTTCATCATCAATAAATACTGCTGATTTTATTGACTCATTGATTATGTTTTGAGCTACGCTCTTAAATGTATTATCCATAGTTATTCTTTTTTTAATGAGTTTCTTGGCATTGTGTCTATGACGAAACATGCACCTTGTAATCTGTTGTAGTCAGACTTATTACTGGCAGCAAATAAATCATAGCCAACCTCCATTAAAGTTTCCTTCGCAATATAAAGCCCAATTCCACGTCCATTTGGCTTTTGGGAATAAAAGAGCTTAAAAATATCTTCCAAATAAAAGTCATCAATAGGCTTTCCTGAATTAATAATCAATATTTTCGTGCCTTCAACAAAGTCTAATACAATCTGCTTATTTTCTGAAGACTTTAACCAATATATGGCATTATGAATGATATTCACAAAAGCTGGCAAAAGAATAGACTCATATGTTGTGAACGAAGCATTGTCAAACTCAAAAGTGCTTTGAAGAACGATACTTAACTCGTCAAATTGACGATAAAAAAATGAGCACAGATATTCTTTTATAAATTTTCCACTAATATTTTTTCTTATTTTACCTGTTGTACGATACAGTGGAGACATTAATTTATATTTGTCTTCTAGATGCTCAAAAGAAGTCTTTAATGACTGATAATGTCGAAGCGTTTTCTCATCATTGGGTAGGTAATTTTTTATCTGCATAATAGCATATGCCACCTGAGAATACAAAGCATTAAACTGATGGTCAATAATTTCAATTGCTATCCCCATTTGGGCTAACTCTTTAGTTTGAGTCCACCTTTTTTCTATTTCTTCATATCTAATTTTGTAATAGCCAGTTAAAGCTTCTTCATCAACATCAAGGCTTATCCTGTCTAAATGCTGTAGAAATGGAGAAATTCTTTTATGAGCTTTATCAATCAGATCCTGATAAATATTATCAAGCAATGTTAATCCCGATAATATATCCAGTCTATTAATATTTCGCGGCTTTATTGAGGTATATTTTTCATCAATCTCTTTTAAAAAAACAGAAGATTTTTCTTCGGATATTTTTTCTTTCAATTTATTTACAGATAGGCTTAATGAAGATATTGCTTCATCAAAAATATTCGATATATGTACTCTGTATTGATGATATTTAGCTTCCAACTCCTTAAAGAGTTCAAAGTCCTCCATTTTTGTCCGAGCATTATTTATTACACTTTGAGACTCAGAAATTCTTTTTTCTGTAAATGAGTGAAATTTCTCCTGATAAGTGTATAAACTTTTCTTTTGATTTTCAGTTAAAGAAAAGCGTACAGGTTTATCAAGACTTAATTTACGAATCTTTAGTTTACACTCTTCTATTTGTTTTAAAATAGAATCAATATCTTCATAAAGCAAGACAGAGTCTTGCTGCTTCATTTTTAGTTCATCAATTAACTTTTGATAATTATGGATTGTAGCATCCAATAATTCAGGGTATTCTTTCAGTTTTTTAGCAAACTCTTTTCTTAAGGCCTTTTCTTTTTCATGTTCCTCTTTTGCACTTTTTGAAGCCTTTTCAATATCTGATTTTTGATTTTCTTTATAATTAAATTCAGCATCTGTCCCAAAATATTTCTTTGCCAAATCTATGAAAAAAGCCTCCAAATCAGCTTTAAACTCTTTATATGCAACGTTATTTATAAAACCCTCTCGCCCTGCTTTATCTACCAATTTTTTATTATTAGTTCTTGATATCTCAATATATCCCAACATTCGTCTATGACTAAAGAAGTAGGAGCCTGCATGTTTGGATCGACGATTCTCAAATCGTAAAAAATCGGTCTCAGTTCTACCGTATGGAAGTACCCTAAAACCATCTCTATAAATATATAATCCACCAAAAAGTTTCAATTTCTCATCATATGCCCTAAATTGCTCTTCATTAAGCATAGATTCATTCTGATTGCCGACAATAACACCAACTTTTAAGTTAAAAGCTCCGTAAGCTGTATTACCTGGTTTACGAGAATTTCTAAAAGTATGATTGATATCATCTTTCTTATAAACCCTTATCTTTCCAGAAAATTGTCCGGAATCATCAAATCTTCCATCAATTAAATGATCGCAATTAATAAAGTCATGATAAGAAAAGAACTCCCTGCTAGAAATAAGATCACGTTCACCTTCATTAGTGACAACTATAAATTTAGTTGCAACCGCAATATTCTCTTTTTTGAAGACATTAAACAATCCATTAAGGCTACTTCTTATTTCGTTAACAGAATCTTCGTAATCAGTATTTATATCTTTTTGGTATGATTGAGATAATATAATGAGTTGTTCGTCTGGTTCAAAAATAACAAATTTTGTTCCGTGTATATCTGTTGATGTAGAGCACAATGGAACAATCATTTCTTGAGTGAAAAAAGAAGGCAATTTGATATTTTCTACACTTTTAATGATTTGTATTGCTAAAGTATGTTGCTCATACCACTCATCTGCTAAATTCGATTCCGAAATGTGGCGTTCCAAATAAATCGGTTTATTTCTATCTTTTTTGAAATTATCTATAAATTCCTTTTTTAAGCTATCAAATATGTCAACAAAATTATTTGGTTCTGTAATGGATAGTAACGGAATATTGATGTTCTCAATATATAAATTGTAATTTTCCAAAATACGCCAATCAATAAATAGAGCTTGAAGAGGAGAACCTATTTTTTTTGTTAACATCAACATTGGGCTTCCCAAGTATGCAACAGATAACCGTCCTATACCTTTTTCTCCCATTTTAATACGAGGCTTTTTCCAAAGAGTATCTTCGCCTTCTACATCAAGCTCACATCTAGTTTTAGAATCAGTTCCCAATACAATCCACTTTTCAAGAATATCTTGACGTGACATTCCTTTTCCATCATCTGAAATAACAAAAAAAGGATGATTTACATCTACATAACTATCCATATAAAGATAAGCTTCAAGATTATCTCCATATGCATCATATCCATTTTTCCACAATTCAGATATTGCAGTAGGGAGATCTGATATTTGTCCTTTTCCTAATAAATCAATTGCTCTTGCTTTAGCTCTAAACTGTGGCATATGACTAGTTTTTTATTATTATTTCTCCTAATCTTCTTGCATATTCACAAGGGACAGCATTCCCTATTAGCTTTGCTGTAGCGGCAATACTGTTAGTTTTAAAAATATAGTTCTTAGGAAAGGTTTGAAGTGTTGCTCCTTCCCGTAAGGATATACCACGATCTTCTTCAGGATGTGCAAATCGACCGTTTGATATACTATAAAATTTAGTTGTAATAGTTGGAGCAGGACGATTCCACCACATTCTTCCGAATGTATCTTTAAAACTTTCGTCTTTATCTTTGAAACAGTTTAACTGTAATGTAGGATCGTCTTTCCAATCCAAGCGATTACCTCCGTCTTTCTTGGTTTTTGCCAGTCTTCTAAGATTGATGTCACTAAGTCCAGCTGTTGTATGGTTTAAATCTGTAGAGTCTTTGTAACCAGCACTAATTTTTGCAAACCCATTCCATACCCCTATATAATCTGCTAGAATAGCTTGCTTTTTTTCTTTTACAGGAAGTGAAACGGTTCTAACACGTGAAGCTATCAAAGAAAATCGACGTCTACTCTGCGGAACACCATAATAACTCATATCGATTATATCTTTTTTAATATAAATATAACCATAATCTTTTAGAAATGAAAGAAATTCAGGCAATACACTATATTTGTTTGTTATAATTCCTGGAACATTTTCAACGAGTACATATCCTGGATTATAATACTTGATAAATCTTTGGAATTCAAGCAATAAATCCTTGGAAGCTTTGGATTTCTCTCTTGAGGTGTTAATAATACTATAAAATTGGCAAGGACTACATCCAACCAAAATAAGATTGTCATCATTTCTTTGAACTGATAATCTTTTTTCAAAATATTCCTCTTCCAGTTCTCTTATATTGGCTTCTACAAAAATACTTCCTGGATTATTAATCTCATAAGTATATTTTGCCTCTTTATCAAAATCAACTCCTGCAATAACATCAATTCCTGCTTGGCGAAGACCACATGTCATACCACCTCCACCACAAAAGAAATCAATAGCTGTATATTTATTATATTTCATTTTTACACTTTTCTTCTTGTTGGATTCAATAGTTGTCCCACATCTACATAAAATGTTCATACTATTATAACCAATGCTTCCAGAGATGGTTAAGACTCATTTTATACACCATCAAAAAAATGTAGTTTCATTCTTGCACAAGAATTGAACCAAGCATTTTCCCATTCTTAGCCTTTCGATAAGAATAACTTTGAGTCACTTATTTGTTTCCTTCTCGGAATAATTGATGTAATATGCAAAATTACAGATTTATAATAATATAACCAAGACAAATTGTATTTAGTTATCTTGCAATTTTGCATATTACACATTTGCAATTCTCTTATCATCTCATTTCTCCTAGAAATACAAAAAATGACATACAAGATAGAATTGTGCATTACTTTCCTTGTCCAATAGATAAAGCAATCCGTACCGACCCGCCTTTCATATGCTTATCTAACAGTCTAATTACTTTCTATATTATAATATTGTTCACAAAATGAGAAAAATAATGGAAGGTCTTAGTACAATAATATTTGAGGCTACATCGTCATTTAACGCCATCTCCCGCCATCCATTCCCCATGTATTCAATCTTGTAACATATTATCAACTAATATCCTACATTCGCACTGACGGGCTAAAGTTTACCCGGTAATAATCATTATTGTATCATTTTAATTTTAGATTTTATGGCAAAGAAAAAGCAAGAACAAGAGCAGCAAGGTCAGGAAGAGCACGTAATGGCAGTCCTTGACAAAAGAACGAACAAGACCGCAGTCGTTTCCAAAATGAACGAGCAGGACGGCAGTCTCGAAATCGTACCACCCGACAAGAAGAACAACAACAGCTTTCTGAAACTGGACCGCACATCACCGTTGGAACTGTTCTTCACGAATTTCAAGAACCAGTACAACAATCCCACAAGTTTCAGTTTCTTCCTTATCCCTCTCGCTGTATTGGAAAAGACCCTGAATGCCGTCATCCAGATCCGAAAGGGGGAAGACCCCGGACCGGAAGGCAAAAAACTGGTAGAGAACAGTGAACTGAACGATGAAGGGCGTATCGCCAAACTCGCCAGACGCTACAAGTTCGACGAGCACCAGCTTCCCTGGAAGGAACTCAGTGCGCTGGGAGTGGACAAGCAGCTGTTGTTTGAAAACCATTGCATGGGTGAAATGCTCAAGGGCAGAATTACTTCCACCGCCTTCCCCATCAGCAAGGAACTCAACGGCGTCAAGCAGGACATGGGTGAGGCCTGTTTCCTCTGTGTCAAGGGTGAGGACGGCAAGGTACAGCTGAAAACACTGGGCAGGCTTGACAAGCCGCAATATGACCTGCCCGCCTATAAAGGCGTATTCACGGACGAGGAAAAACAGAAACTCCAGGATACCGGAACACTGGGAGGAATAAAGGAGATGAAGGATACCTACACAGGAAAAGTATGCAACTGTTACGTGGCTTTTCATGAACCGAGCAACCGTATCATCACGATGCCCGTGGACGCCATCAAGATACCGGACTACATCTACGGGAAAAGACTGGACGACAAGCAGAAGCAGGTCCTCGCATCAGGCGGACAGCTTTCCATCAATGACATACAGCGCAAAAACGACACGCTTCTTTCCGGCGTGGCCTTTGTCGATCCGAGAATCATGGACATTGCATTCAAGCAGGCCGGAGAACAGCTGAAAGTGAACGACACCATCATGGGAGCCAGAATCACCCCCGAACAGAAAAAGATGCTGGAAAACCATGAAATGGTATATATCGAGAATATGCGCTATAAGGGCAGGACATTCTCCGATGACGTACGCTTCAGCAACAAGAGTAACAACCTTCTCATAGGAAAGAACGCGAGGGAGTACAAGCCGAATCTTGAAAACCGGAAACAGGACCAGAAAAAGGAAAGCAAGCAGACGGCACGTCACGCCGCATCTTTCACGCCCAAACCCAAGAAAAACAGCTTTTCCGTGGCATAGTCTTACGGAAACGGCCACACTTCACATATATACCCGATTACCACACCGATGGCTGTCGGGTATATGTTTAATGAATACATGGAATCATCCAACGTAAAAACAAACCGATTATGCAACATAACAATACACCAGAGGGAGAACTGTCATACTTTGAAACGGCTCTCCTTCTTCATTTACGAGAAAGCCATCCCCACATGGCCGGGAATCCGGATTTTATCAGGTCAAGAGCCGATGAAGCAGCCAATGTCTATGAACATTCCATACGTGACGGTCTGACTGTCACGCAGGCATTGGAACAGTCGGACGCCGTGCTCTACCGGGACTTGCAGTTTTCCAAGTTCGACACCCTTTTTGAAGTGGTGTCGGAATGGTTCCCGGAAGTGCCCCCTGAAAAGCGGAAGGGTCTCTGCCTGGGACTACTGCCGTCCGCAGAAGCCGTATTCAACAAATATCCCATAGACGACAGGTTTGAGGCTTCCCCTTCCTACCGTATCCTCACCATTGAACTAACAGGTTTCATCCAATCAAATATAGAACAATATGGCATATAACAAGCGACAACATCTGGCGGACAACATGGCCGCACTTGAATACCTGTTCATGCGCCCGGAGTTTTGTCTCACCGAAGAAGGACGCAAAGTATTGAACGGCTACACCGGTTTCGGAGGACTGAAATGTATCCTCAATCCGGCAGAAAAAGACACGGACATCGGAAAGTGAACGGCTGACAAGGAAATGTTCCCTCAGGTGAGGCTGCTGCATGAACTGCTTCGGGAGTATTCCACGGACGAGAAGCAGTACAAGGAGTATATACAAAGCCTTAAAAATTCCGTACTTACCGCATTCTATACACCCGAAGCGGTGGCATCCGTCATACAGAGGACGTTGCAGGCGTCGGGTGTCGTCCCCGGACGTTTTCTTGACCCTTCCGCAGGTATCGGAGTTTTCATCAGCCCTCTGAAGGACGTGCCTGAAATAACCTGCTTTGAGAAGGACAAGCTCACCGGAAGGATTCTCTCCGCGCTCTATCCGGACAGCAAGGTCATTATAGACGGCTTCCAAACCATACAACCTTATTATAACGGTTATTTCGATGTGGTATCCTCCAATATCCCGTTCGGAGATACCAGAGTATATGACCGTAACTTTGACCTCAGTGGCGATCCGGTACGCAAAGGGGCACTCAACGCCGTACACAACTATTTCTTTTTGAAAGGCATGGATACGCTGCGGGAAGGCGGCATAATGGCCTTCATCACGACTTCGGGAGTCATGGACTCGCCCGGCAACCGTCCCATACGGGAATGGCTGGTGAACCACGCCGGACTGGTTTCGGCTGTCCGCCTGCCCGGCAACCTTTTCACCGATGCCGGAACCAAAGTGAGCAGCGACCTGATCGTATTGCAGAAGAATAGCCGGAAAAACGGACTGACCGAAGCGGAACGGAACTTCATCGAGACCCGCACACAGCCCGGAAACATCACCATCAACAACAGCTACAAGGAACTGGACCACATTATCCATACCGCTGTCAAGACCGGTAAGAACATGTACGGGCAGCCCGCCATGAACTTCATCCATGACGGCAGCGTGGAGACCATTTCCGAAGAACTCGGTGGGTTGCTCTTGCGGGACATCGAAAGCCGTCTGAACCGGGAACTCTACACGGAGAACTTGTCCCGGAAGTCCGTTCCGTCCACAGCCATCCTACCGACAATCACCATAACGGAAGAGGGCGAACGACCACAAAAAAGCGAGCGGGTGGAACATCTCCCTTCCACCAGACCGTATGAACCCATGCTCAACCTTTTCGACACTTATGCCGAAGAAGAGACGGAAGTACCGGAAAGCAGAATGCCGGAAAGAAAAGTTGTGACGGCATCCCGTAAGAAGAAAGACAACACGCCCGAAATGTTCAATCTCTTCTCGCAGGAGAACGCTTATGACGAAGCGGTCCAGGAAGAGGACCTTTCCCTGGCGCAGGCCGAGGCGGAAGCGGCATGGCAGGAACGCAGGCGGAAGATGGAGGAGGAACGCAAAAAAGAAATGGAGCCAAGAGCGTTTGACGGGGAATTGAAACCGGAATACAAGAACGGCTCCATCGTAAAATCAGGCGAACAATACGGCCACCTTCGGGGCATGAACACTCCCGAAGTACAGTTCCACCCGCTCAGACTGACAGTAACCCAGCAATACCGGGCCTCTTATTATATCCCCCTTCGTGAAGCATACCATGAGCTTTACAGGACTGAAGCCGAGACGGAAACCGAACAGCCCGGCCTGCGTGAGGAACTCAACAGGCAGTATGACCGTTTCAGACGCATGTTCCGGGAACTCAACCACAAGGACAACGCCAAGTTCCTGCTGATGGATGCGGGAGGCAGAGAAATGCTCTCGCTGGAAAGAAGTATCCGGGGCAAGATACAGAAAGCGGACATATTCACTGTCCCCGTATCATTCAATGCCAACGAGGTCAAACATGCGGACACCGCCCAGGAAGCGCTCGCGGCCTCACTGAACAAGTTCGGGGAGGTGAATCTGGAATATATGGAGAGCCTGAGCGACATCGGCAGGCGGGAACTGCTTGAACAGCTTGAAAGCCGTATCTTCTACAACCCCATGATGAAAAGATACGAGATAAGGGACTGTTTCATTGCGGGGAACGTCATCGCCAAAGCGGAATGGATAGAGAAGCATCTCAAGGAATACCCCGATGACAAGGAAAGCGGGAGGTCGCTGGAAGCGTTGAAGGACGCCACACCGGAACCCATCGGTTTCGAATTGCTTGATTTCAACCTGGGTGAACGGTGGATACCCACATCCGTATATGAAGAGTTTGCGGAATACCTTTTCGGGGTAAAGACCCGCATCAGCTATACGGAAAGCATCGACGAGTTCGGCATAACCCTTGAAGGAAGCAACGCGAACATCACCGACAAATACTTCGTGAAAGGAGAAAAAAGGGGATATTACGGGAATGACCTGCTGAAACATGCCCTGCACAACACCGTGCCCGACATCACGAAAACCGTACAGGACAAGGATGGAAAAGACATAAAGGTGCGCGATGCCGACGCCATCCAGCTTGCCGACGCCAAGATCAACGAGATACGCAAGGAGTTCGTGAACTGGCTGAACGAGCAGTTCCCGCAGTTCAAGCAGAACCTTGCCGGCATGTACAACCGTAAGTTCAACTGTTATGTACGGCCGGATTACGACGGCTCCTGCCAGAACTTTCCTTTCCTTGACCTGAAAGGTCTTGACATCCCCGGCTTGTACGACAGCCAGAAAAATGCGGTATGGATGCTGAAACTCAACGGCGGGGGGATAATCGACCACGAGGTGGGCACCGGCAAGACGCTCATCATGTGTGTGGCCGCCTTCGAGATGAAGCGTCTCGGACTGGCGGACAAGCCCATGATTATAGGGTTGAAGAGCAACGTGCACGACATCGCTGACACATTCAAAAGGGCATATCCGAACGCGAAGGTACTATATCCGGGAAAGGAGGATTTCACCCCCGAAAAACGTGTCGGGATATTCCATGACATCAAGAACAACAACTGGGACTGCATCATACTCACACACGACCAGTTCGGAAAAATCCCCCAGTCACCGGAGATACAGCAGGAGATATACAATAAGGAGATAGAAAGCATAGAGGAGAGCCTTGCCGTATTCGAGCAACAGGGAAACGAGGTCAGCGGCTGGATTATACGCGGGCTGGAAAAGAGGAAAGAGAATCTTCAGGCGAAACTTGAAAAACTGGAGGATACCATCAAGGGGCGGACGGATGACGTGGTTGATTTCAAACAGATGGGTATCGACCACCTGTTCGTGGACGAATCGCATAATTTCAAGAACCTGATGTTCAACACCCGTCACGCAAGGGTTTCGGGACTTGGAAACCCGGAAGGAAGCATAAAGGCGATGAACCTGCTTTTTGCCATCCGTACCATTCAGGAACGCTCCGGAAAGGACCTGGGGGCCACCTTCCTGTCGGGTACGACCATCTCCAACAGTCTGACCGAGCTTTACCTGCTTTTCAAATACCTTCGCCCCAGAGAAATGGAAAGGCAGGGAATCACCTGCTTTGACGGTTGGGCCGCCGTATATGCCAAGAAAAGCACGGATTTTGAGTTCTCCGTGACCAACCAGATCGTGCAGAAGGAACGGTTCAGGTACTTTATCAAAGTGCCCGAACTTGCCAACTTCTACGCGGAGATAACCGACTACAAGACTGCGGAGGACGTGGGTGTGGACAGGCCGAAGCTCAATCAGCAGCTGTACCATATACCGCCCACACCCGACCAGGAGATGTTCATAGAGAAGCTGATAAAGTTTGCGGAGAGCGGGGACGCCACCCATATAGACCGCCTTCCGCTGTCCGATGCGGAGGAGAAGGCGAAAATGCTGATAGCCACCAACTATTCGAACAAGATGTCGCTTGACATGCGCCTCATCGACATGAAATACGGGGACAATCCGGGAAACAAGGCATCCCACTGCGCGGCCAGAATTGCGGAATACTACTACAAGTATCTCGACCAGAAGGGCACGCAATTCGTGTTTTCCGATCTGAGCACGTACAAGCCGGACGAATGGAACATTTACAGCGAAATCAGGCGCAAGCTGGTGGAAGACCACGACATTCCGGAAAAGCAGATCCGTTTCATTCAGGAGGCGAACAGCGACAACGCGCGTAAGGAACTCTTTGACGACATGAACTCCGGACGCATCCGTTTCCTTTTCGGCTCCACCCAGAAATTGGGAACGGGAGTCAACGCCCAACAGAGGGCCGTGGCCATCCATCACCTGGACATACCCTGAAGGCCTTCCGACCTTGAACAACGTAACGGAAGAGCGGTAAGAAAAGGGAATATCGTGGCTAAGGAACATGCCGGCAATACGGTGGACTGCTATATCTATGCGGTGGAAAAATCATTGGACAGTTACAAGTTCAACCTGCTTCATAACAAGCAGGTGTTCATCAACCAGTTAAAAAGCCATAATCTCGCTACACGGACCATTGATGAGGGAGCGATGGATGAAAACGGCGGGGTGAGCTTCAGTGAGTACGTGGCCATTCTTTCAGACAACAACGACCTGCTGGAAAAGGCCAAGCTGGAAAAGAAACTGGCGGTCCTTGAGAGCGAAAGACTGGCATACCACAGGAACAAGGGGAACGCCAAAGGGAAGCTGCACGAGAAGGTTTCGGAAATTGAAAAGAACGAAACTTTCATAGAGCGTTTCACGCGGGATTGGGAATACCTGAACCGGGTTGCTCCTACGGATACGGCCACCGGATTGAGGCCCAATCCGCTCAAACTGGACGGGGTGGAGTCCGGCAATATCGAGATTTTAGCCGACAGGTTGTCCGCAATCAACCGGAATGCCCGGACTGAGGATGACTATATGAAAATAGGAACGCTGTTCGACTTCCGTATTCTGGTGCGTTCCGAAAAGGTCTGGGACGGAAGCACGGAATCCTTGCAGAACAAGTTCATGGTCGAGGGACTGGACGGCATCAAATACACCTATAATAACGGGTATATCGCCAAAGACCCGAAGCTGGCCGTAATGAACTTCATCAATGCGCTGGAGCGTATCCCCGGCATGATAGAGAAACGGAAAAAGGACAATACGGAGTTGGAGAAAGACCTGCCGGTCCTGCGTGAGATAGTCTCCACGCTCTGGCCCAAAGAGGGAGAGATAAAGGAACTGACAGAGGAACTCGCCACGTTGAACCGGAGGATACAACTCACATTGAAACAGCCCGAACAGCACGGGAACGATGATATGACCGGGCAGGAAAAGGTCAGACCGGCCAGCGGCAGCGATATTGCACCCGACCAGTCACAACAGGCAAGGCATGTACCGTCCATGAAAATTATAATGCCGGCAAAGGAAACCCGAAAAATATCGTAATGTTTCCCACGGCACATTGCGGCAAACCCCGGAAGCTGCGCAGGCTCCACTTCCGCAGTTTGCCGCAAAGAGCCGTTTTCAGGAAAGGACAAAGGCACGGACGGCACCCGGATAAGTCCGACCTGCCGTCCGTGCCCTTGTCTGAAACGGGGATGTGTCACATCAGTCCGTTTCCTCGAATGAAAGTTCCTCTACCTGCTTGTTTATTCTCCTGCTGTCAATCGAATCCTTCAGGTTGATTATATCCACGATTGAGTAATGCCTTGTGCCGTTTTCCTCTTCCGCAAAGCGCAGACGTCCGTTCAGACGCTGTTTCTCTATTTCAGCCGGTTCAAGCCCTATCAGTTCACATACCTCATCCGGCAGCATGGACAATTCGACACTGTTGTCCTCACAGATATGTTGCAGTACGGCCAGCATGTTGAGGGACTTCTTGTAACTTCTCACGAGCGCAGCGAATGAACTGCTTTCAATCTTGATCATCTTTCTCATAACCTTTTATTTTTAGAGTGTTCTTCCTTTTCCAGTAACATGGCACGCAGCACGTCCGAACGGCGGTAGTAAATCTTTCCCTTGTCGCGGTGAAAGGGCAGCGTACCGTCATTGCGACGTCTCAAAAGTGTCCTGTCGGACATCTTGGTCAGCAGGCGGACTCCTTTTGAATCCAGAATCTCGCTGTCCGGCAGGTTTTCAATATTAGGTGAAAGCAGCTGTTCAATCCTGCTCACTTTGGCAAGGATGGTACTTAACATATGGGTAACTCCGGCATCCGGTACGACTTTTCTGTTATTCATATTGACCTTGTTTTTATCGTTTATGGTGCAATATTACAGAGTTATTATGAGGCTATTGGTTACTCAACCGTTGAGCAACCGACAAAAAAGGACAGAAACCGACAAAGAGGTACAAAAATAGCCGGAGGGTAATTCCGGCTATTTCAATGGGAAGAATTTTATGCACCGATATAAGTTAAAATTCTAATAATCAATATTGTACGCAAAATATATCTGAATAAATTTGGCTATATTGCAACTATTACCTATATTTGTACATAGTTATTTGAAATTATGCAAAGCAGTGTAACAGAAAGCAAGACTTTTGCAACCAAATCGTTACCTATATCTTTGAATACTTCTATAAATAAATAAAAATCAAGAAGTTACATTAAAATGATTTGTTTCCAATGAAGAAAATATCATTTTTGATCGTAATCTTTATATGTATGGCAGATGCGGCTTTGGCAGTCACGCAAGAGGGCGGTCTGTTTTATTTGCCTGAAGATACGACAATGCAACACAAAGACAGCACAGTACAGAAAAGGACTTTTTTCAAAAGATTTCTGGACTATTTTAATGATGCTAATAAAGATAAGAATCATAAGAAATTTGATTTTAGTATTATTGGCGGACCACATTACAGTACGGATACCAAACTGGGGCTTGGACTGGTGGCAGCGGGGCTTTATCGTGCTGATAGAAGTGACATGCTTCTTCCCCCGTCCAATGTATCTTTATTTGGAGATGTTTCCACTGTTGGCTTCTATATGTTGGGGATACGCGGAACTCATATCTTTCCGCAGGACAAATACCGGCTGGATTATACTCTTTATTTTTATTCCTTTCCTTCCAAGTTTTGGGGAATAGGGTACGATATGGGTAATGTAGATGCCAATGAATCTGATTTAGATCGCTGGCAAGCACAAATTAAAGCTAGTTTTTTGTTTCGGATAGCGGATAATTTATATATAGGTCCTATGGCATCTTATGATTATGTGCATGGTAAGAATATGGAACGCCCCGGATTACTGGAGGGAATGAACCTTACTACTGCTAATTATGGAGTGGGCCTTTCTTTGGCATATGATTCGCGCGATGTGTTGACTAATCCCCATAAGGGATATTATTTGAATATTACCCAATGTTTCCGTCCTAAGTTTTTAGGAAACGATTATGCATTCAGTACTACGGATTTGCGTACCAGTTATTATCATCCTGTATGGGAAGGAGGATTGTTGGCAGGAGAATTACGCGGTACTTTTAATTTCGGTAATCCGTCGTGGGCTATGATGGCGCTGTTGGGAAATTCGTATTCCATGCGTGGTTATTACGAAGGGCGCTATCGTGACAAGCATAAAATAGAGGGGCAGGTGGAATTGCGTCAGCATGTATGGAAACGTAATGGTGTTGTAGTTTGGATAGGGGCCGGAACTGTATTCAATAAGTTCAGTGCTTTGCGCATGGACAGAGTGTTGCCTAATTATGGAATAGGTTATCGTTGGGAGTTTAAAAAGAATGTAAATGTTCGTCTGGACTATGGATTTGGAAAAAATGGACAGTCTGGTTTTATTTTTAATATAAATGAAGCATTTTAAAGAATTTATTCAGTGGTGTTGTGAGCCACAACGATTGTTCGTTCTGTTCATCGTTGTCTTGGCCATTCCCAATGTGGCATTGTTTTTTACAGAACAACAAATGACACTTTTGGCACGTATTTGTAATGTCATTCTGCCGGTATCGGTTTATTGGTTGATTATGACATTGGGGCGTAAACCTGGAAAGACTATTTGGATCTTATTTCCGTTTGTTTTCTTTGCGGCATTCCAATTGGTATTGCTATACCTGTTCGGGCGTTCTATCATTGCAGTAGATATGTTCCTGAATCTGACAACTACTAATTCCGGGGAGGTGATGGAACTGTTGGATAATTTACTGCCGGCTGTAATTGGTGTTTTTGTTGTTTACATTCCTGCTTTGGTCTTGGGAGGTTTCTCATGGGCCCGAGGTAATCAGTTGGAATATTCTTTTATTCGTTCTCAGCGTAAGTATGCCTTGGCAGGCATTGTTGCAGGAGTGTTATTGACTGTTATCTGCTATGCGACGCAACGTGATTATCAAGTAAAGATTGAAATGTATCCGGCTAATGTATGTTATAATTTAGTATTGGCTGCAGAACGTGCAGGCGAAACTGCCGGATATGCGGAAACTTCAAGGGATTTTACTTTTAATGCCAGTGCCGCACATGATAAAGACAGCCGGGAAGTTTATGTCTTGGTGATAGGGGAAACGGCCCGTGCCTGTAATTTCGGACTTTATGGTTATGAAAGGAATACCACTCCATTACTTGATAAAATGGAGGGGTTGGTAACTTTCACGGATGTGCTTACCCAGTCTAATACTACTCATAAAAGTGTGCCTATGTTGCTTTCGGCAGCTTCGGCTGAGGATTATGACTGTCTTTATAGACAGAAAGGAATCATTACCGCTTTCAAGGAGGCAGGATTTCATACAGCCTTTTTTTCGAACCAGCTTCCTAACCATTCTTTTATTGATTTTTTGGGGATGGAGGCAGATGATTGGAAGTTTATCAAGAAAGACACTCCGAAAGGAGCCAATATTTCGGATGACGAACTATTGTTTCTAGTAGAAGAGGAGCTAAAGGCAGGTCATCAAAAATTATTTATCGTGCTGCATGCCTATGGATCACATTTTAATTATAAAGAACGTTATCCCGAATCCATGTCTGTCTTTAAACCGGATAATCTGACAGACGCCAAATATGAGAATAAAGAGTATTTGATGAATGCATACGATAACACTATCCGTTATACAGATGGTTTTCTGGCTTCTTTGATCACTTTATTGCAGAAAATGAACTCTTTTTCGGCTATGCTTTATACTTCGGATCATGGAGAGGATATTTTTGATGATAATCGAAAATTATTTTTACATGCATCCCCGGTCCCGTCTTATTATCAACTGCATGTACCATTTTTAATTTGGTTGTCCAAAGCATATAGAGAAGAGAATGTGGAAGTACATGAAGCTATATTGCAGAACCGTGAAAAACCGGTAGCAGGAAATGCTTCTGTGTTTCATACCATGCTGAATTTGGCAGGGATACAGACACCTTATAGGGCAGATAGCCTATCGGTAGCAAATAGACAATATCTCATTCGTCCGCGTTATTATCTTAATGATCATAATCTTCCTAAGTCATTGGATAAGATAGGATTAAAAAAGGAAGACATAGAACAGTTCAGACGAAATAATCTTGTTTATCCTTGATGTGAAAAAGATTTAAAATGGTTGGAGAATTATAATAGAATTACGTATTAATGATTAATTTCGCACAGCTTTGTTATTGTATTTATTACGAAAACTATTATAATTCTTTTATTATGAAAAACAAGAAAAACAATTTCTATCTGATGGGAGTGGTGTTTATAGCCATTCTCGGCGGTTTACTTTTCGGTTATGATACAGCTGTTATTTCGGGAGCGGAGCAGGCTCTGCAAAAACATTTGGGATTAGATGCTTTCTGGCATGGCGTGACTGCTTCCAGTGCATTGATAGGTTGTGTCATTGGTAGTGCTTTTTCCGGTTATTTTGCTTCGGGGTTAGGACGTCGTAATTCGTTGCGTCTGGCTGCTTTATTGTTCTTTCTGTCTGCTTTAGGCTCTTATTATCCCGAATTTTTATTTTTCTCTAAAGGAGATACTTCGTTTGCATTGATCCTTGCTTTTAACTTTTATCGTATCATCGGGGGGATCGGTGTAGGACTTGCCTCTGCTGTTTGTCCGATGTACATTGCCGAAATTGCTCCTTCCGAAATTCGTGGTAAATTGGTTTCTTGTAATCAGTTTGCTATTATTTTTGGCATGTTGGTAGTCTATTTTGTGAATTATATGATTAAAGATGGTATGCCGGATGAAGTGCTTGTTTCCGATGGTTGGAGATATATGTTTGGTTCAGAAGCGGTTCCGGCTGCATTATTTGGCATTTTATTGTTTTTGGTTCCTGAAACTCCGCGCTATTTGGCTATGACCCATCAGGATGATAAAGCGTTTTCTGTACTTGAAAAAGTAAATGGAACAGATAAGGCTAAAACTATTTTGTCTGAAATAAAGGCTGTGACTTCCGAGAAAACAGAGAAACTGCTTACATACGGGTTGACAGTTATTGTAGTCGGTATCTTGCTTTCTGTATTTCAGCAAGCTATCGGTATTAATGCTGTGCTTTATTATGCACCGCGTATTTTTGAGAAAATCGGTGGCGGTGGTGATGGTATGATGCAGACTGTGGTAATGGGGGTAGTTAATATTCTCTTTACATTGGTTGCTATCTTTACCGTAGAGAAGATGGGACGTAAACCCTTGTTGATTGTTGGTTCTATTGGTATGGCTGTAGGTGCATTCTGTGTTGCATTTTGTGATGAGTTTCAGGTGGGAGGTATTCTTCCTGTTCTTTCCATCATTGTTTATGCTGCATTTTTTATGATGTCATGGGGACCTATCTGCTGGGTGTTGATTGCAGAGATATTTCCGAATACTATCCGCGGCAAGGCAGTGGCTATTGCTGTAGCTTTCCAATGGATATTCAATTATCTGGTCTCTTCCACTTTTCCTGCCATGTATGAATTCAGTCCGGTGTTTGCCTATGGGCTTTATGGCGTGATTTGTGTGCTTGCAGCTCTGTTTGTATGGAAGATGGTTCCTGAAACAAAAGGAAAGACTTTGGAAGATATGACTCGTCTTTGGAAAAAAAGAGCGAAGGAGGCTTGAGAATCTTTCTTCTGATCAAGAACTATTTCATATTGTTTCCTTTTGATAATATCGTCCGACGGATATAAAGCGTATGTCTTATATTCATCGGATGATCGCTTTATAAAGGTTGGATGAGCCATCTTTGTCTTGGACGGATGTGAATAGAGCAAGAAAAAAGACAGATGCGAAAATATTTTCGCATCTGTCTTTTTTCTTTTTTATCAGGATGGGATTGTTTTATTTCTTTTCCCCTATTGTTTTCAGCATTTCTTGTACGGCTGCTTCCAACTGCTGGTCTTCACCTGCCAATGCCTTTTCTGGAGTATTATAAACTTCAATGTCTGGAGAAAGTTGGTGATTTTCTGCATATTGTCCACGCATATCCATGCAACCCACCTGAGGAATACCGAACACAATGCTCGGATCGATTTGGTTTTCCCACCATACGGCAGTCATTGTGCCCGGAACCGGTGCGCCAATCAGTTTGCCTATCTTTAATTCCTTGTAAACCCATGGGAAGCCATGTGCGTTACTGTAATTGTCCTCGCATACCAATACGCAGGATGGCTTGAGCCATTTATTGAATGGGTCGCTGCCTATGTATTGTCCGCGTGGAACGAAACGCTGATATTCCTTGCCGCTTAATAAAGTGGCCAAGTCATCATGTAGCCAGCCGCCTCCATTGTGGCGTGTGTCTACAATAATAGCTTCTTTGTTGCGGCAGCGTCCCAATACTTCACTATATACTTCGCGGAAACTTTGACTGTCCATACCTTTTACGTGTACATAGCCTATGCGGCCTTCGGATAATTTATCGACTATATTGCGGCAACGTTCTACCCAACGTTTATACAGCAAGTTACTTTGTTCGCCCGTGCTGATAGCTTTGATGGTGATATCAAAACGTTTGCCGGTAGCCGGATTATATATGGCCAGTAACACTTTTCTTCCGGCTTTGCCTTCCAGTAGCGGGAAGTAGTCTTGTCCTTTTACGATAGGTTTGCCGTCAATTTTCTCGATGATGCAACCAGGAGTAACATCCGTTTTTTTCACGGCAAATGGACCTTTTGCTAATATTTCTTTAATTTTTAGCCCGTCACCATCATAAGTTTCGTCATAGAATGCTCCTAGGGTCGCTGTGGATAGTGTAGGACCGTTTGAGTAGTAACGTGCTCCGGTGTGTGAACCGTTTAACTCACCCAGCATTTCACTCAGCATTTCCTGAAAATCATAATTGTTATTGATGTATGGAAGAAAGCGTGCGTATGCTTCGTGATAGCCTTTCCAATCTACTCCGTGCAGATCTTTTACGTAGAATTTATCTTCTACTTGTTGCCATACATGATCGAAAATATATTCGCGTTCACCATAGGGTTGGTAGTCGAAGAAAGCTTCGAATTCTACAGGTTTGGTTTCACCACTGCTGACAGTAACTTTCTTGATACCACCTTGGCTGCAAAGGAACAGATTCTCGCCTTTCTTATCAGGAAGCAGGGCTCCGCCACCGACTTTTTTCATGACGATTTTAGTCTTGTTTTCTTTAAGATCGTGTTCCCATAAATCATATCCGCTTTCGAAGGCTGCTTGATAATATAGTTTGTCACCCTTCGGAGTTAATACAGCATCTCCCAATCGTGAAGAATTTACAGTTAGACGAATCACACGGTCACGGCTGTTTTCAAGGTCGAAAACCAGTGGTTTTACTTCCTTCTTGTCATCTTCTTTCTTGGAGTCTTTCTTTTTATCTTTTTTATTATCAACCTTCTTTTTCTCTTCACTCTTCTCTTTGTCTTTCTTTTCTGATTCCTCCAGCAAAGCAAGTTCTTCCTTGCTCATTCTGAAACGGTCGTATGCGTCCAAGTCGAAGAACATGATGTAGATATCCGCTTCAGCGCCCCAGCTTCCGTGGCTGCGGAATCCTGCGCGGTCACTTTCCCAAATCATGGCTTTTCCATCCAATACCCATTTGGCATTGCCGTCACTGTATCCACTTTCGGTCAGATTATGAATTTCTCCGTTGCCAGATGCGTTGACCAGTGCAACATCCTTGTTATTCCATCCGCCAATACCTATGTAGTTGGTAAGAATCCATTTGCTGTCCGGACTCCATTGATACCATTGGTCACCGTCGCTGTATGAATATTCATAGTTGCCATCCATGACGGTTCGTACAGCTTTTGATTTCAGATTCAGAACACGGATGGTAGTACGGTTTTCAAGAAAGGCTACTTCTTTGCCGTCAGGACTGTATTGAGGTTGGAATGAAGTGATATCCGAATTGGTCAGTCTTTCCTCTTTGATATCGGTTGCGTAAGCGAACTGTTTTTCTTCCTTTTTAGCTAGACTGGTTTGATAAATCTGCCATAATCCGTTTCTTTCGGAAGCGTAAACAATACTTCTTCCGTCCGGAGAAAAGTGAATATCGCGTTCCTGTTGCGGAGTATTGGTGATTTGTTTGGTGGTGCTGTATTCTGTTGATGTGACATATACATCTCCGCGTAGTACAAAAGCAATTTCTTTTGCATCGGGTGAAAGGGATATTTCTGTTGCTCCGCTACGCTTAATCTGGCGGATGAGATCTTTGTCGTTCTTGTCGGTGACAATGGAAATCTGAACTTTTTGCGGAATGGCACCTTCTTTTACCGTGTAGATTTCGCCATCATATCCATAGCATAATGTTCCATTGGAGGCGGCACTCAGGAAGCGTACCGGATGTTTGGTATGGTTGGTGATTTGTTTGGATGTATTACCGTCAATATCACGTTTGAAAATATTAAATGAGCCTTTTTCCTCACTTAAATAATAGAATGATTTATCATCTGAAGCCCAAACGGGAGTGCGGTCCTCACCATTGAAAGTAGTTTGTTTGCGAAAGGTACGGTTTCCATTCAGAGAACACAGCCAAATATCGCGGGTAATGGATGAAGTGTGATGTTTACGCCAAGGATCTTCATATCCTTTTTTGTCATGGTAGAGCAAAGTATTACCTGTGTGATTGATACTGATATCTTCCATCGGCATGGAAGAGAAGAGGGCAGGGCGTCCTCCTTCGGTATTAACTTCATATACTTGTTGGAATTGTCCGGAGGGGAATTGTGCGTCTTCTACAGTTGGCATTATATTGGCTAGAAACAGAATGTGTCCGGCGTCTTTATAAGCCACCGGTGTTTCATTACCCGAATGGGTGGTTAATCTTTTGGGGATACCCCCTTCCTTGTTTACCTCAAAAATATCCATACTTCCCATGCGGTCTGATGCGAAAGCAATTTTTTTTCCGTCAGGACTCCAGATAGGTTTGGTGTCGTGGGCAGGGTTGGTTGTAATCTGACTGGCCCTGCCGCCTGTAGAGGGTACTGTGTAGATGTCACCTTTATAGGTGAATGCGATGGTGGTTCCATCCGGAGAAATGGCACAATAACGCATCCATAATGGATTGTCCTGTGCATACGTGGAAATTGACAACAAAATTGCTGCCACACCTAGTAGCTGTCTTTTCATGTGGATAAAATGTTGTGGTTAATACTAAGTTATTTCTTCTTTTTCAGGAAATATCCTCTGATTCTTTGCATGATCTTGATACCGGTCCGTACTCCGTCATAAACGGCGATTCCTGTATTGATATGTTGCATAATGCCTTCTACGCCTCCTTTTTGTTCTACAGGCGCAAAAAGTTCATGTATGGTTTGTACCATTTCTTTTTTAGCTTGCTGTACTTCTTCCAACTTCTCAGCTTTTCGTTGTGCTATCACTTCCAAAGTGATGATGGGCGTTTTATTAGGAGTATTCTCTTTCATAATCAGTTGTCATTTAAAAGCAGGTTGGCAAGGAAATTTACCATAGGCTGGACAATCAGCCGTTTGCGGAATAAAACGATTAACAGAATCAGCAGAATAATGCATCCGGTAATGATTCCATAGCTAGCCATAAGCCCGCCTACATGAGGTTCGAGTACATAGGCCAATGTAAATGACAAGTAGAAAAGTGCGATAATACCTAATATCAATAATATAAAGACAAGGATGAGGGTTGATATCAGTATAGTAAGTTTTTCTACTAAATGTAATTTTACATAATCCTTTTGTAACTCTGCGTACTTTTTAAGCTCTGCCAGAAGTTGTTGCAGATTATCTATATTTTTATCGTTTGCAAACATGCGTGGAGTTTTGATTTAAAAATTATTGTCATTCCGGATCCAAGTCCGGAATGACAATACACTTTTGTGGGCGTTGCTTATTCTTTTACCTCGGCTGCAATTTCATCGACCAGATTTTCCATATCTGTGCGACTTAATTTGATACCTCTTTTACGTAAAGCATCAGCAATTTTGCTACGAGTGTCTTCTCCGCTTTCAGGAGCAAATAAAATACCTGCTGCTGCACCAACTACGGCTCCGCCTAGGAATGCAGCTAAAATACTTAATCCTTTCATAGTTTTTTTGTTTTTTGTACCTTACAAATCTAACAAATAAAACTGAATGTTGTTGTTTATTTTGTCTATTTTTGAATAGAAATTGGAGATTCTTCTCTGATTAACTAAATTTAACTCCATTCTTGATGTGAAAGCTGTTGATATATTGCTACTTTTGCACCAATATAATGGAATTAAACTAGAGTATTAATTTATAAAAGATTGAGTAATCATGAAAAAATTAGTTGTGTTGGGTATGGGATTGTGCGTAGCCTTGGCATTTTCCTCATGTAAATCTAGCGAAAGTGCTTACAAGAAGGCTTATGAAAAAGCAAAACAACAGGAATTGGCTGAAGCTCCTGCTGATCAGGTAGAAGCAACTCCGGTTGAAGCTGCTCCGGTAGTATCTGCCCCTGTGACAACTGCTCCTGTTGCCGGTCCGGTTCGCGAAGAGAAAGTAGAATTGGTTTCAGGTGACGGCTTAAAAGCATATAGCGTAGTATGTGGTAGCTTTGGTGTGAAAGCGAATGCAGAAGGTTTGAAACAATATTTGGATGGTCAAGGTTATAATGCCAAAGTGGTTTATAATGCTGAAAGAAATATGTATCGCGTTATAGCATCTTCATATGATGACCGTGCGCAGGCTACTCAGGCAAAGGAGGAGTTTAAGGCAAAATATCCTAACCGTGACGATTTCCAGAAGGCATGGTTACTATATAGAGTATATTAATGACTTCTTTTTGGTAAATTAAGAAGAAAATATAGTCTATTTTTCTTTATTAAAAGTGGCAACTGTGAAGTTGCCGCTTTTTTTTATAGCTTTGTCGGTTCTAAACAACAATAAAAACTAAGGGTATGAAATATTATGGCAGATTATCGGTCATTGCTCTTTTGGCTATAGCACCGCTGTATGGCTTTGCCCAGGAAAAGGTGGTGCCTATAAAATACGGAGATATGGATCAGTGGATAATCCGTAAGGTTCATGAGTCCGGTGTTATAGGCGGCAATACCAAACTTCTTTATGAGATAGGTCCTACAAAGGAAATAGATGGTAACAAACCTTATAAAAATATGGGAGGGTCTCCTTGGGGAACCTCTAATGTGATGGCTAAGGTAGTGGGCATTGTTAAAACAAATAATTCTGTTTATAGAGACAAACGGGACAATGGATATTGTGCTCGCCTGGAAACGCATATAGAGAGCGTCAAAGTATTGGGGATGGTGAATATTACTGTATTGGCAGCCGGATCCATTTATTTAGGTGATATGCTGGAGCCTATAACAGGAACTAAGAATGCTGAGAAGAACATGAACTGGGGAGTTCCTTTTACTCAACGTCCCAAAGCTGTCCGTTATGATTATAAGGTAAAGATGTCTGGTGAGAAAGATCGTATCCGGTTGACAGGTTTCAGCAAGAAAGGTCAGGTGGCAGGGCAGGATTGTGCGATAACTGTTTTCTTTTTGCAAAAACGTATGGAGGACGCTGAAGGAAATATTACGGCGAAGAGGGTAGGAACTATGGTGATGAAATATGATAAGGATTCGGATGGTTGGGTAAATGGTGCTACTTATGAAGTGCTGTATGGTGATATAACCAAGCATCCGTCTTATAATCATGAAACAATGGGGTTGAGAGAGAGGGATTATACTAGAAATAGTAAGGGAGAAAGTGTCTTGATTAAAGAAATAGGATGGGCGGAGGCCAATGAAAATCCTACGCACATGATACTGCAATTTTCGTCCAGTCATGGGGGGGCTTTTATCGGTTCTCCTGGAAATACACTTTGGGTTGACAATGTGAAGCTGGTCTATTGAGGATAGTAAATGCTTTTGTTTGTATAATGTTGCTTATATATCAGTCTGTGTCACTATACGATAGAATATTTTAAAATCGTCTTGAGCTTTTTTAAAAACAACAGGATGTATTTAAAAAAGCTCTTGTTCTTTTCTAAATACGTCCTGTTGTTTTTATGTATCAGTTTTTTGCTTGTATAGCCCGATATCTTGTTACAAGATTCGGTAAATACTACCTCAAGTTTCCAGAATTGTATAGCCAAGATCTGTAGATTCTTGTTATATGATTTATTTGCTGTTGCTGCTTATGTGATCAAAAAAGCAGTTGAAGAAAAAGAGGGAGCATCGTTTGTTACGATACTCCCTTCTTTAATCTATCAGAGTTTTATCAGGTATCAATGATTATTTTACTTCCAAGATAACTACGCGGTTCAAATAGTTCTTACCAAACATGTTATCTGTTCCACCCATAGCAACTTTTTCAAGCTGGCTTTCTTTTACGCCTTCTGCAACCAATGCATCGTAAACAGCCTGAGCACGTTTTTCAGACAAAGTCTGGTTGAATGAAGCAGATCCTGTAGCTTTATCAGCGAAACCTGCAATTTTGTACTTAGCGTTAGGATTAGCTTTGATTGCTTTAGCCATTAACTGTACATTAACCATACCTTCCGGACTGATCTTTGCTTTACCGATCTTGAAGAAGATAGCAACTTCTGCAGCGCTAGGAACTTCTTTAATCACTTCCTTAACTACTTCTTTCGGAACTTCGCGGATCACTTCCTTGATCACTTCTTTTTCTACTACACGGTCTTCAACTTTAGCAAACTTCTTGCCACCAAAGATGTAGCTGACACCAGCTGTCAACATACCTGTTCCTTCAGCTTTACGGTGGCTACTGATATTACCAAAGATAGAAGGAGCGATGGCGCCACGAGCTTCAACATCGATAGCCCAATATTTGTTAATGTTGAACTTCAAGCCTACACCGGCGGATGCACCAATACGTGCTCTTGCTTTGCTTTCACCTTCGGGAACCATTGTTCCATCATTCTTGATTGTTACGTTCTGTGACTTAGCTACAGAAAGCATAGGACCAGCAAAACCATATACTTCAAAAAAACGGCTAGGATTAGCACCTGCAAACAGAGTTGACAAGTTTACCATAGCGTCAATGTTAGCTCCTACGTAGTTCTTGTTGTGTTCGTAGTAACTGTTATCCAAACACAAGTGTTGTGTGATACCATTTACCTGACCACGTATCCCCCATGTGGGAGTAATTAACTTACCCAAAGAGATGCTGAAGTGAGGAGCCAGCTTATTGAAACCATCGTTTTCAATAGCGTGGATACCTCCACCTACACTGACAAAAATATTGTCACTCCATTTCGGAGTATAATAATTAGTATCTTGTGCCATAACCGTAGTTGCACAAGCTCCTGCCAACAAAAGTGACAGTGTTAAGAATTTATATTTCATTTTTATTATATTTTTTGGTGAATAACTGAACAAATAACCGATAGATGATTAATTATTATCTTCCACCTGCACCACCACCTGCGTTGCCGTTATCTCCATGACCGTGTCCGTGACCGTGATCAATAGATTCTGTAGTAGGTTCTGGAACAAATGTACCTACTTTTTCAATGATAACGCTAGGTATAGAATATGCTTTTCCGTCAACTGTTGTAGTAATAGTACAAGTTGTAGTTGTTGAAGTTGCTTTGGGAGATACAGTAAATATGCTTAATGCAGGAATAGAATAAGAACGTTCTATTGTTGTATTTTGAATTCCCGAATTATATGAATTCACTAAAGCGTTTAATACTTTGTTGACTTCAGCTGAAGACATATTTCTAGCAGAAGGAGCTATTGATTCAATATAGTTTTTCACTTCGTCTATATTCGTAATACGTTGTCCTGCTTTAACAGTGAGGCTCAATTTTTTATCTATAGCTTTTTCCTCAGTGTTGGTGTAAGAAGTTACTTTCAAAGGTTCATCTACAATGATGGTAGTTTCAGGATCTTCTGTTATGACAGGATCTTTGGCAGCAGACAAATATGATTGCAAATAAATATTAGCAGGAATATAAGCATACTGTCCTTTAGCTAAAGCAGGAATAGAAACTGTTACTGAACCTGAAAAATAACCTTCTTTAGAAGCTTCATATGTTTTGGTTGTTGCAGCAATAGTACCATCAGAAGCGGCTGTAATAGTTTCAGTCTTTGATAAATCACTAATAATATTACCAGTAGCTAAATCATAAACAGTTACAACAACAGTTGCACTTGCATTAGGAAGTTCTACCGGTTCTACATTAAATTCTTCTTTTTCGCAGCTTGTAAACACTACTGTTGTTAAAGCCACTGCAGCTAATGCTAATTTAGCACCAATACCGCTCAAAAAACTTTTCTTTTTCATCTCAATAAAATTAAAAATTTAATAATTCTGATTTAATAAAATATGGATTAAAACTATTTTGTTGCATTATATTGTCACTTGCATTACTATATGGCATTTTATAATAATATTTTTCATTTCCTGCATTATATGTTATACCCGTACCCAATGAGGTAGAAACCCTTGGTATATATTTATGTCTTTTATATTTATAAGGTGGTAATGCGACGATGAATTTAAACCCTCCATTACTATTAGCATGTTCTGCTTTTACAGCGTAGAAACCTATACTGGCATAGCGGAAGTGTCTGATCATTTCAAATCTTACCCCTTTTTCTTTTAATAAATATTGTTCAGCTCTCAATTTAAACTGTGTATTATACCTTGGCCAATAAAAGTTTCCCCCTACAGACCAATAAGTAGTGTACTTATCATTATAGCGAAATTTAAAACCATGCCAATATCCGAATCCAACATAGCCAATTCTTCCTTCCAAAGAAAAACGTTCGTCTTTAAACGGATAAAACAAATTTAAATCTGCACCATATGTATTATAATCAAACATACCAATAGTTACTGTACTTTGTATATTATATGGTAATCTAAATTTTTGTGCTAATGTCAAATATCCTGGATGAATTTTTCCGGCTGTTTCTCCATATCCATCATTGTATACAGGAAATACAATCTGTCCGGTAAATTTCATTCCTGGCCAAAGCGACACCTCTACCGCCGGGCTAAACTCTAATAAAGCCTGATATATCTGTGTAATGATATAGTTCTTAAAGTATAGCTGCGGATATACCAATATATCTACTTTAAACAGCGAACTGTTCTTTTTCTTTTCTTTCTTCACCTTGTCCCAACTGTCACCTATATCATAACTGACTTTCCAATCTTCACCACTTACCACTGTTGTGTCACCGGCAAGAGGCTGATAGGTCAGTGAGACCTGAGGTATATTATAGTTGGTAACAATCAACTTACAAGATTTATCCTTGGGTAATCCCATTGACTGTATGATATCTACAGCCTTTCTAATACCCAACGCTTGAATTTTGTAAGCACTGTTTTCAACCACATAAACTCTTTCTTCAGGAGTATCTGTCCATCTTACATTTTCAAATCCCATTTTTACAAGACTATCTGTTGTTAATTCTCCTGTTGATTGACTGAAACTTTTTAATGGAATCATAACAAGCAACAATATAGCTATACAATACAACAAACATCTATATAAAACTCCTTTTGAAGAGCTCTTATTTTTCATTTTATAACAAATACTTGTTTCAATTTAACATTATGCGACCCTTACGTTAAGCCACATATTCGGTGCAAAAATAAGTACTATTTTTTAAATAGCAAATAAAATTAAACGAAATGAATCGTTTCTTTTGAAAAAACAGTTGAAAAAGCATATTTTAATCTTTATATATAAAATAGGTATGGAATAAATTTGTATTTTTGCAAACTATATGAGTAGAATATTAGCGATAGATTACGGTAAAAAGCGCACAGGTGTGGCTGTGACGGATGTTTTGCAAATTATTGCAAACGGGTTAACGACTGTCCCTACACACCAACTACTGGACTTTATTCTGAAATATGTGGAAAAAGAGCCTGTGGAACGCATCATTGTAGGGCATCCCAAGCAAATGAATAATCAAGAGTCGGAAAATATGCGTAATATTGTCCCTTTTGTCAATCAACTAAGGAAAAAATTACCGGATATACCGATAGAGTTTGTTGACGAGCGATTTACGTCCGTATTGGCCCACCAAGCCATGTTGGATGGAGGTTTGAAGAAAAAAGATAGGCAGAATAAAGCTTTAGTTGATGAAATCAGTGCTACGATAATCTTACAGTCCTATTTGGAGTCGAAGAAATATATTTAATAAATAAAAACAGATTAAGAAAAATGATATTACCTATTTATGTGTATGGACAACCGGTGTTGCGTAAAGAAGCAGAGGATATTACCCCGGATTACCCTAATTTGAAAGAGTTGATAGCAAATATGTTTGAAACCATGAATCGTGCAGATGGTGTGGGTCTGGCTGCTCCGCAAATTGGTTTGCCTATTCGTGTCGTAACTATTGATCTGGATGTGATGTCTGATGAATTGCCCGAATTTAAGGATTTCCGTCGGGCTTATATAAATCCTCATATTTTAGAAGTGGGTGGAGAAGAAGTCAGCATGGAAGAAGGTTGTTTGAGTTTGCCAGGTATCCATGAAACGGTGAAACGTCCGGACCGTATTCATGTGACTTATTTGGATGAGGAGCTGAAAGAACATGACGAGTGGGTGGAAGGCTATTTGGCAAGGGTCATGCAGCATGAATTTGATCATTTGGACGGAAAAATGTTCATTGATCATTTGTCTGCATTACGCAAACAGATGATTAAAGGAAAGCTGGGGGCCATGTTGAAGGGCAAGGCGCGTTGTTCCTATAAGGTCAAGACTATAAAATGATAACTCCGCGATTTTGATTTATGCGCCACAGGTGGCGCATTTGTGGGGAAAACCGTATTTTTATAAATACAAAATGATAAAACGGATACTCTATACATTATTAATAATGTTCCCTGTACTAGCTTCGGCACAGATAAATACGGACAGGGTGATGGCGATAGGGCGTAATGCGCTTTATTTTGAGGATTATGTCCTTTCGATTCAATATTTTAATCAGGTGATTAATGCAAAGCCTTATTTGTCTGATCCTTATTTCTATAGAGGTCTGGCGAAGATAAATTTGGATGATTTTCAGGGGGCGGAGAGTGACTGTTCAGAAGCTATTGAGCGGAATCCGTTTGTGGTAAGTGCTTATCAGGTACGTGGATTGGCACGGATCCAACAGAATAATTTTGCGGGAGCTATAGAAGATTATACCAAGGCATTGGAGTTTGATCCTGAGAATATAGGGGTATGGCATAATATGGCCCTTTGCCGTATCAGGCAGGAAGATTATAAGGGGGCGAAGAATGATCTGGATAAGCTGATCGCTATTTCCCCCCGATATACAAAGGCCTATTTGATGCGTGGTGAGGTGGATTTGAAGCAGAAGGATACTTTGGCTGCCGAAAAAGACTTTGGTAAGGCGATTGAAATAGACCGTTATGATGCAGATACATGGGCCAGCCGTGCTATCCTTCGTCTGCAGCAACAGAGATATAAAGATGCGGAAGCTGATTTTGATCATGCCATCCGTCTGTCCACCCGGAATTCAGGTGTCTATATCAATCGTGCTTTGGCCCGTTACCATCAGAATAACCTGAGAGGAGCGATGAGTGACTATGATATTGCATTGGATATTGATCCCAATAATTTCATCGGCCATTATAACCGGGGCTTATTACGTGCACAAGTAGGCGATGACAACCGGGCTATTCAAGACTTTAATTTTGTTATCGAAATGGAGCCCGACAATATGATGGCTATTTTCAACCGTGGTCTGTTATTGGATCAGACAGGAGATTATAAAGGGGCAATTAAAGATTATTCTACGGTGATAAATGAATATCCCAATTTTTTGCTAGGCTATCAGTACAGAGCGCAGGCACGTAGGAAAATAGGGGATGTAAAAGGTGCTGATGCAGATGAATTCAAAGTGTTGAAAGCACAACTGGATAAACAGAACGGAGTAGATCCTAATAAGCAGACTGCCGATAATACAGAGAATAATAAAACCCGTAAGAAGTCCGACAAAAACATGAACAACTATCGTAAGATTGTGGTTGCCGACAACGAAGAGGGAGAAGAAAAATATAAGAGTGACTATCGTGGACGCGTGCAGGATAAGAATGTGAATATTGTTCCCCAGCCTATGTTCGTGCTTACCTATTATGAAAAGCACGATGATGTGAAACGACAGGTCAACTATTATAAGTTCATTGAAACATTGAATAATCAGAAAGTACTTCCCGGTCGTCTGATTATAACTAATGAGGAAGCTCCTCTGACGGAAGAACAAGCTACAAAACATTTTGCGTCCATTGACGAACAGACTGCTGCTATTGTGGCTGATCCGAATGATGTGAACAAACGTTTTGCACGTTCATTGGACTTTTATCTGGTGCAGGATTTTGCAAGTGCCATTGAAGATTTGAATCAGGCTATTATTATTGAGGGTAATTTCTTTCCGGTTTATTTCAATCGTGCTTTAATCCGTTATAAGCAGCTGGAATACCAGAAGATGGAAAAAGAGTATGATTTGAAAGCCAATCCGGGAGAGAAGAGTGCTGTGAAAGCTGCGGACTATGAAATGGTAAAGCGCGATTTGGACAAGGTGATTGAGCTGGCTCCGGATTTTGTCTATGCTTATTATAATAGAGGTAATGTGCTTTCTATCTTGAAAGACTATCGTGCGGCAATTGTTGATTATGACAGAGCCATCCAGTTGGATCCTAAATTTGCGGATGCTTATTTCAATCGCGGCTTGACACATATTTTCTTGGGTAACAACAGGCAAGGTATACAGGACCTGAGTAAAGCTGGTGAGTTGGGACTTTTCTCTGCTTACAATATAATCAAACGCTTTACGGAACGAAAAGAATAACATTTTTTTGCTAAAAAGAGGATAAGTCAAAAAGATTTCGTTATTTTTGCATCCTCAAGAAAGAAAATAAATAGAAGATTATGATAAAGATAACATTCCCCGACGGCTCTGTTCGCGAATATAACGAAGGAGTTACTGGTCTGCAGATTGCAGAAAGTATCAGTTCACGGCTGGCGCAAGATGTTTTAGCTTGTGGCGTGAACGGTGAAACGATTGATTTATCTCGCCCTATCAATGAAGATGCAAACTTCGTTCTTTATAAATGGGAAGACGAACAGGGCAAACATGCTTTCTGGCACACTAGTGCCCACTTGCTGGCCGAAGCATTGCAAGAACTTTATCCAGGCATTCAGTTTGGTATCGGTCCGGCCATTGAAAACGGTTTTTACTATGATGTAGACCCGGGTGAAGCAATCATTAAGGAGGCAGATTTGCCAGCTATTGAGGCCAAGATGGCCGAGTTGGCTGCAAAGAAAGAAATATTGGTGCGTCAGAGCATTGCTAAAGAGGATGCGTTGAAGAAATTCGGTGAAAGAGGTGAGACTTATAAATGTGAATTGATCTCCGAACTGGAGGATGGACACATCACCACTTATACACAAGGTGCGTTTACCGACCTTTGCCGTGGTCCCCACTTGACCTCTACTGCTCCTATCAAAGCTATCAAGCTGCTTTCTGTGGCCGGTGCTTATTGGAGAGGGCAGGAAGACCGTAAGCAGATGACACGTATTTATGGTATAACTTTCCCGAAGAAGAAAATGCTGGACGAATATCTGGTAATGCTGGAAGAAGCCAAGAAACGCGACCATCGTAAGATAGGTAAGGAAATGGATTTGTTCATGTTTACCGATATGGTGGGCAAGGGACTTCCCATGTGGTTACCGAAAGGTACTGCCTTGCGTATCCGTTTGCAAGATTTCTTGCGCCGTATCCAGGCCCGTTATGATTATCAGGAAGTAATGTGTCCGCCTATTGGCAACAAGAACCTGTATATCACTTCCGGACACTACGCCAAGTATGGTAAGGACTCGTTCCAGCCTATTCATACACCCGAAGAAGGGGAAGAATATTTCCTGAAACCGATGAACTGTCCTCATCACTGTATGATTTATAAGAATTCTCCACGTTCTTATAAAGACCTGCCGTTGCGTATCGCGGAATTCGGAACCGTATGCCGCTACGAACAGAGTGGTGAATTGCACGGACTGACCCGTGTGCGCAGTTTTACGCAAGATGATGCCCACTTGTTCTGTCGTCCCGACCAAGTGAAGGAAGAATTCCTTCGCGTGATGGATATCATTAACATTGTGTTCAAGTCTATGAATTTTGAGAATGTGGAAGCTCAGATTTCTCTTCGTGACAAGGTGAACCGTGAAAAGTACATTGGTAGTGATGAGAATTGGGAAAAAGCCGAACAAGCCATTATTGAAGCTTGCGAAGAAAAAGGCCTGACTGCGAAAGTGGAATATGGTGAAGCTGCATTCTATGGACCTAAATTGGACTTTATGGTGAAAGACGCTATCGGCCGTCGCTGGCAATTGGGAACAATTCAGGTAGACTACAACTTGCCCGAACGCTTCCAGTTGGAATATATGGGCTCAGATAACCAAAAGCATCGTCCGGTAATGATTCACCGTGCGCCTTTCGGATCAATGGAACGTTTTGTTGCCGTATTGATTGAGCATACTGCCGGTAAATTCCCGCTGTGGCTGACTCCTGACCAGGTAGCTATTCTGCCTATTTCTGAGAAATTCAATGAGTATGCGGAACAAGTGAAAGCGGAACTGAGAAAATTCGATGTTCGTGCTATTGTGGATGACCGTAATGAAAAAATCGGCCGTAAGATTCGTGATAATGAAATGAAGCGTATTCCTTACATGTTGATTGTAGGCGAGAAAGAAGCTGAAAACGGTGAAGTTGCAGTCCGCAAGCAGGGCGAAGGCGACAAAGGAACCATGAAAATAGAAGAATTCGGAAAAAATCTTGCCGAAGAAGTTTCTAATATGATAAATAAATGGTAACTTTGCAGCCGTTTGCAAAAGAGCACATTGTTAAACCTTTATGTATTCTTTTGCGTTAAGATAAAGAAATACTAATTAAAATAAGAAGAAACAAACAGGAACTAAAAGTTTTTTAATGAAGAATGACAGTTTAAAAGGGCAACACAGAATCAATGAACAGATTCGTGCCAAAGAAGTCCGCATAGTGGGCGACGATGTAGAACCGGCAGTTTATCCGATAGCTCAAGCTTTAAAAATGGCTGAGGATCATGAGGCTGACCTAGTTGAAATTTCACCCAATGCTGTTCCTCCAGTTTGTAGAATTATTGATTATTCTAAATTTCTTTATCAATTAAAGAAACGTCAAAAGGAACAAAAGGCTAAACAGGTAAAAGTAAACGTAAAAGAAATCCGTTTCGGACCTCAAACAGATGATCATGACTACAACTTCAAGTTGAAACATGCCATCGGATTCTTGCAGGACGGAGACAAGGTGAAAGCATATGTGTTCTTTAAAGGTCGTTCCATTCTTTTCAAAGAACAAGGCGAAGTATTATTGCTTCGTTTTGCGAATGACTTGGAAGAATATGCAAAAGTAGAGCAGATGCCCTTGTTGGAAGGTAAGAGAATGACTATTTCTTTGGCTCCGAAGAAAGCGGGCTCTCCGAAGAAGGCAGAAATGGATACTGCTAAAAAGGAAAATCCGAAAAAGGCAGTAGAAGCAAAAGAATAAAAAAAGAGTGCGTAACGCGCCGGTATAGTGCGTTACCACCATTTGAATAATAATTTAAAATTAAAAACAAGATGCCAAAGATCAAGACTAACTCCGGTTCTAAAAAAAGATTCGTTCTTACCGGAACAGGTAAAATCAAAAGAAAGCACGCTTTTCACAGTCATATTTTGACTAAGAAGACTAAAAAGCAGAAAAGAAACCTTGTACACTCAGGTCTAGTAGCTAATGCTAACTTGGATCAGGTTAAGGAATTGCTTTGCATGAAGTAATCTAAAAACAACGAAAGCGTAAACGTATTATTTAAAGTATTAACCGAATGTCTTTAGCTTGAAGTTCACCGTGTGAAACAGTGGCGCTAACATTCAAAAAGAATTAAAACTATGCCAAGATCAGTAAATCATGTTGCTTCTAGAGCAAGAAGAAAGAAAATTTTAGGTCTTACCAAAGGTTATTTTGGTGCAAGAAAGAATGTATGGACAGTAGCAAAAAACACTTGGGAAAAAGGTTTGACCTACGCATACCGTGACCGTAAGAACAAGAAACGTAACTTCCGCGCTTTGTGGATTCAGCGTATCAACGCTGCGGCTCGTCTGGAAGGAATGTCTTATTCTAAATTGATGGGTGCATTACACAAAGCTGGTATCGAAATCAACCGTAAGGTGTTAGCTGATTTAGCTATGAACCATCCGGAAGCATTCAAAGCAATTGTTGCTAAAGCAAAAGTAGCTTAATTCTTCTGTAAACGGTGATATAAAGATTTATTAAAAGAGCAATCTCTATGAGGTTGCTCTTTTTTATTGCGGATGCTTTGTGATGTTTCATTAAGAATTTGAAATAACAATAAGCAGAATTACAGAGAGTTATTTTCTTGCTTATTATTTTTAACAAACAAATCCTGCTATACTCTTGTTTATATCATAAAAAGGGCGTATATTTGTCATACGGAAAGAGATGAAAAGCGAGCCGCATTAGTTGGATTGGGAAACTCATCAAACTAATCTGAAAACCGAGACATAGCTTCATCTTCCAATGGCGGGCCACGCCTTCGGGTAGCATTTATGCCGGTGGATTACAAAGGAGGAGAGCACTCAAAACCTGTCATTCGGAGTTTCATCGCATCACTGGTGCGGCTTCATTATAAGGCGATGTTAATTCAAGAGATTAGCATCGCTTCTTTTTTATAAAAATAATACGGATATGATATTTTATTTTTCAGGTACAGGTAATTCAGCTTGGGTGGCAAGGCAGCTGGCGGAAGGACAGAATGAGGAATTGCTCTCCATAGCTGTGGAAATAGATAAGAATAAGGAGTATAAACTAAGAGAAGGAGAAAAAGTAGGTTTTGTTTTCCCTGTGTATGCATGGGGACCTCCGGAGATTGTACTTCGTTTTATCCGTCGGTTGAAGATGATTAAGCCGGAATATCTTTTCTTTGTCTGTACTTGTGGAGATGATACGGGTCGGACTGCACAACTCTTTTCTTCTGCTGTTGCCCGGAAGGGATGGCGGTGTGCTGCCGGTTACTCGGTCACCATGCCGAATACTTATGTTTCTTTGCCAGGTTTTGATGTAGACGATGAAGATGTGGAAACCCGGAAAGTGCATAATGCTGTTGCCCGTGTACGCTTTATTAACGAGGAGATAGCATCAAGGGTTCAAACGAAACATTATAATTGCCATGAAGGTGCGCTTCCATTTACTAAATCCTATTTTTTGCGTCCGTTTTTCAATACTTTCCTGATGTCTCCTAAACCTTTTCATGCTACAGAGGCTTGTATTGCTTGTAAAAAATGTGAGAAAGCTTGTCCTGTGAATAATATAAAAGTGACGGATCGTCCTGTTTGGGGAGATAACTGTACCCAATGCCTTGCTTGTTATCATATTTGTCCGGTTCATGCTGTGGAATATGGAAAAGTTACTGCGAAGAAAGGACAATACAAAGGACGGTTGTTGAGAGACTTATAGGTGCGAGAAATGGTCTGTATTGGTTTTATATTCCAAAGAAGAAGATTCTATACGTAGACATTAAGTTATCTATCCATTTGGAAGGTGTGTCGAAACCCTCATGAACTAAAAATCACCCTCGTTACAGAAGTTGAACTGCACCCTAAAAGTTGGACACAAAACTTTAGGAGTGCAGTTCATACAGTTGTAACGAGGGTGATTTCAATAAAAGGGAAGTATTCCCTTTTATTTTATCTTCCGCCGGTTTAACGCTTGTTGATAACGTCTTGCATTCGCTTGATGCTGGGCTGCTGTGACAGCGAAATTATGAGTGCCTGAGAAATCTTCTTTGGCACACATATAAATATAATTATGCTGTGTATAGTTCAGTACGCTTTCCAATCCTTGGATGGATGGGATTCGGATAGGTCCCGGAGGCAAACCTGCATACTTGTAGGTATTATAAGGAGAGTCCACTTCCAGATGTTTGAAAAGAATGCGTTTCAATCCGAATTCCTGCAAACCAAATTTTACCGTCGGGTCTGCTTGCAACAACATCCCTTTATTCAATCTGTTGATGTAAAGTCCTGCGACCATGGGTTTTTCAGGACCATTGGCCGTTTCTTCCTCCACGATAGAGGCCAGAGTAGATACTTCTTCAGGAGTAAGTCCGATACGTTGAGCCTTTTTCAACCTTTCATCATTCCAAAAGGCGGCATGTTCTTTTTGCATCCGTTTCATAAAAGCGTCAGCACTCATATTCCAATACACCTCGTAAGTGTTAGGAATAAAAAGGGAAGGGAGTGTCTCTTGGGTATATCCCATTTGTGCACAGTAAGCACTGTCGGAAATTAATTTGGCAATATCCAGAGAATCAATCATGAGCTGGCGTGAAACGGCCCGCACTAATCTGTCCACGGTGCGTACACTGGGTACAGTCAGATTAATGGGAGTCTGATATCCCATAGAAAGACGCCGGAAGAGATAGCGCATATTGTCTGAAGGATTGAGTGCGTAACGCCCTGTCCGTATATTGTCGCCATACTTCTCTTTTTCTGCCAGATATTGAAAACCGAACATACTTTTAGGATGTCCGTTCCGGATTATTTTATGGTACACAGAATCCAGGTTATCATCTCTGTCTATATAAATATAGGTAGTCTTTGTAAGTTGGAGCTGTTTGGCAAAGAAATAGTAATATATACTTCCTGCGCCACCTGCTCCCGCTAGGATAATTATAAGAATAACTATCCATACAATAGTACGTTTCTTTTTATTCATTTTAGTCTATCGGGCTTTTTTATATGCAAATATAGGCAAATATCCGTTTCTTTTCCACTTTTGACGATTTTGTACCCCTAAAAATACAATTTTGTCCACTATCCGGTTGATGTAAAATGTGTAAATTTGACCAAACAAAAAACGAGAACGCAAAATAGTATATTAATTATTTTATTTTTAATCATGAAAAATGCACTTATGGGCTTGGCATTGTTCGCTGCAATGCCGGTATTTGCTCAACAAAAAGCGACTATCAATGTACATCCCGAGCAAGGGAAAGAAATCATCAGTAAACATATTTATGGACAATTTGCAGAGCATCTGGGGACTTGTATCTATGGAGGTTTGTGGGTAGGTGAAGATTCTAAAATTCCCAATACCCAAGGCTATCGTAATGATGTGCTTCAGGCTTTGAAGGACTTGAAAGTACCGGTGCTTCGTTGGCCGGGGGGGTGTTTTGCCGATGAATATCATTGGATGGATGGTATCGGCCCGAAAGAGAATCGTCCCCGGATGGTCAATAATAACTGGGGAGGTACAGTAGAAGATAATAGTTTCGGAACACATGAATTTCTGAACTTGTGTGAGCTGATAGGTTGTGAGCCTTATATCAGTGGTAATGTAGGAAGCGGAAGTGTGGAAGAAATGGCGAAATGGGTGGAATACATGACTTCTGAACAAGGTAGCCCGATGGCGAAACTGCGTAAGGAGAACGGTCGTGAAAAACCATGGAAAGTGAAATTCTTTGGGGTAGGTAATGAAAGCTGGGGATGCGGAGGCAGTATGCGTCCTGAATATTATGCAGACTTGTATCGCCGTTATTCTACCTATTGTCGTAATTATGATGGCAATCATTTATTCAAAATAGCCAGTGGTGCCAGTGATTATGACTATAATTGGACCGAAGTGCTGATGAAAAATGTGGGCCATCGCATGGCAGGTCTTTCTCTTCATTATTATACAGTGACCGGATGGAGTGGAAGCAAAGGTTCGGCTACCGAGTTCACTAATGATGATTATTATTGGACTATGGGCAAATGCCTGGAAATAGAACCGGTATTGAAGAAGCATATCGCTATTATGGATAAATACGATCCGAAAAAACAAATCGGCCTGATGGTGGACGAGTGGGGAACCTGGTGGGATGAAGAACCGGGAACGGTCCGCGGACATTTGTATCAGCAAAATACGTTGCGTGATGCTTTCGTGGCTTCTTTAACTTTGGATGTTTTCCATAAATATACGGATCGTATCAAGATGACGAACATTGCCCAGATTGCCAATGTGCTTCAATCTATGATTCTGACCAAGGAAGACAAGATGGTTTTGACACCGACCTATCATGTCTTTGAAATGTATAAAGTGCATCAAGATGCTACTTATCTTCCTTTGGAACTGAACTGTGAACGCAAGGTGGTACGTGACGACCGCATTGTTCCGATGGTAAGTGCTACCGCTTCACGGGATGCAAACGGTTTTATTCATATTTCCTTGTCTAATGTAGATTTGCAGGAATCGCAGGAAATAGAGTTGAATCTGGGTGAGGTGAAAGCTAAGAGTGTTACCGGCCGTATTTTGACCGCTAACAATATAGGTGATTACAATAGTTTCGAGAAACCGAGTGTGGTTGCCCCGAAAGAATTTACCGGAGCCAAGGTTAATAAGGGAAGCTTGAAAGTGACTCTTCCTGCCAAGTCTATCGTGGTGTTGGAAGTGAAATAAATCACGTACGTACGTGTAGCCCTTCACATACGTCAGTGTAGGGCTATGCATACGTATATATTGCGCCACACGTACGTATGTGATGGGTTACGGTAACTCTTGTACCCTCTCTGCTTCAATTCTGTTTTCTACCTCATCCGGCAGGGCAGGGAAGAAATCTATATTCGTTCTTTTCTCTACGCTGTCCACTGTTACTATATATTTCTTCAGTGGCTTATGTCCGGCGCTGTTGGGGAAGATAAATCCTATGGCTTGCGGATTTTTCTTATCATTTATCAATATGACTTTATAGAAAGCATGGGGGACGGCCACTTTGTTGTTGCCAATTCTTTTCGGGCGTTTAGTATCATATATGGGGCCGCAGGCAATGTATACAGCTCCATATTTTTTTGCCCATTGGCGTGACTTTTCCTCCAGGTCATTCCAGTCACCGCGGTTCAGATTAGGATTTTGCGGACAAATGTTACTCATATAAAAAGATTCCTCCATGGCTTGTTTGCTCCATTTCATATCGGCGGCAGGGGCCATGTGTCCCCGGTCGTATCCTGATTTTGTATAATCTCCCGTATATGCTTTGGCTCCACGTACGTCCGGGTCGGGCAAGAATTTGTCTGTTCGCCCTTCTTTTCCTTTTGTTTCTTTTTTAGTAAGCTCCCATGCTACCCATTGTGGAGTTTTGTAATCGGCATTATAAGATAGGGTATATCCTTTACGTTTCAATATCTGTCCGCCTGTGCCCGATTGCATCGTCGGGATTTCCAATGCACCGCCATGTTGAGTCGGAATACGTATTTCGGGCTTTTCTTCATTGTTTTCGATAGCGGGGATATTTTCAAGCAGCTTCCCGTCAAACAACTGATATTTATAGGCCAAAAGTCCCAGTAATATTAAAATAATGACGATTCTTAGGGGACTGTTCGCTTGTTTCTTTTTCTTTGCGCTCATATTTGTTCTGTTTTAGGGATGCAAAGATAGAATAAAATATAAAAATACATTATCTTTGCCTATGATATAGCTGTAAATTTAAATAATACCGACATGCTATCCTAACTAATCAAACCTATTATATATGAAAAAGAACCGATTATCGTTAACGTTCCTGGGTTTGCTGATTGCAGCTTCCCCTTTACGGGCACAGGATACGCCGCAGACTGAAACAGCCGAGCAAAAGGACAAAAGAATGGAATGGTTTTCACAAGCCAAGTTGGGTATTTTTATCCATTGGGGGATTTATTCTGTCAGAGGAGTGTCCGAAAGCTGGTCCTTCTTTAACAACTACCTGCCCTACGATGAATACATGGAGCAGGAAAAAGGTTTCACAGCCTCCAAGTATGATCCGAAAAACTGGGTGGATCTGATCAAAGAGAGTGGGGCCAAATACACAGTGATAACCACCAAGCACCATGACGGAGTTGCGTTATGGGATACCAAAGTAGGAGATATCAGCGTCGTGAAAAGCACTCCGGCAAAACGTGACCTTATCGCTCCCTTTGTAAAGGAAGTGAGAAAACAAGGATTGAAGCTTGGTTTCTATTATTCTTTATTGGACTGGTCGCATCCTGATTATCCTAACAAAACCCGTACGGAAGTACGTTATAAAAATGATCCTGAACGTTGGGCCCGATTCAACAAGTTCAATTTCGGACAATTGGCGGAGCTGAACAAGACCTGGAAACCGGATCTGTATTGGTTTGACGGAGATTGGGAGCAAAGTTCGGAAGCATGGAATTCCAAAGGAATTGTAGATTTGCTTCGTTCGGATAATAAAAATGTGATTATCAACTCGCGTATACAGGGGTATGGTGACTATGCTACTCCCGAACAGGGAGTGCCGGTGGTGCGTCCCGAGGATAAATATTGGGAGCTTTGTATGACCATGAATGATTCATGGGGATATCAGCATACAGACAGCAACTATAAATCACCCTATATCTTGCTTCGTACATTTGTAGACTGCCTGAGCATGGGCGGTAATCTTTTATTGGATATCGGTCCGAAAGAGGATGGTTCCATTCCTGAAGAACAGATCGCTGTGTTGAAGGAGTTCGGCCGATGGACCAAGAAGCATAAAGAAGCTATTTATGAAACTTGCGCAGGGATTCCTACCGAGCATTTCCAGGGATATACCACACTGAATAAGGCGGGGGATATTCTGTATTTATACCTCCCTTACAAACCTAACGGTCCGGTGGAAGTAAAAGGGCTGATGAACAAAGTGAACCGTATATGGGTGGTTGGTAACGGAGCTATGTTGAATTACAAGGTCTACAATAAAAATTATTGGAACTCAGTACCGGGCAATCTTTATATTGATGTACCCCAACAGGTACAGGATGAGCAGATTACCGTGCTGGCCGTGTTGCTGGATGGACCGATCAAACTCTATCGTGGAGTGGGACAAGTGCAAGATAATAACTAATCTGAATCAGAAAAATAGATGAAGAAACTTATTTATACCCTGTTGCTTCTGCTGGTTACTTTTCCGGCAATGGCACAAAGCCTTTTTGAACAATATGAACGTTTTCTGACCGAACCGCGTACTTATGTATGTTATCGTCCGGATGGAAAGTTGAAAATAGATGGTAAACTGAATGAAACTTCCTGGAAGAAGGCGGCGCCTACCGCTCCGTTTGTAGATATAAGCGGTGAAGGATTCCCGACTCCCAAATATGAAACTACAGCCAAGATGCTGTGGGATGATGAATATTTATATGTAGGAGCTGTTCTTCAAGAAGAGGATATCAAGGCACGTCTTACCCAGCGTGATACCATCATCTATTATGACAATGACTTTGAAGTATTTATCGATCCGGATAGCGACGGACACAATTATTTTGAAATAGAAACCAATGCGCGTGGCGTGATTTTCGACCTGATGCTGGACAAACCTTATCGTTCGGGTGGAAATTTCATGGTGCAATGGGACTGCCCCGGATTGAAGACCGCCATCCATTGTGAAGGTACACTGAATAAATCAAAAGATAAAGATAAGTATTGGAGTGTGGAAATGGCCATTCCTCATCAGGCGCTGACCATGAACTTTAACAATCCGTTGAAGGCCGGCAACACCTGGCGCATCAACTTCTCGCGTGTACAGTGGCTGAAGGAGAAAGGACCTGAGGAAAACTGGGTATGGACTCCTACCGGAAGGATTGATATGCACATGCCCGACCGTTGGGGATATCTTTATTTCGTAGACAAGAAAGTGGGAACCTCGCAAGATGAGTTGGTTTATCCGTACAATCAGGCTATTTATAAACTGCTATGGGCCATGTTCTACGCACAGCAGGATAATTATAGTAAACAACATAACTACTTGCGTGCCACAGAACAATTCTTTTTGACAGATAAAGAGTTGAAAGATCTTCCGGCTGATGCCCGGATTGCGGTGGAAGCGACTCAGAACACCTATCAGATAGCTATAACCAATCCTGCTGAAGGAGTCCGTTATGTGATAAATAATGAAGGACGTTTCCGGACAGAAAAGATACCTGCCCGTGAAGTTAAAAACTGGTTGTGGATGCGTCTGAATAACCGTTCGGATGCCGAATGGAAAAAATGGTTTGCGTTGTTGAAAGAATGTGGTATTTCGGGTGTCATGTTCGAGGGATACAATGAAAATATTTATCGTCTTTGCAAAGAAGCCGGACTGGAGGCACATTATTGGAAATGGACAATGAACCGCAGGGAACTGCTGGACAAGCATCCCGACTGGTATGCCGTGAACCGTAAAGGCGAGTCTTGTCACGACAAACCGGCCTACGTGGATTATTATCGCTTCTTGTGCCCTAATCACCAAGGTGTGGCAGAGTATCTGGCAGAAGACTATGTAAAGGAAGCCCATAAGCCTTATGTGGATGGTGTTCATCTGGATTATGTCCGTATGCCGGATGTAATCTTGCCTGTCAGCCTATGGAAAAACTATGGTATAGAGCAGAAAGAAGAGTTGCCGGAATATGACTATTGTTATTGTGATGTCTGCCGTGAATTGTTTAAAGCTAAAACAGGACAGGATCCGTTGGAGTTAAAGTATCCGATGGAAAACCAGAGTTGGATCAATTTCCGTCTGGATGCCATCACTCGTGTGGTGGATGCCATTACCAAAGCGGTGAAAGCCGATCATAAAGCTATTTCTGCCGCAGTGTTCCCGGGACCGTCCATGGCTCGCAAGATGGTGCGCCAAGATTGGGGAGAATGGACGCTGGATGCTTATTATCCGATGATTTATAATAAATTCTATTATGAAGGTCCTGAATGGATCGGGCGTTCGGTAAAGGAAAGCGTTGAAACGGTGAATGGGCGTGCCAAGATATATGCCGGACTGATGTTTGGTGACATTAAAGACAACTTTGAAGAGGCGCTGGATGAAGCGTACAATAACGGGGCATCCGGTGTATCCTTCTTTGATGGTCCGGATGAAGAATATTTGCATAAATTCAAAGCTTATTTGGATAAGAGAGGATTTGTGGTGAAGTAACTCCGTACTGTTAGATCCTTATATTAGAGAAATAAATCTCTTTTTAGCGGTCACTTTCGATTTTTATCGTAAGTGGCCGCTTTTGCGTTTTATCATTTGTTCTTTTAATGAGTGCGGAAAAGGAATTTATGTGTTCCTTTTTGGTCTTTCTTGGATCTATCTTGAAAATGAATCTGTTAGAATAAAAAAAATGGAGTTCTCTTAGTAAGAGAACCCCATTCCGCTGCAAATGTAGCTATAATAATTCAAATACGGAAATCTTTTATTCAGGAATCAGTCTCTGATAAGGATTCTTATGATATTTGTTTGCAAATTATCCATCTCTGATTATTCGTAAATATCTTATTGTCAGTAGTATATGTCTTTTTGGGGTTCTCTTACTAAGAGAACCCCAAAAAGACATACATAAAAAGTAATGTTTTGATGGTAACAGAAAATAGTATGGAGCTTGAAAATCAAGCGTTCCTTTCAAATCAAGACATAACGGGCGAAGCGCCTAAGTTACTGCTCTGCAGTTCAATCGCTTCCGGCTCAGACCTGGGGTCAAATGAAGGAATCACGCCAATGGCGGGAATAGGAAAAGAATATCCTGAATTCAGTTGGTATTACCTGTATCTTTCCAACAAAGAACTGAAACGCTATATCAGTGTTTTCAGTGGCAGGAAAGCTGTTCGGCTTCGTACACCATCAGGTACCGTAGAAGAGAGATTTTTTTGTTTCAAGGTGTTTTCTTACACTGCCACCGATCATAGAAAACGTTTCGAGCAATGTGCTTATACCAAAGAGGAATATACCGTGCGCCGTGACTCTGCACGGATCGTGAAAGAGGCTTTTGCTACCGGCTCCATCCAAAAACTGAATACGTTGACGGACGAGAAAGGAATTGAAGGCAACGGTTGGCTGTTTGTATGTGCCCCCTTGGGGCAGTTGGAATGTATTCTGTCTGCCATGCTTCCCCGCCAGTATCTGGTGACGGACTATAACACCCACCGTGCGGCGGTAATCCCTCACCGTCAGATGGAAGAATTTATCTATTTGTATGAATCCATGCCTTACAATATCGAGCTGATGAACCGGCCTTTGGAGGACTATCTTCAGAAAAAGCAACGAATCCGTATCACCGGTGGTGTTTTCCGGGGGAAGGAAGGATGCATCATGCGTTTGCACCGCAATACAAGGCTGGTATTCGCTTTCGGAAATATGACGGTGGCTGTGAGCTATCTTCATGCGTTTCCGTTTGAAAAAATTGATTAGTTTAATTAAAGCCATCCACACATCCCTTGCAGGACGATGGATGGCAGATAAGACTACAGACGCAACTAAGGTTGCAAATCTATATATTCAGCAGTGACATTGAAACAGGGACAGGTTTTTTGCGGATTCAAGTCATGATGACCGACAATCAATGCCTTGGGATAACGCTGATGCAGATGTTCAATCAGTTTTCTCAGAGCTACCTTTTGTGCTTCCGTCCGGGTATCCTTCGGAGTCTTTCCGTCGGCATCCAGACCACCTATATAGCATATACCTATACTGTGACTGTTGTGGCTTTTGCAATGTGCGCCGATCATTTTCGGTGGGCGTCCGGCTTCTATAGTTCCGTCTGTAGGAATCACATAGTGGTAACCACAGCACTTCCAGCCCAATGAACGATGGTAGCGGTCAATGTCCTCTGCTCGCAAGGCACTGCCCGCCTTGTTGGCAGAGCAGTGCACGATAATCAACGAAACCGTTCTCATAAACCGCTTCCAAGCGCTCCTCCGGCAGCGCCTGTAATAAGCAGCTCAATGATGCGGACGATGTACAGCAGTACATTTTTCCAGTTCTTTTTCATACGCTTTGTCTTTAAATAGATGAATAATATAAGTTCCATGACGTTAAAAGATTCGTGGAGCCATTTTATATTCCATATCTGCAAATGTTTCCTTGAGTTTGCGACACGGGGCAAACACGATGTGCGCGCCCTTGATGTTCTTCTTGGAGAACAAAGCCTCCGAAGCGGCTCCTTCGCATTTCAGGGAGACACTGAATGTTCCGAGGCCGTCCAGGGTGACTCGGTCGCCTTGGGCAAGATGCTCGGACAGGCGGTTGAAGACTTCCTCCAGCACCGCTTCCATCATGCCGTGTGAGAAAAAGCGGAGATGTTCCGTCACTTTCTTTACGAGTTTCTTATGCGAAACCTTTTCGTTGGCCACACACTTTGCATATGCTTTCTTGGGCATCGTCCTGTCGGACGCATTTCCCATCGAGAAAACGTGGTATTTTATCATAATGACGGATTGTTTTCATTCGTGGAAGCCGAGGTCTTTCCTTTGGCGGCATCCAAGTCGACTGTGCCTTTACCGGCCTTTTCGGCCTTCAGGGTGGCGGCTTGGGCTATGCGGCTTGCTACGGGATTGAAAGTGGCGCGGGAACGAAGATTTTGGAAGTCTTCTCCCGGCGTGAACACAATGTTGACGGCGGTGATGTTGCTTTCTGTAAATTTCTTCAGGTCTTCCGCACCTTCCGAGCCTATAGAAATCCAGAAATTACCCAATTCAGCCAGTTGTACTTTCTTTCCCTCCAGAAGCATCTCTACAAGGCACTCGCACATATCGGCTATTACACCTTTTACCGTTCCGCGAGTGAATACGCCATTGTGGTCGGCAATGTGTTTGACAAACTGGCTGAATGGCATGATTTCAGAAACTTGAGCTTTTGCATACGCTTTTTGGGCGGCATCGACATCCATCGGGTTGCCCATCATAAATACACTGTAATCAATCATAATAAAATAAAGTTTAAAAGTTTTGTGTTTCCGGGATGTTCGTTCATCCTTCCGACACGACAAAATTAATGCGGGGAAATACCGTAAAAAAATCTATTTATTATCGTTTACTAACTGTTGACTGCCGTTCACTAGCTATTGACTGACCGTTAACTACCCGTTGACGAATCATTCAAACAATAAGCTTATGGATAATGAGACACACTTCAGCATCGTCTTCAACATTTATGGAGGCAGCAACCAGATTCTTCCCAATGCTACTTCCGCCACACAGAATTATTATGGTGATGAGGCGGAACTAGAGAAGGATGATGTAAGCAAGGACAAGGAACCTGCTTTATCTCCCGAGGCTACGCGCCTTTTCTCTTATATAAATGGAGGATTTACGTATCTATCTGGTACAGATAGCAGAATGTACCAATGCGGTGGAACTGGCCAGGGTTATAGTTAAGATGGGCGAACGGGAACCGAAGATTACTTCGGAAGAGATGGTGAAGGAGCGTTTTATCTCGTTGTTCTTTCCTCTCACACCTCTGTTTGTATCGGGCAAGACCATCAGTAATATCCGTGCGCGTATCAATAACGCTTGGGCAAGACGACCGAAAAAGCGGTTGTGACCGGAAGTGAAAAACGGTGGTAAGTGTGGGAAAAAAGTAAGATATGTTCGTGGGCAAAGTAAGATATGTTACTTTGCGATTTAAGTCCACTTACTTTGCTTGGGAACATATCTTACTTTTTCGAGGGAGGAAACAGTGTCCTGCTTACATGCAAAGATCACAAAATGATGAGAATTCCTTGTTTTTTTGCTGAAAAACGTCTATTTGCATAGACCTCTTAAAAAAAACTGGTAAAATGGACCTGATGTGTAAACTGCTGGTTGGTTCAATCTTTTCAGTGTGCTAAATGCCATGCACGGCCTCCGTTGTGTAGGCATTGGGAGAAGTGCCTATCTAAAATGTTATTCCTTAAAATTGAGTTATAGAATAATAATTATAAATCTTAAAATACCAACACTATGCAATTGAAATTAGTTTTATTCATTTCCCTGATTTTTGGGTTCAGTGTATGTTATGCTCAAGATAATTATTCTTCTTTGGAGAAAAAGGCTCAGTCTGGTGATGCTTCTGCTCAATGTGAATTAGGAATTAGTTTGGCCAATCAGCAGAATTATATTGAAGCTGTTTATTGGTTCAAGAAAGCTGCCGATCAAGGTTATGCGGAAGGGCAATATAATTTAGGTATTCACTATCGTAATAACCAAGATAATTCACAAGCTATGCATTGGTTGAAGAAATCTGCCGAACAAGGCCATGTTTTAGCTCAGTATCAACTAGCGTTGTGTTACGTGAATATGAAAGAGTATGTAGACTCTGCATTTTGGTTTAAAAAAGCTGCTGAGCAAGGATATGCTCCGGCACAATATGCTTTAGGAGTTCACTATTATAATAACAAGGATAATGAAAAGTCTGTTTATTGGTTGAACAAGGTAATTGCTAATCCTTCTAATAAAGGAGTAGATCTTGACCGAGTTAATGCATTGTTAAAACAGATCAGGGCAAACAGATAGCAATAGATTATTGATTAAATTTTTTAATCTTTTTAGGAATAATCTTTTTAATAGAATACTTATGAAAATAGCAGTAGCAGGTACAGGATATGTAGGCCTGTCCATTGCCACCTTGTTGGCACAGCATAACGAAGTGGTGGCTGTCGATGTTATTCCAGAGAAAGTAGATTTGATCAATCAAAAGAAATCTCCGATTCAAGATGAATACATTGAAAAATATTTGGCTGAAAAGGAGTTGAACCTCCGTGTCACACTCGATGGGGCAGAAGCTTATCGCGATGCCGAGTTTGTAGTGATTGCCGCTCCTACCAATTACGATCCTCAAAAGAACTTTTTCGATACTCATCATATTGAAGATGTGATTGACCTCGTGATTAGTGTGAATCCCGATGCGGTGATGGTGATCAAATCGACCATTCCGGTGGGCTACACCCGGTCGCTTTATGTGAAGTATGCTTTAAAATTCCTTTATAAGCCCGAGTTGCAGGAGAAGAAGTTCAACCTCTTGTTTTCACCGGAATTTCTGCGCGAGTCCAAAGCATTGTACGACAATCTTTATCCCAGCCGTATCATTGTGGGCTATCCCAGGCAAATCAGTGGAGCCGACTTCTCGGAAGAGAACGCTGCCATTCAGGCTATCGGCAATCCTCGTGCCGAAGAATATGCCCATACCTTTGCCGGGCTTTTGCAACAAGGTGCCTTGAAACCTGAAATAGACACTCTCTTTATGGGAATGAAAGAAGCCGAAGCTGTGAAGCTTTTCGCTAATACTTATCTGGCCTTGCGCGTCAGCTATTTCAATGAACTGGATACATACGCCGAAGTAAAAGGCCTCGATTCGCAGGCTATCATTCAAGGTATCGGTCTCGATCCCCGTATCGGGACTCACTATAACAATCCCAGTTTTGGTTACGGGGGATATTGCCTGCCCAAAGATACTAAACAACTTTTGGCCAACTATGCCAATGTCCCGCAAAACATGATGACGGCCATTGTTGAGAGTAATCGCACCCGCAAGGACTTTATAGCTGACCGTGTGTTGGAGATTGCCGGCGCATACGAAAGCAACAGTTCGTATGATGCGGACAAGGAAAAGGAAGTGACCATCGGGGTATATCGACTCACTATGAAGTCGAAATCAGACAATTTTCGCCAAAGTTCCATTCAAGGAGTGATGAAGCGCATCAAAGCCAAAGGAGCCAACGTGATCATCTATGAGCCTACGCTCGAAGAAGGCACTACTTTCTTTGGGTCGAGAGTGGTAAACGACCTTGAGACATTCAAGGCACAGAGTCAGGCGATTGTAGCCAACCGCTATGATATTTGTCTGGATGATGTGATAGGGAAAGTATATACGCGTGATATTTTTAAGCGTGATTGAAAATATTTTATTTGTATTTGATAAATTTAATACATCCTTATGAAGGTATTGGTGACCGGAGCAGCCGGTTTTATCGGCTTTTATACCGTGAAACGCTTGTTGGAGCGTGGCGATGAAGTCGTAGGATTGGACAACATCAACGACTATTACGATGTGAATCTGAAGTATGGCCGTCTAGCAGAGACAGGCATCGGACGGGAACAGGTGGACTGGTACAGGTTCGTGCAAAGCGACAAGTATGCTAACTACCGTTTCATCCGAATGAATCTGGAAGACAGGCAGGCCGTACAGATGCTCTTTGCCAACGAATGTTTTGACAAGATAATCAACCTGGCCGCGCAGGCAGGCGTGCGCTATTCCATTCAGAACCCACATGCCTACGTGAGCAGCAATGTAAACGGTTTCCTCCATTTGTTGGAAGGGTGTCGTCATTATCACGTCAAGCACTTGGTGTACGCTTCTTCGAGCAGTGTGTATGGACTCAATGGCAAGGTGCCTTTCAGCGAGCACGACAGCATCGCTCATCCCGTGAGCCTCTACGCCGCCACCAAGAAAAGCAATGAGCTGATGGCGCATACCTACAGCAACCTGTATGGTATCCCTACCACCGGCCTTCGCTTCTTTACCGTTTACGGGCCGTGGGGCAGACCGGACATGTCTCCGTTCCTTTTCACGGATGCTATCCTGAACAACCGTCCTATCAAGGTGTTCAATAACGGCGATATGCTGCGCGACTTTACGTACATCGACGATATCGTGGAGGGAGTTCTTCGGGTGCTCGACTATACGGCAACCCCCAATCCCGACTGGAATGCCGTCACTCCCGATCCGGCAACTTCCTCCGCTCCCTATCGCATCTACAACATCGGCAATTCCTCGCCCGTGAAGCTGATGGATTTCATTAAGGCTATCGAGTTGGCTTGTGGTCATGAAGCCGAGAAGAATTTCCTGCCTATGCAACCGGGCGATGTGTATCAGACCAATGCGGACACTACCTTGTTGCAGACGGAAATGGGGTATAAGCCTTGCAAGGATATTGTGGAAGGGGTGAAAGAGACCGTGGAATGGTATAAGGAATGGAGAAATTGTTGATGAATAGAATTACTAAATGAAACAAAATTACTCCAATGTAAGAGCGATAATAATAACTCGTCGAATACTGAATAGGTATTTGGATCTTTATATCTTGCGTAAAATTCCTTGCGTAGGTCGGAATAACTACTATTGTGGTATAACAAATGATTTGAAGCGTCGTTTTGAAGAGCATCATCTTACTCTTGATCATTTGGTATGCTTTTATAATTGTCCTACTGTTGAAATCGCCAAAAAAGTGGAGCAGCTATTGGAAAATAAAGGTTTCGATGTCGGCCATAAGGTTGCAAATGGTGGAACAGAAGACTCTACGATTGTATATTTAGTCTATAAGGTGGCAGGTTTTCTGTGAAATATTGTAGATGTCTAGGTCATTATTCATATAACACAAAAACTTTGGAGAGAATGATATTTGGATGTAAAACATGTCCTTTTTTTATATGATTAGAATATTTGATTTCCATAAAATCATCGGTTTATGGAATGAAAGAGGAGATCCGTTCAAGTCGGCAACGGTATTTACATTGGCAATATTGTTATCGAGAGGTATAGCTTTTATCAGCACGCCTATTTTTACGCGCATTATGCCTCCCGACCAAATAGGTCTAGTCGGTTTGTTTACATCGACCATGAGTATGATAGTTGCAATTTCTTCATTGGCATTGACCAGTGGAGGTTTTAGTGTGGGATTAAAGGAATTCAGTAACTACAGGGATGAATATGTATCTTCGGTAGTGACATTGACCACTATTACGGGGGGCGTTTTTCTATTGGTCTTTCTGTCGGCACCTGCATTTTGGACACATTTGCTGGGACTCCCTTTTGGACTTGTTTTATTGATAGTACTTGGATGTATGGTTACTCCTGCCTATGAGTTTTGGCTGATGCGGCAAAGGTATGAATATGCCTATAAAAATGCTGCTATTGTGACTGCCCTGTCGGCTGTCCTTTCCACTGCTTTCGCTGTATGTGCCGTTTTATTGGCAAAGGATCATCCGTCATTGCTTGGAGAGGTCAGATTGTATGTGTCGGTTGGGTGTACTCTTTTCGTCAATTTTATAATATGGGTTATTCTATTGCGGAAAGGAAATAAGAAGTCGTATATGAACAAGACTTATTGGACTTTTTCTTTGTCATTAAGTTTACCTCTGTTGGGACATTCTTTCGCATCCCAGGTGCTTAGTGTATCCGATCGTTTGCTTATCAGTAAATTGGCGGACAATGCTTCTGTTGGTATATATTCTACCCTATATACGGTAGGAGCGGTGATCATGATGTTTTGGGGAGCACTCAATCTTTCTTTTGTTCCTTATCTGTTTCAGAATGCTGATGATTTGGGAAAACGTAAGGATATAAGTAGAAATGCCCAGATATTGTTGTTGTGTTTTTCAGGACTAGCTGTCTTTGCAGCCTTGATAGCTCCTGATCTTGTGCGAATATTGGCTACAGACGAATATTATAAATATGTTTTTATTGTGCCACCCATTACAGCTGGTGTTTATTTGGTTGCTTTGGGTAACTTCTATTCAAATCTGTTGGTGCTTTGTAAGAATACAATGGCTATAATGGTATCGACGGTTATGGCAGGTGTTGTGAGTGTGTTGTTGAATATACTGTTGATTCCACTATTTGGTTTTGTTGTTGCCGCTTACACAACTTTGTTTGCATATGTGGTATATGCGTTGATGCAGGCTTTGTTAGGTTATAGAATATTTAGTAAAAAATTTTTAGGCCCGTTTGTCTATAACAATTTTGTCATGGCTGGTATAGCAGTAGGTACTGTATTGCTTACATTGTGCAGTATGTACACTTATCAGTGTTCGTTGTTAAGATACACTTTAGTTGCACTACTCATGCCTTTGGTCTTGAAGATATATTTTTGTATTAAACAAAACAAGTAAATAATAGTATGGTGCCTGGAAAAGATACAGGAAAAATGAATACGTTTTATGAAAATAGACAATCTTAAATATAACTATATCATTTATGGAGATTTTTATGATGGATGTTTTGGTGAACTCTATCTTCATGCATATTCAGGTCTTCAAGGTTACTCTAACGTGGTAATACAGCCAAGTATCCGGCGACTGTTAGGAAAGTATTGGCCTTTATATAGAGTACATTTTTCACCGCATCTCAACACTAAGGTCTGTTTGCCGTTTAAGCATATATGGTTTCTGTTTTTTGATAATGTGCGTTTCCCTGATGATAAACCTGTGTGTGCCTTGTTTACCGGTAGGTGGGCACGTATGGCTGTTGAATTAGGATTTAATAATTTTCTTCGATACAGGCATAAAAGATACAAATCAGTTGTATTTTTTACCGATTTAATAAAGACACGGAAAGATTTCTACGGTAAAAGATCATTGGATTTTCCACGGTACAAATCGAATTTTGATTTATTGCTTTCTTTTGACCCGGGTGAAAGTGAAAAATATGGAATAGTCCATCATCCGTTGGTTAACTCTAAATATGAGGGTGAGGTAAAAGAACTTCCGATGTCAGATGTTTACTTTTTGGGACAGCCCAAAAATAGATTGTTCCAAATCATAGAAACATTTGAGATTCTTCGCGATAGTGGTCTTAAGTTGGATTTTCATTTAGTCAATGTAAGGTCTGAACAGCAAGTCTATAAAGATGAAATTCATTATCATGAGGATTTTATGACTTACAATGAGAATCTTCAGCATACATTGCATTCTCGTTGTCTTTTAGAAGTGATGCAACAAGGAGGCCTGGGTTATACTCAACGAGTGATGGAAGCTATTTGTGAAGGGAAAAAACTGCTTACCAACAATGCTACCATTAAGGAAGCTCCTTTTTATAATCCTCGTTATATCTCGCACTTTACATCGATTGATGACATAGATCGGAAATTTTTGAAAGCGATTCCGATAGATGAATATATTGACTATCATTATATGGATAAAATATCACCTGTCGAGTTAATACATTTTATAGATGAGCGACTTTAAAATGAACTCGCTGTTTTTTCTATAATTGCAGATTTGTATTTTATCGTTTTAATATTTATAAGATTAGAAACTTTATGCCAAAAATTTCTGTAATAATGAGTGCCTATAAGGAGCCTTTAGAATGGATAAAGGAATCTATAGACTCCATACTTAACCAGACTTTCTGCGATTTCGAATTTATCATAGTAGATGATAATCCTGAAGACAAGGAACTGCTTGCTTTTTTGAAGGAATATGAGGGCAAGGATGGGCGAATCCATATATTACAAAATGAGCAGAACAAAGGTCTTCCATATTGCTTGAACAAGGCGATGGACCATAGCCGAGGCGTTTATATAGCTCGCATGGATGCGGATGATATAGCGATGCCAAAGCGTCTATCAATGCAATATGACTATCTTGAGCAACATACGGACATCTTAGTTTGTGGATGTTGGGCGCGAAGATTTGGCAAGATTTCGTTTTGGTCAGACAGATGTTATTGTACTCCGGAAAATTACGATGAAATAAAGATCTGCGCATTGTTTCAATCTCCTATGATTCATCCGTCGGTAATGGCTCGTAGAGAAGTGATGGTTTGTCATAAATATGATGAATCTTTACGTAAGGCACAGGATTATGATTTATGGTGCAGATTAATTCAAGCGGGGTGTAAAATGCACAATATTACTTCTTGTTTACTTCGATACAGAATAACAGAAAAATCTTTGTCTTTAAAAGCTAGGTCTGAACAAGGCCGGGTTGCTGATGATGTAAGATCTCGTTTGTTGGCAACTTATGGAATACCTCATACTACGGATGAAGTGTTGTTGCATAATTCTATTTGTAAATGTCAAAAATGTGATGTGGATGTTGCCGAAGAATGGGTGTTGAAACTTTATCGTTTTTTTAAAAGGAAAACTCCTGATTCTATTCAATTTTTGAATGTTTTTTTGGGAAGTCAATGGTTTCTTTTTATGTTGTTAATAAACCAACCATTTTATCGTTTTTTGAAATCGGAAGTTCCTCATAAACTTTCATTAGGAATCATTTTGCGATTTGTCAAACGTTTTTTATCTATATTATAGACTCGCTTGGCTAATAATGAATTTATATCTATTGAAAAGGAAAAATTATTTTGTGGTGAATAAGGGATTTATTATTCAACTGCTTTTAGGTTTCGTGTCTTTTTGTATTTATACGTATTTCCCTTTGCAAATGCCAATGTCTAAGGTGTTGTTTTATATTGCTTTTGCATGGGCTCTATTGTCACTAGTTATATTCTTTTTTTATAAGAAAAAAGTAAACTATTTCGATTTCGATACGATTTTTATATTTATGGCTTATATTGTTCATTTTCTATCTCCTTTTTTTTATGATGAATCTTATTATAGGCTTTTATTTTTAGGATTTGATTTTGATACTACATTTATCAATTCTGCTACATGGATAGCTGTTTTAGGTATGCAAGCTTATTTTTGTGGTTCTCTTTATGGAATAAACAATTCTTATAAAGTAAATTTAGATAAAAACAATAGATTACTATCTACTAAAATTTTAGGATGTATAGTTACGGTATTGATTCTTTTATTCATAATTTCCGGAGGTCTTGAAGCATATAGGGAATTATATACAGGTGAAGGTGATTTTGGGGGGATTTATACTTATTTTTTATTGCTGATTATTGTCGTGTCAATAATAATAGAATCTGTCTCTTATACACATCTCCGAGCCCACGAGACGG
>ENA-OYVY01000043-OYVY01000043.1-human-gut-metagenome-genome-assembly--contig:-NODE-43-length-100016-cov-7.605576_pt1 | contig 100016 bp, 90 predicted proteins | sample MGYA00244161_ERZ653379 | MGnify/ENA primary metagenome ERZ653379 (study PRJEB26926, sample SAMN06164900) | human gut metagenome | biome: ENVO:00009003; feature: ENVO:2100002; material: ENVO:00002003... | reverse complement strand
GAGATGTAGCTCCGTCTCGTGGGCTCGGAGATGTGTATAAGAGACAGCTCCTGTATCTGTTCTTCCCTCATATAAAAATATATCCTTTATATTTACTATTTTGTCTCTAACTCAAACCAGAATTCCACGCCGTTGTTGTAATTGTTCACACCGAATTGCTGGTTCATGGATTCCATGATGGCCTTCACGATAGACAATCCCACACCACTGCCTCCGTATTCTCTGGTTCTGGCCTTATCCACCTTGTAGAACTTCTCCCAGATATGGTGAATAGAGTCCTCCGGGATCGGTTTGCCTGTATTGAATACAGATACCCGTACTTTGCCGTCCTTTTGTTCCATTTTCACTTCGATGATCTTATCATCTTCACAATGATTGACCGCATTGGAGAAAAAGTTCATGAACACTTCTTCTATTTTAAATTCATCCGCCCATGCATAGATCGGCGGATACTCGTCCATCCGCACAGTAATCTCATGCTGTTTTGTCAGAATTGCCGCTGACTGGATATAATTTTTCACCAGCGCCGTAAGGTCGAACCGCTCCATGGCCACCACATCATTACCAAATTCCAGCTGGTTCAGGGTCAGAAGCTTTTTCACCATGTTGTTCATCTTCGCTGCTTCGTCCACGATGACATCACAATAGAACTGCCTGCTCTCGGGATCGTCATTGATCTCCTCCTGCAGCCCTTCCGCATAACCCTGAATCAGCGCAATGGGGGTCTTGAGTTCGTGGGATACATTGGCCAGAAATTCCTTGCGCATTTCGTCAATGGCTTCTTTTTTCTCCACGTCCCGTTGCAATTCATTGTTCGCTGTCTTCAGTTCCGAAATGGTTTTCTCCAGGGAATCGGACAACTTATTGATATTCTCTCCCAACAGATCGATCTCATTATGTGCCTTCCCCTGATATTTTGCCTCAAAATCCAGCTGTACCATCCGTTCCGAAATATTATTCAGTTCCAGGATCGGCTTGGTCACACTTCGGGAGACGAACCAGATAATAATACCACCCGCCATTGCTCCCAGACATCCTGCAAGGGCATAGAAGCGGTTGGCGATCTTTGCACTCTCCTGAATACTGGAAAGAGGTGTCTGCATAATAAAAGAAATGCCGGTATTCAGTCTTCCGTAGATTTCCAGATATTCCTTGTCCTCCTGTCCGGTTCTCTGGATCACATAGTCATCGCCGTTCTCGATCACCCTCTGGTCATTGAAAGGTATGCTGAGTCCAAATACATAACCGATCAGGCGGTTTTCCAGTCTCTCACCGCCGTTGATGGACACATATTTCATATTGGAATTCACATCCATAACGCATACCGTCATGTTGTAGCTTCTGCACACATCATCCAGTTCTCTGGCAAATTCTTCCGTGTCATAGCTGTCGCTCTCCGCTGCCTGCTTGATGGTTCCGTAAGCATCATGAATAACATCCAGTTTGCTCTGCATATAGACTTTTCCCAGAAATAAATAGTTGATCATCAGGCACAGCAGGATCGTACCGATCATCAGGCCGATAAAGATCCAGGCAAACTGTCCCCTGATAGAATGTACTTTTCTCTTTTGTTGTTTATTCCGCTGTTTCATCCATCTTGTACCCCATGCCCCATATGGTCTTTATGAGATTGCCTTCCTCGCCCAGTTTGCTGCGCAGTTTTTTCACATGTGTGTCTATGGTACGGGCATCCCCAAAATAATCATAGTTCCACACATTGTTCAGGATCTTTTCTCTGGACAGGGCAATGCCTTTATTTTCCATAAAATAGGTCAGGAGTTCAAATTCCTTGTAACTTAGATCCACATCTTTTCCATCAATGATCACGCGGTGTGCCGCCTTATCCACGGTAATGCCGCCGCAGGTCAGAGCCTCTTCCTGTCCCAGCTGATTTGTTCTGCGCAGGATTGCTTCCACTCGGGCCACCAGAATCTTGGGACTGAAGGGCTTGGAAATATACTCGTCCACTCCCAGCTGAAATCCCTGCAGTTCGTCTCTCTCATCTCCGCGGGCTGTCAGCATGATGATCGGTACTTTGGAGTTCACCCGGATCTCCCGGCACACCTGCCATCCGTCCATCTTCGGCATCATCACATCCAGAATGATCAATGCGATATCTTTTTCTTTATAAAAAATATCCAGTGCTTCCTCACCGTCACCGGCTTCCAGCACATCAAAATTGCTCTTCACCAGGAAATCCCGGACCAGCTTACGCATTCTGCTCTCATCATCTACTACCAGTACTTTCAGTCTGTCCATACACCCTCACCCTCCTATCTTGAGATAGTAACTATTCAGCCCCATTCGCAAAATCACCTCTTCGAGGCTTTCCTGAATACTTACACTATAACGTGTAAATATGTCAATTTTGTGAAACTTCGGTCTCTATATGTAATTCTCTTTCCTTTTCCCGTACCGTCTGCTCCCTCTGGGTCAGTTCCTGCTCCCAGGTGGCATATTTGTTCTGCAGATTTCTTTCATAATTCAGGACATTGGGCTGATCGGAATTCAGCGTGATGATAAACATTGCAATAATTGCAATGACCATCACAATATTCATAATAAGAGACAGCCGGAACGTCGTATTTTTATTTTCTTCCGGTGCCGGTTTGATTCTTCTTCTGGCAGGAGACGTTTTTTCCCTGGTGTCCGCAAAGTTCGTCCACAGAGGGATCGGCGGAATCTCTTCTCCCAACAGATCCTGCTCTGCTTTCAGTTCTCCCTGCAATTCCCTGAGGTATTCCAAACCTACCGGAGTGCGGAACACCCTGTCATCCAATGCTTTTTTATAAATAACCAGTACGGACTCCAGATTTGTCCGATCGATCCGCTTATCCAGATAAGCAATCTTCTGTCTCTCCTGCTCTGCCAGTCTGGCATCTTTCTCTGAATAGAATGCAAATCCGGACACTACATGATCCGTCCGGTTTTGCTGCTCCTGTTCTTTCTGTACATCCATTACTGGTTTTCCTCCGCGCTTCCTGCTGCAGCATTCTGCAATAAAATATGTTCTCCCTGTACCAGCGGGTAATGGACAGGACTATCACTGTCCAGATTCTCCCGGTACATATCTACTGCAGTAATCTGATGATTTTCATAGGTCGTATAATAGTAAATTCCTCTGTCTGCATTGCAGCAGGAAGTGTAGATAGTGATCTCATACTCCCCTTTGTCCAGCTGACAGCATCCTCTGGTCTGATCCACGCTCCCCAGAATATGGAAAAACTGGCTGACGCTCTCCGACTCAGACAATCCGGACAGGGAATTCATCTTCGTGAATGCCACCCGTACAAAACGGGATGCAGAAGACAGATCCCCGGGCAGTCCCATGGCTCCCATGCCTCTGCTGTACGGCTTCAGCTTCAGATCTGCGGAAAAACGGTTTGTCGGTGATTCGGAAGACAGGGACATATAATCGTTCAAACGAAACATCTGGATTGGAAACGGGGGATTGTTCGTCAATACTCCCACCAGGTTGTCATAGATCTTCAGTCCCTCCTGCACAGACTCGATTGTAATGGCCTCTTCCTTGTCTGCCAGAATCCAGTGCAGTGGAGAAACCGGATATTTTTCATTAAAGGGCGTATCCACCAGATTGATATGGGATAACAATACTCTGGCTTCCTGCACATTGGCACACTGCCCCAGAATCCAGGGGATGAACTCAAACTGGGCGATGTTGTCCTTACCTGTCTGCACTTTGCTGTATACTGCATTTCCCGGGAAATTCAGTCCCGCCATGCCGAGTCCTTTCTCATTCACTGCATCATAGTACAAAGGATAATCCCCTGCCATATGAGCAATGCCGATCATGGCATAATGCTCCGTCAGGGCATTCTGATGCCGTAGCGGAAAAGGATAATTGCGTGGTGTTACCGTTACCTCTTCCCCATAGTTAAATTCATAATCAAAAGTTCTGCCGAAATAAAAATCCTGTGATCTATAAGTTGCCGCTGTACACATAACATATACTCCTTTATTCTGATTCAAATAGATATAGAAACTAGTCTTAGTCTATAGCATTTGCAGAATGTTTGCAAGTATACGAAAACTGTTGACGCAAATCATATTCTTATCTTTACTAAGCAAATAATAGGGACCTTCGAGGCTGTTATCAGTATCTCGAAGGTCCTTTTCTGCTATATCTAATTCACTTGCCGATTAAGGATTACACCGTTTACAGGGCATATATCCCATATTGATGATATCTTCTCTGTTGCCGGTATATATCTCTTTGTTTTTCTCCTTCATCTGATCCACGCTGGAGCAGGACGGATAGTGGAATTTCATGGTGTTGGTATTCAGCACATAGGTAGTTTCCTGTGATTCCTGTGGCACTGACGGTTCCGGTGTGATCTGCACCGTAGTGTCTGTCTGGGGTTGTTGTGTTGGTGTTTCTATCACAATGGGTGCTGCCGCTTCCTGGGATGCCGCGTTGCTCTCTGTCCAGTTATCCCCTGTAGCATAATCAATACCGATCCCCGGCTGCACATTGTAGGCAAATACACAGAATTGGATTCCCTCTCCGACATCTTCCACAGAATAGGCTTCCATGAGGACACCGTCTGCCAGCAGGTTATCCCCGTCAAATATGGGAGTGACACGGTACAGGACATGATTCCCTGTATTTTTGATATAATCACAGACTTTCGTCTCAAAAGGAAGCATTCCCTGCACGTTGAGATATCTGGTTCCTGTGATCAGGTTCTGCGGATTGGCGTTTTCCGCCGCCAGCATGTAGGCGATCAGGTGGCAGCGATTGTATAGGTATTTTCCGTCCACGTTATCGTATTTCACCAGATGCCATCCGGTAGGCTTCACAGCTCCGATCTCCCCTCTCGGTTCTGTCGGCATCAGATCCTGTCCCACGTTGGCATATGCCACGCCACAGCGCCCCAGGCTATCCAGCTCGCTGTATGTCTCGAAGGACTGTGTAGTCAGATCTGCTTCTGTGAAATAAGGTTTGTTGCCATTGACTTCTGTATAAGGTGTGCCGGAGTATGCCGGAATCTCCCGGAGGGAAAATGCTGACGTGCCCTCTCCTGTCGAAGCATCTGTTGCAGATGTGACCTGCTGCGATTCTTGTGTATCCGAAGCGTTTTCCTGTGGCTGTCCGGATTCAGGTTCCGATGCTGCAGTCTCCGATGCCTCCAGCAATTCGTAGGGGATCGTCGCCGGCTGCTCTATCGTATAGGTATTATCCTGCGGCGTGACGGTGCTTTCCGCACAGCCGGTAAATGTCAATAGCAGTGCCAGCCATAATGACAATTGTGTTATCAAACGTTTCTGAGATCTGTTGTGTTTCATTTTCATAGCTTGTCAATTCCTCCCTTGTAAAACTCTTTGGAAATTATACCACATTTTTCATCTGACCTCTTCTTTTCATTGACAATTTTTTCAAAAAACAGTATGCTAAAAATATCTAAAAACACTTCAAATAATATGCCAATCATCTAAACATTTAGGCTTATTATTTGAGGTGTTTTTTTCTGCTTATTGACACACGTATTTACACGTATTATAATTTAAGAAAGGATATCAATGAAAACAAACGAACTGCTAAAACTATTAAAGAAAAATGGTTGTTCTCTTATCCGCCACGGAAGCAATCATGATATTTGGTATAGCTCTGTGACGGGAAAACAGTTTGCTGTTCCTCGACACAAAAAGGAAATAAAAACCGGAACTGCCATTGCTATTTTGCGCGATGCCGGAATGGATTCTTAGAAAGGAGATTCTTATGTCTAAATATGTTTATCCCGCTATTTTTACTTCTGAACCAGATGGAGGTTATTCTGTATATTTTCCCGATTTGGAAGGTTGTTATACCTGCGGCGACACACTGGCTGATGCTCTGTTTATGGCTGAAGATGCCCTCGCGCTTATTCTCTATGGATATGAAAAGGACCAACGCCCCATTCCACAGCCCTCCAAAATGTCAGGCATCAAAGTTACTGCGGATTCCTTTTTAAGTATGGTTGCATGCGATACCCTGGAATATCGCAAACGTTTTAATAACAAAGCTGTTAAAAAAACATTGACTATTCCCGAATGGCTGAATGAAGCTGCTGTTGCAATGAATATTAACTTTTCACAGGTATTGCAGGATGCTCTTTTGCAGCGAATCAGTCCTCAATAATGCACACACGAAAAATAAAAAGTGCCGCAAAAACGGCACTTTTTCTATGGAGTTATCTGTGTCAATGTCGAACACTTTCTGTTAGACCTTTTGTCCTGGAGTTCTGTGATCTCCGTTAGCGTATCCAGTTCAATGGTTGTTCTGTCATCGCAATACCACCATGTAATAACCAAACGGTCATTATATACATATATCTTATCTATGAAGTAGTCCAGAATTTTGTTTCTGGTGTCCTCATCATCAAAGTCGGCTTTTGCATACATATCGAAATATTTCTTGATGCTGTTCTCGTCCTCTGCCAGAGCGTATTTTAATTTTTCAGCTTCCATGGCTTCTTTCAGATTGGCTTTGTCTTTCTCCAGCTTCTCCAGACGGCTTGTCACGGCATCTGAAATCACACCTTTTTCAATGACTTTAATCAAATTGGCAATTCCTTTTTCCGTCTCCTTTAGCTCATTCTCCAAGACCGCAATATAGCCATTGTCCGTATATAGCTTTTTGTAATATTCCGAAATATCTACCGCAAGACTTATGAGGTTTTCATCGTCCCTTAAAAACTCACGCAATACCCATACCACATGAACCTCCAACAAGTCCTTCGGTATGTTTTTCAGACAACACTTGTGCTTTCTGTGATTTTTGCAGGCATAGTAATATAGAAGATATAAGGAAATGATAATTCCCCTGTAGAAATGATAATAGTACTATTTCTGCTCCGGCTTGCGTAGATTCTTTATCTTCTTTTCAAAGAATCTCCAGAGTTCTTCGCCATTCTCACGTAGCTGTACATATTCCTCTGCCCATTGCAGAACCAGCTTTTCATTCTCCGCAGACTGTGTAGTTATGGGAGTTTCATAAGGCGGTATCCCGCTATCCAAAGTTTCTGCCACTCCCCACATTCTGCAAATCCGCATTGCTGTTCTGTAGACTTCTTCTTTTTGCGTGTTGCCGCTCATCCGTTTTTCTCCTTTGCATCCGTTTTTTCTGATAGTCCACGCCGCCGTCTGATTTCATAAAAAAACATACATCCGACTTGTTTCTAAAACAAACCCAGATGTATGTTTAAATTTCTTTTTGCACTTTCCCAAAGTTGAAACATACATCTGAACCTGATCTCTTCTTTTCCTGAATTATCAGTCAAAAAAAGAGACACAAGTAACTTGATGTCTCAACCTACTCAGAAATTAGCACACTTTTTCGGTTTTGTCAAGAGGATGGGCGGTTTTTGGGGGAACAGGCTTTTCTCTATGCCTGTTCACACTCAATGCGGAAAATATAGTAGCAGGCAAAATTACCGAAAATCTTTCGATCCGCTTCCAGCTTGCTGATGTCCGGCACATTCACCCCGTTGTTCTGTAGATAACGGAAATAGATACGGACGCTGTCCATGAACCGGTTGTGCTGGCTGGTGCGGTAGCTGTCGTTCTCGGCTTTCTCTTCTCTGCTCATTTCACTGAACCGATACCGCATCGTTGCATACTTGTAGGCAAACTCTTTTACATCTGCATACAGTTCTGCGGCAGTCTCGTCCTTTTCCTTCTGTGCTTCCAGTACCTGATATACTTCCTCAAACTTCTCTAATTCCATGCTGCTTTCTCCTTTCGCTTTCCCTTACTTTTATCCTGTATTTTATTATGAATGTTCCGACACAGGATGTCAAACATTCTTCCTGCAACCACTCGTTGGTACAACTGTTTTTTCGAGCCTTTCTTCTCTGCTTATCTTTTGGAAAATGATTTTGTGAAAATAAGTCTGCCGTAAGGTGCAGCTTCTCTTATTTTTTAGGTCTCTTTTCAAAAGCATTTTTCATTCTTTTACATCGCAGATGTGACAAGCTCTACTTATGCCCTTTTTGCTTTCCGGAGCCTTTAGCGGAGAAAGCAATGAGATTTCTGCGAACCCCCCGTAACTATGCGGGTTTGAGCCTGTAAACGAGCCGTCAGAATATTGGCACTTTTCTGTAAACATTGTTTACAACTGTAAACGAGAGTGCCAGAACGCCCGTAAAATGGGCATTTTTTAAGTGAACTTGTTTACAAGCCGTAAGGGTCTGTGACGACGTGTAAACGGGACACTATTTGCAAAATTTGTAAACAATGTTTACAAGAAAGTTCTTTGCGCAGACCCTAGACTGCACCGTAAGGTTCTGCGCAGCTTGTTCTAAAAAATAAGTTCCCTTACGGGAACCTTCTGAAAACATGTGACCGCTGCCGGTCGTTCTGTGCATCGTGCCATACCTTTTTCTTTCAAAAGTGAACCATTCCATGTACCGGTTTCCGCCCAGATGTGGGTCAATCTTGGGCGCATATTGGTACACAAATGCAGGGAATGCCTGTTCTTTCCTTTTTAGTACAATCCGTGGTTCATTCTGCTCCCAAAGATGGTACTTTATCTGGCTAAAAAATGGGCGGCCTTTCGGCTGCCCGTAGATTCTCTAGTTTATTCTGAAATTATATGCCTTTTGTCGTGAACGCTTTCTGAGTCTTGCCGTCACATATATGATCTGAAATTCTGCGTTCCACTTCTTGATATTTGTAGCCACAAAGACCGTCATCACAACGGTAAGAATTGTCATACTAAGGCTTGTGCAAAACAGACACTCCACATACTTTGCTGCCAGTACTCCCGCAAGAACCATTCTGACCGGAACGGGTACTGCAAGAAGAATCTGTAATAACGTTCTCTCCATCAGACAGAACAGGACAATCCATAAGTCTCTGATACTTGAAACCACTCTCTTCCTCATATTTGCCACACTCCTTCCAAGTCTCCCACCGGCAGTCCGGCGGACTGCAAAAAAGAACCTGCAAAAGCAGGTTCCTTAAATGAGTGAAAAGCCTTGTCGAAGAATGGTGTTCCAGTTGCTTTTTTGATAAAGAAAACGTACAATGATTACCACCTTCTTGTCTTCATCTATGGTATAAAACGCAAGATAATTGTTTACCCTAATAAATCGAATTCCCCAACCAGCCAAAACGGGATCATCCACCAGCTGTAGTTTCTCCGGCATCTGGGTCAGTTCACCGATTTTTTCTGTCGCAACATCCAGCAAATGGTCGGCTGCCTGTGGGTTCTTCAAGACAAATTCGATGTAATCTGCTGCTTTCGCAATGTCATGCTCCGCAGTTTTGGTGATGTGTACCTGATAATTCATCTTCTACGGCGGCTCCGAATATCAGCCATGGCTTCTTGGAACGGTCTGGTATTGCCAGCGGCAACATCGTCCATTCCTTCCTTAATCTGGCTATATAGTTCAAATCGGCTGGTTAATTCTTCGTATGCCTCAATGCTCATTACAGCAAGGTCACCTTTTCCATTCTTCGTAATAAAAACAGGTTCCGGGTAGTTATGACAGTAGGTCGATATTTCATTATAATTGTTCCGCAAGTCAGCACTTGATTTAATGGTCGGCATAAAAGCACCTCCTTCTGTGATAGTAAAATTATACACAAATTTTGTTATGCAGTCAATGGAGTATGCTATTATTCTTTGCGGTATGCTCTTCCTTATTCCTCTGTCAACAATTCTCCCTTGCACACACGGTCTCAATGTCAGCACTCAAAATATCGAAATGGCAGTCCTCACATTGCAGTAAGATATTTTCGGGGTTATCTTCCGCACCCTCGAACGTGATTTTCACATTATGCCCCATGTGCTTCTGTAGAGCATTCCATAAGTCCATATCTCGATCCATAATTTCTTTACCATTCTGTCTAACGACAGCCTTTCTTTTTCGTATTGCACCCGGTCTGTACAGCAGACCTTCCGTAAAATAGGAAAAGCGGACGCATCAGCGTCCGCCTTGGTACTTGCTATTTAATTTCCGAACGACACTTCCACATCAGGGTTCTGCTCCTGCCACTTCTTCAAGCCGTCTTCCTGCGTGGGCGGAGTCATAGACCAGCCTACGTTAGAGCTGGAAGCGCTGGTGTTCTCATCGGCAGTTTTAGGGGCTGCTGCGACGGTGTTTTCCGTTACGACGGGTTCTGTGCAGGATGCAACAGAAGAGTCTGCGTTCGTGAATACTTCGTATGCTACGATGGTGTCATTCACATCCAGTCCACCCATGTTCAGCGGGATTCTCTTTATTGCTACAGCACCAGCTACATGTCTGCTGTCCATGTAGTTGTCATAATGTCCCTGGCTGTCATGCCATTTCTGGTGGATGAAGGATGCGCTCACTTCGTCAGGCTGTCCTGCCTGATAATTTTCTGCTGTGGTGGCACCTGCATGTCCATTATCTGCATTACATCTTTCCACTGCAAGATTGTATAGGTCTTCGGACCATGTCAGTTCGGGGATACCTGCTGCACTACGTTCGGCATTGACCATTGCAAATACCTGTTCTGCCATGGCCCTGTCGAAGTATGCGTCTTTGTTTGTTGTGGTGGTTGTATTTCCAGTAGCACCGTCACCGTGAGTCTTCATGAAGTTCTCAATTTGTTCTTCGGTAATACCAAAGGTGTCGTCTACTTTATTACTTGCATACTGGTTTCCAGCAGTATTGCTGTTGTTGTTTGCAGCAACGGTATTTGCAACAGGCTTTTCGGATACGATGTACTTATCACTTACATAACCAGTGGTGTTATTCCAGTCAAAGCGATACCAACCTGTCTGGTCGCATTTACCCGTAATGGTGATTTCCTGGCTGGCTTTCAGGCTGCCAATTTTCTTACCATCGGTGCTGGGCAGGTCTCTGACATTTACTGCGGATTTTGCATACATGGTCTGGGTCATCTCGGTACAGGTGTATCCTGCTTCTGCAGCTGCCCCTGCGGATGCTGCCACCGGCTCCGCAGAAGGCTTTGTATCGGGCTCCGCCGTAACTGCAACCGGTTCAACCGGCTCTGTCGCAGAGCCTTCATCAACCGTTTTCGCAGGTGCCTCTGTAGGTTCTGCGGCAGGCTTTTCTGTCGGGAGCACTTCCGCCGATTCTGTCGTGGTCTCTGTGACAAATGCTGCGATTTCCTCCATAGCGTCTGCTTCTGCGTTTCCACATGCGGTAAGCATACACGCTGCGCAGAGGACTGCCACCACCATCTTCACGGCATCCTTACGATTCTTATATTTCTTCATTGCTTTCCCTCACTTTCCTTTGCAAAGGAATTATTGCTTCACCGTTGAGGTACAGATATATCTGTCATCCCATTGCTGTACTTTGTCTTCATATAATTCATTCAGATGTTCATAGCCAATGAAGTAAACATCCCCTTTCATAAACGCTTCTCCGTGTACCCCTCCTGCATACATACCCCAATTATAATATTTTCCATCCGGCGTAGCAACATCTTCCACATCAACACTTACGGTACCGTCACTTGCAATCTTAAGATTGCGATATCTTCCGTAATAGTAATAGATCTGTGAATTTCCAGTGCTATCATCTACCGCCGTTATTTCATATATGAAGTAAAGATAATTCGGCGTACTCATCCCTTCATCTCTCGCACAGAGGAAATAATTTCCCAACAGCTTCATCTCTGCCAGCCGCCAGTCCCATGTATTTTCCGCCTCTTCCTGCAATATTCCCTGTACTTTTTCATCCATTTGCTTCAACAGATCCGCCGGAATCTGAGAGAAATCGTAGACATAGCCGTCCAGACCTTCTACTGTGAAATCTTTTGATAAGGCAATAGGGCGTTTTCCCTGCATGGCACAGAATTGCATTATGTCCTGACCATCCGGCGCCGAGATGTTGACCGTAATGGTATCACCGTTTTCCAGTCCTCTGCTGATATGCTCTGCGTCCGCAGACTCTTCTGCCCTGTTGTTAAAATCTGTATCGGAGTTGGTCCAGATAAGTCCCGGTACGTCCGAGCCCGCCGGATGTTCGATATAATCAACACTCACAAAGGGCAGCTTTCCCCTATAGTTTATTTCGGTTCCTTCAAAGGGATCCCAATCCTCCGGCTCTTCCAGACCTTCTACGGTAAATGTCATATCTGAATATACAAACTCTGCCTTTATTTTTTTCGCAAGCTCATCCAGTTCCTTTTCCTGCACGTTCCATTGCAGTGTAACGGCATCCCCATTCTGCAGGCCGCTCATCTTATCCAGTGAATAAGAAACACTCTCCACGAACTGACGTGTATCCTCATTGGCGGCAGCCTGTTCATTTTCATGTTGCTCTTCTGTCAGTCCGAAAGTCTCCCAATGGTCCAGGATAATATCGTTTCTTATCTTTAACTCATTTATTTCCGCTTGTCCCGCGGTATTATATCCCGAAAAATTTACCTCTACATAATCATTCAGATTAATTTTCGTCTTCCCGCATCCTGTCAGGGCAAACATGGTCAACAGCAATGCCCCTGCCAGCACCAGGCCTTTCTTTCCTCTTTTCATGGTAGTTTCATCCTTTCTCATAGTATTATACTTTCTTATTTTTTGATCATTTTCATCAGGTACTCATGAATGATAAATTCTGCATTTTCAACCAATATGGATTTCTTTTTACGACGCTCTTCCATTTCCAGAAATTTCTTGGGAATATAAATTTCAAAAAGCTCAAGTACGGCTAAAAAATAGAATGCCCCATTTATCTCCTTGTCCGGAAAATACATAACCGCCAGTGTGATCAGATACCATACCACCGGAAATATCTTGGAATAATGTTCGTTTTTTACTTCTGCCCGGTAAGCACAGAAGCACAAACTTACCACGAATAATACCATTAATGCGATTGCTATTATTTTGTACATGGTGCTTATGTACATATACTGCATGAGCAAATCCCAGGCACTCAGCCATGCGAAAAAAGATAAAAACGTAACGACTCCGCGGAGCAGCACACCTAACAGGTTGAATACCTTTTCTCCGTATTGTATTCCTAACATAAAACCAATAAATTCAAACATATGTATTCCTCCTACCAATATCTTCTGACAAAGTCCTTGATGTTATCCATCTGAATAATCTGATACATTCCGATCATATTGCTGAATCTCAGCTGATTATCGATACTACGATTACTGTCAATGATTTCCTGTGTCATCTGCATCTGATGAGCATACAGTTTATCCATCTCATATAGATTTGCCAGTTCTTTCATGGTTGTCGCTCTTTTCTTCTTCATGTAATCTATAAAAGTAAGAACAACATTAGGAGACAGATATGCCGACGGGAACCATCCATTTGTTAATTCCTTCAAAGCTTTATCCTGCTTTGCCCCATCCGCCTGTAATTGGATCATTTTCTGTAAGTAAGGCTCATTGTATTGCCGTACATGCTCATTGTACTTGTCTATATAAGATTGATTGCCCCGTAATCCCATTCTTATGGCGAAAACTGTCAGGGGAATCAGTAGCGCCAGAATCAAATAAGCTCCCAGGTTCCCTGACATAATCCCCTGCACAAAAATCTTCGCAGTTTGTATCACCGTCAACGCTAATATGATCAGGGAAGCTTTTGCCAGTTTTTCATGGGTTTTTCGCATCAGTAAATAAAAAACCGAAAGAAGCACAATCATAAAAAACGAACTAAAGTCCCGGGTAAAAAGTCCCAGCAGCAAATAAAATAGAGCAAACAACACAACCACAGAAGTGAAAACTTTGCTTGTGGTTCCATTCATTTCCAGATATTCCTTTTTCTCCTTTAACTTTCTCTTTTGATCATGCCACTGCTCCACATCTCTCTGATACTGGTCCATGACATACCAAATAGTAACTAATTTGTCCTGTAATTCCTGTCCTTCCGGTTCCGGCATAATTTTTATCTCCTTTGTATTTTTAATTTTTGCAGTACTTTCTTCTTACGTTATTATACTCAATATATTAAGTATAGTCAATTTACATTTCTTCATCTTTCTCCTCCTTTTTTATTTATGGATCGTTTTATGGTTACCCACTGTTCTCCATCGTACAAAAAACGGAACAGCCATCCCGAACCCGTTCTCTGAACAGATCCTGATGTATGTTCCGTTGTTGTGCGCATCCCTTTTGCAATAAAAAAAGCCGAAACATACATCTTGTTTTATTTCTTTTCTTCCCCTTACATCGCGGGCATTTCACCCGGAAATAGGTATAAAAAAAGAAACAAAACATTTACGTATTGTTTCAAGCTACGCAGAATATACCATATTTTTGTCCATTTGTCAATAGTTTTACAGAATTTTGTTAATTTTCCTCTATATTTTTCGCATTATAGTCAATCTATTAGGTATAGTCAAAGAATTAAGTATGATACTCTTTTTATAGTATTGATCAGGAGGCTCGATTCGACAACATGATATCATACAAACCATTCTTTGAAACTTTGCTTCGTAAGAACATAACAGAATACGAACTGATCTTTAAGCATGGTATTTCCGCCAATACCATCCACCGTATGAAGAAAGGCGAGGCCATCACCACGAAGACACTGGATGTACTCTGCTATATCCTGGACTGCCCCGTTTCCGATATTATCGAACACGATAAGACAAAATAACTGCCTGCAGGAATCATAACCACCGGCTGAGCCGGTGGTTTGTTCTGCCCCTATAAGGGGCTGTTACCGGCACTGGATCTAAAGACCCGTTGAAAGCTCGCCAGCCGCAACATCATTTCTCTGCAGAGCCCTAAAGGGCTCATCTTATTTGCTTTGTTTTACTGGCTCACCCGTAAACGGGTCAATATACTCTTTTAGTGTCATTTGGTCGTATTCCAAATCCTCTTTTAATTGGTTCTGGATATACTCTTGGATCTTTTTCGCATTTTTTCCTACAGTATCTACATAATAACCAAAAATGCCGATTGCCATACTTATACTTCAGGTTTGCATGCCTTTCAAATATCATCAGTGTACTTTTTCCTTTTAGCTAACCTACAAAACTTGCTACACTGATGTTTGGCGGAATCTCTACAAGCATATGCACATGATCCGGACATATCTCTGCTTCCACTATATTGACTTCTTTTCTTTTACACAGCATGCTCAAAATATTTGCTATGTCCTGACGTAACGCTCCATATGCTACTTTTCTTCGGAACTTTGGCGCAAGCACAATATGGTACTTACAATTCCATTTACTGTGTGATAAACTATTTACATCCACTTTGGATACCTCCTTTGATTAGTGCGGTTGGCGAACCAACACTATTATATCATTGGAGGTTTTTACTGTAAGCTAAAGCGATTGTTGTCCACCTGCATAGCAGGTGGTTTTTTTAAGGATTGCCTTACAAAAAATAGCGATACTGTACGAGGTGTAATCACCTACCTACAATATCGCTGCTTTCCTGTAGATTCTATCTACAATAACCGTTCTCACAATTACCATTCCCTCTGTGAAACCAAGCAGAACATATTCCTGTATACCACAATGTTATACAGGGTGTTCGACTTGTTACGGTTTAGTGGAGTAGACGGGAGTCGAACCCGTGTCCAAAAGCCTATTCCCTGTCCTTCTACGAGTGTAGTTTATTCTTTGACATTCCCTCCGCACCCCGGGAATAAACACCCTGAGCATTTCAGTAGCTTCATGTTACGCCCATATGCGCAAAGCTTTGCATATGTCGTTTCTCACATGTTTGAAGCCGGGATCCTAAGGTGTGAGTGCCCTAGGGCCGACTGCTGCCATTAGGCAGCGTATGCTAAATTATCGTTAGCGTTTAATTTTAATTTGGCCATTTAACGCATTACCATGCGACTCGCTTCTCCAGCTGCAAAACCCCTGTCGAAACCTTTACTACCCCTTATTCAATTGTCAGACCAAGTATACTTGATGGCACACACACTGTCAAGCACTTGCAGTAAAGCATTGCAGGATCAGAGCCTGTGGATCACAGATTGCGGACCTTGAATTCCTTCTCTGCCTCTCTGCGCTGATCCTTTTTGGCAATGGCTTCCCTCTTGTCATAGAGCTTCTTACCACGTGCCAGCCCGATCTCTACCTTTACCTTACCGTCTTTAAAGTATACCTGCAAAGGGACTAATGTATACCCTTTTTCCTTGATCTTGCCCAGCAGTTTGTTGATCTCGTACTTATGCAACAGCAGTTTTTTCACACGAAGAGGATCTTTGTTGAAAATATTCCCCTTCTCATAAGGACTTACATGCATTCCGTAGACGAATACTTCTCCGTCTTCAATGCGGATGAACGCCTCCTTGATACTGCACTTGCCCATACGCATGGACTTTACTTCCGTGCCGTGCAAGGCAATGCCGCACTCATAGGTCTCATCAATGAAAAAATCATGATATGCTTTTTTATTGTTCGCGATCAGCTTCTGGGACTCTTTTCCTTTTGCCATGGCTACCTCTTCAAAACCTTGTAACTATTCAGAACCCATTCACAAGGCGCACCTGCGGAGCTTCTTTTTAACGGCTCTGAATAGTTACAGTTTACTATATTTTCCGTATTTGTCAATGAACTAACAGTTCATTTGATTCATGGGTTTATTTATCCACCAGCCGGAAATTAATGGTCCGCATAAAACGGTCACAGTCTTCCACTTCGATCCTTACCGGCATTCCCAGTTTGAAGCAACGTCCGGTGGCTTCTCCCACCATCTCACAGGCTGCCTCATTGTAGTGATAATAGTCGCCCGGGATCGTGGAAATATGGATCAGCCCTTCCACGGTATTGGGCAGTTCCACATACAGTCCCCAGCCGGTGACACCGGAGATCACACCCTCGTATTCCTCTCCGATGTGCTGTTCCATATATTCTACCTTCTTCAGCTTATCCGTCTCCCGCTCCGCCTCATCGGCACGGCGCTCCATTTCAGAAGAATGCTTCGCCACCTCCGGCAGAATCTCACGATAATGCTCTATGCGCTCTTCCTTCAGACGTCCCCGCAGCTGTTCCTTGATAATACGATGGATCTGCAGATCCGGATAACGGCGGATCGGCGAAGTAAAATGACAGTAATACTGACAGGCCAGTCCGAAATGTCCGGTACACTCCGTGCTGTATTTTGCCTGTTTCATGCTGCGCAGGGTCAGTCTGGCGATCATAGGCTCTTCGGGAGTTCCCTCAATCTTCTGTAACAGCTTCTGGATCTCCTTGGGATGGATCTCCTCCGTGGAGACCTTGCTGTTCCTGCGCCCCAGCGCCTTCATGTAATAGCCATAATTGCTGATGAACGTAGACAGCTTCTGGATCCGCTCCGGATCCGGTACATCATGGACGCGGTAGACGAAGGGCAGCTCCTGCCAGTAAAAATGCTGTGCCACTGTCTCATTCGCTGCGAGCATGAAATCCTCGATCAGCATAGTCGCTATATTCCGCTCGTAAGGCTTAATATCCAGTGGATGTCCTTCCTTATCTAACAGAATCTTGCACTCCGGAAAATCGAAATCAATGGATCCCCGCTTCTGTCTCTTCTTCCGCAGTTTGTCCGCGAGCTCAGCCATTTGTTGGAACATAGGGAGCAGTTCCCTGTACTGTGAATAGTCTGTTGAGATTTCTACGCCTTCCCCGGAGGTTCCGTCCGTCATACCGGAATTATGCTCTACACACTCCGGCTCCTCCAGCAGCTTTTTCACCACAGTATAAGACATTCGCTTATTGACCCGGATCACAGATTCGCAGATCTCATAGTCCACGATCTCGCCCTCTTCATCCACCTTCATCAGGCAGCTTAATGCCAGACGGTCCACGCCTTCGTTCAGGGAACAGATACCGTTGCTCAGTGCATGGGGCAGCATGGGGATCACACGGTCTACCAGATAGACGCTGGTGCCGCGCTTTAATGCTTCTCTGTCCAGTGCGGAATTCTCCTGCACGTAGTTCGTCACGTCTGCAATGTGTACTCCTAAGTGGTAATATGTCCCATCAAAGGATACACTGACAGCGTCATCCAGATCCTTGGCATCCTCTCCGTCGATGGTCACCATGGTCACATCCCGCAGATCCCTGCGTCCGGCACAATCCGCCTCGGATACCTCCTGGGATACCCTCTCCACCTGGCTCATGATCTTCTCGCCGAATTCCACCGGCAGATCAAAGCCACGTACGATAGACATGATATCTACACCGGGATCGTTGATATGTCCCAGGATCTCCACGACTTTGCCCTCAGGACTCTTCGTATTCGTGCCGTATCCGGTGATCTCCACCACGACCTTATGTCCGGTCATGGCCCCCTTCGACCACTCCTTCGGCACAAAAATATCCTGTGCTATCTTCGTGTTATCCGGAATGACAAAGCCAAAATTACTCTTGGACTGCTCATAGGTTCCCACCACCTGAGTCATACCCCTGACAATGATGCGGATAACCTGCGCTTCCTGGCGTTTGCCGGTCTTCACAGGCAGAAGTGCCACTTCCACGGTATCCTTATGGAATGCTCCACCCTGCTTGTCCTCCGGAATGAACAGATCCTCGTCTCTGCCCTCTACCTCCACAAATCCAAAGCCTTTGGCATTGCTGATAAAGGTTCCCGTCAGAACCTTACCGTTGGACTTCATATATTTTCCCTTAACGGTCAGGGTAAGCTTTCCTTCCGCTAAAAGTTCCCGCAGAATCTCACGAAACTCTTCCCGTTCTTCTTTTGCGACCTGAAGAAACATTGCCAGTTCCTTTTCCTTCATCGGAACGTAAAAATCATCCTTCACCAGATCACAAATTACTTTTTTTCTCTTCTCTCTGATTTCGTTTATCATGTAACCTCTCTCAAACAGTAACTATCCAGAACTCCATTCGCAAAACCGCCTCTACGAGGCTCTGAATAGTTACATATAACAAAACACTCTTGTATGCCATGCACACAAGAGTGTCATCCTTCGTAATGATTAAAATACGTTCAGATTCAGTACGACTGCAAGTAACATGAAGAATACTGCAAGGATCTTCGTGATCTTCACCAGCATACCTTCCATGGAACGTCCTTTATTTCTGCCCCAGTAGGTCTCAGCAGCGCCGCTGATGGAACCCAGTCCTGCGGATTTACCTTCCTGCATCAATACTAACACTGTCAGTGCTACACATACCAATATAAAAATTATGTTGATTACTACTCTTAATGCTTCCATTTCACACCTCCTAATGTCAAGCAGATTTTATATTACCATATATTGTACACAATTGCAACAACATTTTACAATACAGCGCCGAAAACGCGGCACAAAAAAGAACCCCCGGAAATCTTTACGATCTCACAGGGGGCCTTCGTTTTTATTCTGAATGATCAGATCCACAGATTACTCTGCGATGTCACCATACATGAAGTACCAGAAACCATAAGCGGAATGCCAGATACCGGTGATCTTCTCGCTCTGCAGCCAGAAGTCATTGTAGTAAGCAACAGGGATGCATCCTACCTGCTCCATCAGAACATCCTCAGCCTGATGAAGAGCTGCGGAACGCTCAGCGGTATCCATGGTGGAAGCTGCCTTCTCCATAGCTGCATCGAAGTCAGCATTGGAGAACTTACCATCGTTGTTACCGTTGCCGGTGCAGAACAGGTCTAACATATTGGAAGGATCGCTGTAGTCTCCTACCCATCCGTTACGTGCTACCATGTACTCACCGTTACGTCTCATCGGAGTGAAGCTGGACCACTCAACGATATTTACTTCTACGTTAATACCAAGCTCGCCCCATGCCTGCTGTAAGTACTCAGCAACAACCTTGTGGTAACCTGCATCGTTGGTAGTATAGGTGATGGTAGGAAGTCCTTCACCGTTAGGGTAGCCGGCATCAGCTAAGAGCTGCTTAGCTTCCTCAAGGTTAGCATCGAAATCCTCGGAGATATAGCTCTGACCACCGTTAGCATTTGCATTGAAGGAGCTGCCGTCGGTATCTACCCAGCCCTCACCTACGAGGTTGTATGCGGGAGAGTAGGTTCCCTGCATCAGGGTATTTGCTACATAATCACGATCAATTGCCAGGCTCAGAGCCTTACGAACATTTACATCTGCGAATGCAGGATCTTCCAGGTTCATGGACAGATAGTAAGTTCCCAGGTTAGGCTCTACATGGAACTCGGGGTTACCCTGTAAGCTGGGGATCTCCTGGGTAGGAACATCCTTGATGAACAGTACATCACCGGACTGGTATGCAGTATAAGCTGCGTTGGAATCCTCCATCAGTACGAATTTGATGCTGCCAAGCTTGATCGCATCTGCATTCCAGTAGTTAGGGTTCTTGGACATAGTAATGTGAGAACCGGGTACCCACTCGGTAATGTAGAAAGGTCCGTTGGAGATATAGGTCTCAGCTGCGGTAGCCCATGCATCGCCGTTAGCCTCTACGGTTGCCTGCTGAACAGGGCTCAGGGTAGCGAATGCTGCCAGAGACTCGAAGTAAGGGCAGGGATTGGAAAGCTCTACAACGAAGGTCTTAGCATCGGGAGCGGATACTGCCAGAGCATCCAGATCACCTGCCTGTGCCTCGTCAAAGCCCTTAACCATACCCAGAACAGTCTCAGCATAAGGAGCTGCTACTACGGGATCGCATACACGCTTCCAGCTGTATACGAAATCGTCTGCGGTCAGATCACTGCCGTCAGACCACTTTAATCCATCACGAAGATGGAAGGTCCAGGTAAGACCATCTTCAGATACTTCCCAGGTCTCAGCCTGTCCGGGAGCGATCTTACCATCCTGGTCAATTGTCAGAAGACACTCAAAAGAGTGAAGCAGCATATTACCGCCATCTACTGCACTGTTCAGTGCGGGATCAATGGTCTCGGGATCGGGACCGATCTGAACGGTAAGCTGTTTGCCTTCGGTACTAACTTCGGTTGCTGCTGCATCGGTCTTGGTGCTGTCAGTTGCACTGGCACTGCCGGTTGCAGAAGAACCATTGTCGCTGCTGCCGCATGCTGCCAGAGAACCTACCAGCATTGCTGCGGTGAGCAGCATAGCTAACTTCTTTTTCATAAAGTTATCCTCCTCTTTCTTTTCATACAAAAGCACTATGCTTTGTATAGCTTTATATTAAACAGCTAAATTGCTCAGCTGTCAATACCTAATTTCAGGCATTGATCTTCTCCACATGGTGGCAAGCCACGTAGTGACCCTTTTCCACTTCTCTCCATTCGGGTTCCTTCTGTGCACAGCACTCATCCGCATAAGGACATCTGGTGCGGAAACGACATCCGGTAGGAGGATTTAAGGGGCTGGGTACATCTCCCTGCAGAACAATACGTTTGCTTGCTCTTGCCTTGATGGGATCTGCAATGGGGATCGCAGAGATCAGGCTCTTGGTATAAGGATGCAGGCTTCGTGCTACCAGCTCGTAGCTGTCTGCCAGCTCTACCATTTTGCCCAGGTACATAACGCCGATACGGTCGGAGATATGTTTTACGACAGAGAGGTCATGTGCGATGAACAGATAGGTCAGTCCCATCTGCTCCTGCAGCTCCTCGAACATATTCACCACCTGTGCCTGGATCGATACATCCAGTGCGGAGATCGGCTCATCGCAGACGATGAACTGCGGGTTCACTGCCAGTGCTCTCGCAATGCCGACACGCTGACGCTGTCCGCCGGAGAATTCATGAGGATATCTGTTCGCATGCTCAGAGTTCAGTCCAACCTTCTCCAGCATGGAAATGATCATATCATGACGTTCCTTCTTATTGGCAGCCAGCTTATGAATATCTATGGCTTCCCCTACGATATCTCCTACGGTCATTCTGGGATCCAGACTTGCATAAGGATCCTGGAATACCATCTGCATCTTCTGACGGTAAGGCAGCATATCTACCTTTACTTTATTTTCAACGTCCAGGATCACCTTGCCGTCAAATGTGATCTTGCCGCCGGTGGGCTCATATAATCGTAAGATAGAACGTCCGGTGGTGGTCTTACCACAGCCGCTCTCTCCTACCAGTCCGAGAGTCTCACCTTTATTCACAAAAAAGCTGACATCATCCACGGCCTTCACGAACTTACGGTTTTTACCCATGCCGCCTGCGGGGAAGTATTGCTTCAAATGTTCAACCTGAAGTAACTTATCACTCATTGGTATTTCCTCCCTCCATCTCAGCTTTCTGGTTCATAAAGCAGTGTGCATAATGCGTCTTACTGAAATCCGTCTTAGGAGGATTCTCTCTCAGGCAGATCTTCATGCAGTTCTTGCAGCGGGGTGCGAATGCACATCCCTCGGGAGGATTCAAAAGATCCACCGGATTACCCTCGATGGGGATCAGCTTCTCATGCTTCGTGCTGTCCAGACGGGGGATACTCTCCAGAAGGCCCTTGGTATATTCATGCTTCGGATGGTAGAAGATCTCGTCACAGGTACCGGTCTCCACGATACGGCCGGCATACATGACTGCAATACGGTCACACATGCTCGCCACGATACCCAGGTCATGGGTGATCATGATGATCGCCATGCCCAGCTTGTCCTTCAGCTCCATCATCAGCTCCAAGATCTGCGCCTGAATGGTAACGTCCAGTGCGGTAGTAGGCTCATCGGCGATCAGAAGCTTCGGTTCACATGCCAGCGCAATTGCGATCATGACACGCTGTCTCATACCACCGGACAGCTCGTGGGGATACTGCTTCATACGTTTCTCCGGTTCATTGATACCTACCAGAGACAAAAGCTCCACTGCTCTTGCATATGCCTTTTTCTTATCCGCATCGGTATGCAGACGGATTACTTCCATGATCTGATTACCAATGGTATATACGGGATTTAAGCTGGTCAGAGGATCCTGGAAAATAATGGAAACCTCTTTACCACGCATTTTGGAAAAATCTTTTTCGGTCATTTTCTCCACTTCGTGTCCATTGAAGTGAAGTTCTCCGCCGATCAGCTTACCGGGATAAGCGGTCAGTCCCATCAGACTGTATGCGGTTACGGATTTACCGGAACCACTCTCTCCTACGATGCCCAGTACTTCCCCTTCCTTCAGGTGAATGGAGACATCGTTCAGTGCCTTTACTTCTCCGGCAGGAGTAAAGAAAGAGAGACGTTCATGCTGTATATCTACCAGATAATTGTTATCCATCTTCACTACTCCTTCCATTAATTCTTAAGCTTCGGGTCAAATGCGTCACGAAGTCCGTCACCAAACAGGTTAAAGCTTAAGATGATCAGACTGATCAGCAGACAGGGTGCAAACAGCAGGTACGGGAATGTGATCATACCGTTAATGGCATCACTTGCAAGGCTTCCCAGGGAAGGCAGAGGAACTGCCACACCCATACCTAAGAAGCTCAGATAGCTCTCGGTAAAAATAGAGGAAGGGATCTGCAGTGTGGTGGTAACGATCAGCGTACCGATACAGTTAGTCAGCAGATGCTTTTTAATGATACGGCCATCCTTGGCTCCCAGAGCCTTGGCTGCCATGACATAATCATTTTCCTTCAGGGTCAGGATCTGGCTTCGTACCATACGTGCCATTCCTACCCAGTACAGCAATGCGAATACGATGAAGATACTGATCAGGTTAGATCCTACGATCTGCATCCATCCGAATCCGGGAAGCTGTGCCAGATTCGCCAGAGGGTCCTTTAACGCAAAGGACAGCAGCACGATCAGCAGGAAATCCGGTATCGTATAGATAATATCCACAATACGCATGATGATCAGATCCACCCATCCACCGAAGAATGCAGAGATGGAACCGATCAGGGAACCGATCACGAAAATGATGGCAGTAGCGATCAGACCAACCAACAGGGAGATACGGCTTCCCATCATAACACGGATGGCATAATCACGGCCCATTTTATCGGTACCGAGCACATGGGGGAATACCTTCTCTCCCGCATCCATACGCTCTATCTCTTTCTCAGAATACTGCATGGGGTGCAGATTCTCGCTTCCTTTGATCTGTGTCTTGTAATCATAGGGATAAAATGCCGGCACGATAAAGGAAAAGATCATAACTACAATAATAACGAAGAGGCTGACCATGGCAACCTTATTCTTACGAAGTCTGCGGAAGCCATCCTGCCAGAAGCCCACGCTCTCACGCATGATGACCTGGCTCTGCTTCTCTTCTTCGTTCGCCGGCATAAAATCTTCCGGTTTATATTTTACATGAAAGCTCATAGCATTCGGTTCTTTCATCGGTATCTTCCTTCCTGTTAATCTTACTTCAACTTGATCCTGGGGTCGACGAGCTTATATACGATATCCACCAGCACATTCATGACAACCATCAGTGTTGCGAGGAAAATGGTGGTACCCATGATCATGGTGTAGTCACGGTTAATGATCGAGCTGACAAATTCATTGCCCAGACCGGGGATCGTGAAAATCTTCTCTACTACGAAGCTTCCTGTCATAGTATAAGCCATCATAGGACCTACGTAGGTGATAACGGGGAGCAGTGCATTTCTCAGTGCATGCTTGAACAGACGGAAGAAAGGTTTTACTCCCTTCGCTGTAGCGGTTCTCATATAATCCTGTCCCAACACATCCAGCATGGAAGAACGCATCAGTCTCATAATATAAGCAGTTGGGTACAACGCCAGTGCGATCACGGGCATCACATAATGCTTCCAGGTGCCGATTCCGTAGGTGGGCAGTATCTTTACCTTACTTCCCAGGAAATACAGAAGCAGAGTACATATAACGAAGCTTGGTACCGCAATACCACAAGTGGAGATCACGGAGATCACGCTGTCCAGCGTCTTGCCACGATGGGTAGCTGCCAGACATCCCAGTGGGATACCTACCAACAGCGCTACGATAACGGAAAGTCCACCTACTCTTGCAGATACAGGGAACTTGGATACTATAATAGAAGTAACGGTTCTTCCTCTCTGCTTCAGACTCTCTCCGAAATCACCGTGCAAAGCATCTTTCATATACGTCAGATACTGCTGGGACAAAGGCTTGTCCAGTCCATATTTTGCCTCCAGGGCTGCCTGTGCAGCAGGGCTTACTGCTTTCTCCGAGAGGAACGGACCACCGGGGACCATGTTCATCAGGAAAAAGGTGAGTGTTGCTACTGTAAAAATCGTGATCAGCGCCAGACCGATACGTTTTGCAATATATTTAAGCATCTCTTCAACTCCTTGCTTTTCTTTTGCCTACGGACATTCATAAAATACACTTTTCGTATTTGTATGCAAGTATACACGTACGTAAAATGTACTTTACTTTTCCGACAACGACTTTTGTTATATTACAACACTTTTTCAAGGCTGTCAACTGAATTACATATGAAGCATCTGCCAGTTTCCGTGTTTTTCTTATTCCTGATTTATCTCCACCGTGTTCGTGTGCTACGCACATTTGTCTGTATATTTATGAAAAAGTTTTTCAATAAAAATAGTCTCTGTTTTTCAATTCCTGTATATAGTGTATATTTTCCAGTATATGATGTATATTTACACATTATATTTTTGTTCTTTTTTCTTTCTCCCATGTATGTCTCTATAGTTTTCCTCAAAAAAAAGAAGAATTTCCGGTGCAGAAAATTCTTCTTTTTTATACATTTTTTATTTTTTGTAGTTTTCATTTTGTTGCGCAGTCACTCAGATTTTGCAAAACGGCTCCATATATGCCGCGGCATCCTTTAACTCCTCTTCAATGGCAAGCAGCCGGTTGTACTTCGCCACACGATCGCTGCGACATGGTGCTCCGGTCTTGATCTGTCCGGCATTCAGTGCCACCGCTATATCTGCTATGGTGGTATCCTCCGTCTCGCCGGATCTGTGAGAGATCACAGCCTTGTAACCATTCTTGTGTGCCATTTCCACCGCTTCGAAGGCTTCGGACAGCGTTCCGATCTGATTGACTTTTACCAGAATGGCATTACCACAATGAAGTTTGATCCCGGCATCCAGCCGTTTTGTATTTGTGACAAACAGATCATCTCCCACTAACTGGATCTTATCCCCCAGCCGTTTCGTCAGCTCCTGCCAACCGTCCCAGTCATTTTCATCCAGTCCGTCCTCAATAGAGATAATGGGATAGTTCTCCACAAGCCGTTCATAATACGAGATCATTTCTCCGGTATCCCGCAGGACTTCCTCTCCCTTCAGCTTACTCTCTCCGGGGAAATGGTACATTCCCGTTTTTACATTATAAAGTTCGCTGCTGGCGGCATCCATGGCGATCTTGATATCCTGTCCCGGGACATATCCGGAAGCCTTGATCGCCTCCACAAGGAAATCCAGCACGCTCTCCGCATCCGGCAGATTGGGTGCAAAGCCGCCCTCATCCCCGACTCCGGTGGACAAGCCTTTCTCCTCCAACAGTTTTTTCAGATTATGATAAATTTCCGCACAGATCCGTAACCCTTCCGCAAAGGTTTCCGCCTGCATGGGCATGATCATGAACTCCTGGAAATCCACGGTGTTCGCCGCATGCTTTCCGCCGTTTAAGATATTCATCATAGGTACCGGCAGAAGTCTCGGAGAGATTCCTCCAAAGTAACGGTACAGAGGAAGTCCCAGTGCCTCCGCCGCTGCTCTTGCCACCGCCATGGATACCGCCAGCATGGCATTAGCGCCTAAATTACTTTTATTATCTGTGCCATCCGTCTCCCGCAGAATCCGGTCAATGTGAATCTGATCCAGAGCATTTTCTCCCAGTAAAACACCGACAATTTTCTCGTCTATATTTTTCACGGCATGCTGCACGCCCAGACCGAAATATCTGGTCTCACCGTCCCTGAGTTCCACTGCCTCGAACTGTCCGGTGCTGGCTCCGGAAGGCACTGCCGCCATACCTTTGGTGCATCTGCCGGTCTCTTTGTCCTTCACGGTAACAACCGCTGCCACCGTGGGATTCCCTCTCGAATCCAGGATCTCCCTTCCATGTACTTCGATGATCTCCAGATATTTTTCCATAAAAAACCTCCTTACAGGCATCCTTAACTTACTTTTTCTTAGGTAAGTATGTCCCATAAGGAGGTTATTATTCAGATCTGCTATGTGTTAATACGCTTTTCCGGCAAGGATCTCACAGTAATCCTTATAATTTTTCTCAAGTAGTGCCGGAGTATCCAGTCCATAGGGACACTTGGATTTACATCTGCCACAATGCAGGCAATCCTCGATTTTACGCATTTTTGCCTGCATCTCGTCTGTCAGCTGTGCAGCCGAAGGTGCTCTGCGGATCATCAGGCTCATGCGGGCACAGTTGTTGATCTCGATCCCTGCCGGACAGGGCATGCAATAGCCGCAGCCTCTGCAGAATTCTCCCTGTAGTTCTTCTCTGTCACGATCGATCACCGCCTGTAATTCGGGTGTTAATGCAGGAGGATTATCTATATAGGACAGAAATTCATCCAACTCACTCTCCCGCTGCACACCCCAGATGGGAAGTACATTATCAAACTGTGCCAGATATGCATATGCCGCTGCGGAATTATTGATCAGTCCGCCGGACAGTGCCTTCATGGCAATGAATCCCATGCCTGCCTTTTTGCAATCCTGTACCAGTTCCAGATCCTTGTCGGTAGCCAGATAGCAGAACGGAAACTGCAGTGTCTCATACAGTCCGCTTTCAATGGCTTCATGGGCAACATTCAGGCGGTGATTGGTAATACCAATGTGACGGATCATGCCTTTTTCTTTGGCTTCTAGCATGGCCTCATACAATCCCGTGCCATCTCCCGGCTTCGGGCAGAATGCCGGATTGTGGAACTGGTAGATGTCGATATAATCTGTTTTTAATTTTTCCAGGGAAGTATGCAGCTCCTTCCAGAAGCCTTCTGTTGTGGTGGCTCCTGTCTTGGTAGCGATATATATTTTGTCCCGCATACCCTCAAAGGCAGCGCCCACTTTCTCTTCACTGTCGGTATAGTACCTGGCAGTGTCATAAAAGTTCACGCCTGCCGCATAGGCTTTGCGAAGCAGTCCAATGGCTGCTTCCTTGGAGATCCGCTGGATGGGCAGCGCTCCGAAGGAGTTCTTCTCTACGGTGATTCCGGTGCTGCCCAGAGTTACCAGATTTTTCTTCTGTTCCATATAATATAATTCTTCCTCCTGCTAATAAGAAGATATCATGTAAAAATCAGTTACAAAATCCTCAGGCACCGTGCAAAGTGCCTGAGGAATCTTCATCTGCTTTTATGGTTTCTGCGATCTTACCGAAAATATTCCGGTGATTACTTTTTAATTAACAGAGACTTTCCTGTCATTTCTGCCGGCTGCTCCATACCCATCACGTTGATCAGGGTAGGTACGATATCTGCCAGGCATCCACCCTCTTTCAGAGTATAGGCAGTATCGTAGTTTACCAGGATGAAAGGAACCGGATTGGTGGTATGTGCAGTATGAGGCTGACCGGTGGTGTAATCGATCATCTGCTCTGCATTACCGTGGTCTGCACAGATGAAGAGAACGCCGTCTACATCCTTCACTGCCTGTACTGCCTTGCCTACGCACTCATCTACGGTCTCAATAGCCTTGATGGCTGCGGAGATCACACCGGTATGACCTACCATATCGGGGTTCGCGAAGTTGATCACGATCACATCGTATTTTTCAGAGCGGATCGCATCAAGCAGTTTCTCGCAAACCTGAGGAGCACTCATCTCCGGCTTCAGATCATAGGTTGCCACATCTTTGGGAGAATTTACCAGGATACGATCCTCTCCCTCGTTGGGCTGCTCTACGCCGCCGTTGAAGAAGAAGGTTACATGTGCATACTTCTCAGTCTCGGCGATACGTGCCTGCTTCATGTCATGGTCTGCCAGCCACTCACCGAAGGTATTGGTAATGGCGATCTTGTGGAATGCCACTTCTTTATTAGGAATGGTAGGATCGTAATCGGAGAAGCATACAAAAGTAATATCCTTTCTCACACGGTCAAATCCCTTGAAGTCATCATCACAGAAGGCTCTGGTGATCTCTCTTGCACGGTCGGGACGGAAGTTGAAGAAGATCACGGAATCCTTGTCCTGCACCAGTCCGACTGCCTTGCCATCTTCTACAACAACAGTAGGTTTTACAAACTCATCGGTCTCTTCTCTGTCGTAAGACTCCTGGATACCACAGATACCGCAGGCAGCGGTCAGACCTTTGCCCTCGGTCATGGCATCGTAAGCCAGCTGTACACGGTCATAATTGTTATCACGATCCATAGCATAATAACGGCCCATTACAGAAGCGATCTTACCTACACCGATTTTCTTCATTTCTTCATTTAACTGCTCTGCATAGCTCTTACCGCTGGCGGGAGGGGTATCACGTCCATCTAAGAAGCAGTGAACATATACTTTTTCCAGGCCCTGCTGCTTCGCCAGCTCCAGCAGGCCGTACAGATGGGTAATGTGGCTGTGTACACCACCGTCGGATAACAGACCCATCAGATGCAGGGCGCTGTCGTTCTTCTTACAGTTATCAATAGCCTTTAACAGAGCTTCATTTTTAAAAAAGTCGCCGTCCTGGATCTCCTTGGTGATACGGGTCAGCTCCTGATATACGATACGGCCGGCACCCATATTCATATGACCTACCTCAGAGTTACCCATCTGACCTTCGGGAAGACCTACTGCCATACCGCTGGCATTACCATGTACAAAAGGATACTCCTTCATCAGGGAGTCCATTACAGGGGTATTGGCCTGTGCTACGGCGTTGCCCTCTACCTTATCATTCAATCCATAACCATCCAGGATCATTAATACAACCGGTTTCTTTCTCATCGATCGTTCCTCCATTTTTACTTTTGATTATAATAAATTACCAGTACGGCTCCGGAAAATGGTCTGCGTCCCGGATCCGTTCTGAAAGCTTACATTACGTCCACCGAGATTATACACTGAAAACGACGGATGCGCAATAGTAACCGCTGATTTCTTGATCTGCATCTTTGGGCGTTTTTTCTGCAAATCATCCGGATTTACTTGTATTTTTCCTGCATATGCGCTACAATATCCCTTAAAATCTCATTTGGGAAAAGGGGATATCTTATGGTTACATTATTGGCAAAATTATTTATCAGGGATCATGAAAACGTCACGGATTCCGGCGTTCGCCAGGCATATGGAATGCTCTGCGGTATCGTCGGGATTTTTTTCAACCTGATCCTGTTCACTACCAAGGCTCTGGCAGGCTTTTTCAGTCATTCCATCGCCATCACGGCGGATGCATTCAACAACCTATCGGATGCAGCATCCTCCATCATTACGCTGGCAGGCTTCAAAATGGCGGGACAGAAGCCGGACTCTGACCATCCCTTCGGACACGGACGGATCGAATATATCTCCGGGCTGTTAGTCTCTATTTTAATCGTGCTCATGGGCTTCGAACTGGTAAAAAGCTCTGTAAGTAAGATTTTCCATCCGGAAGTTCCTGACTACTCCCCTGTCATTATCGGCATCCTGGTATTTTCGATCCTGGTAAAGTGCTATATGGCTCTATATAACCGCAGCATCGGTTCCCGGATCGGTTCTGTGGCAATGAAGGCTACCGCCATTGACAGTTTGAGCGATATGATAGCAACCACCGTGGTTCTCATCGGCACTATCGTCTCCGCCGCCTCGGGCATCATTATCGACGGTTACTGTGGTGTGCTGGTGGGTATGTTCATCCTGTACTCCGGATTTGTTGCAGCCAAAGACACGATCAGTCCCCTGCTTGGGCAGCCCCCCGAGCCTGAACTGGTACAGCAGATTAACGACATCGTTCTCTCTTATGATGATGTCACCGGGATTCACGATCTGATCGTGCATAATTACGGCCCCGGAAGGACTCTGATCTCTCTGCATGCGGAGGTTCCTGCCGACGGTAATATTCTGACCCTGCACGATACGATCGATACCATAGAGCATGAACTGCGCAGCAAATTAAACTGTAACGCCGTGATCCACATGGATCCCGTCAGCACCAATGACCCCGAAACACTGTCCCTGAAAGCAGAGGTAAAAGCTTATCTGGATCAGATCGATCCAAAACTCAGCATGCATGATTTCCGCATCGTCAAGGGACTGACCCACACGAACCTCATTTTTGACATCGTAGTCCCCTATGATTATCCCGTTTCCGATCAGGATGTGGTTGACTCCGTCACGAAACGGATCCAGATGAACCACCCGGATTTCTACGCAGTGATTGATGTGGATAAGGCAGTGGTACAATAAAGTTTGTATTAAAAACGCCTTTTTTTGCATAAAAAATACAAAAACAGGAGATTTTGGCCTTTTATAAGAGCTTATTTTCGCTAAAATGGGAAAAATAATAAAATCAGTACAAAAAATGTTTGATTTAGAAGATTTTTTGTACTGATTTTGCTATTTTGATGCGATTTGCACCAAAACAATAGAAATGGCTGTAGGCAGAAATGCCTATGACGTACAGATATTATGAGAAAATGTAGAACCCCTGCAGCGGATGGAATGTCCTTCCGGGAATGTTTGTCGGACGATGGTGATATTTTGTCACTTTTCGTCAGGAAATTCCCTCCGGGAGACCTGACACCCCGGAAGGATGTTCCATCCGCTGCGGGCGTTCGTGGGGGTTATGGCAACCCTACGTTACGAGCCATGCACTCAATTTATTCCTGACTGTTGATGTAGTTGATCAGTCCCTCTGCGGCGATAATCTTCTGCATGAACTCGGGGAACGCCTGTCCCTGGAAGCTTTCGCCTGTAGTAAGATCTTGGATCACTCCGGTATTGAAATCTATCTCGACTTCATCGCCGTTTTGAATCTTCCGGGATGCCTCGGGACACTCAATGATGGGCAGTCCGATGTTAATGGCATTGCGGTAGAAGATTCTGGCGAAGGTCTCTGCGATGACACAGCTGACACCTGCAGCCTTGATGGCGATGGGGGCATGCTCTCTGGATGAGCCGCAGCCGAAGTTTTTCTCCGCTACGATGATGTCACCCTTTTTTACATTTTTAATAAAGTCCTTGTCAATATCCTCCATGCAGTGAGTGGCCAGTTCTGCAGGATCGGAGGAATTCAGATATCTTGCGGGAATGATAACGTCAGTATCCACGTTATCTCCGAATTTGAAAACTATTCCTTTTGCGTTGTTCATTTTCCGTTACCTTTCTATTACAAATGTTTCAAATATTTTTCCTGTTCCAATATATCTCTTACTTTTCCATGCAGGCAGCCACAGGATTCCACAATCCCTTACTTGCCTGCCCGCATCTTGCTTTTTCCTGCAGCTTACTCCAGTTCACAAGGGCAGGAAATCTTGCCAGTGATGGCGCTGGCTGCCGCTACTGCAGGACTTGCCAGATAGATCTCGGATTTTACATGTCCCATACGTCCGACAAAGTTACGATTGGTCGTGGAGACACATCTCTCGCCTTCTGCCAGGATACCCATGTATCCACCAAGGCAGGGTCCACAGGTAGGAGTGCTTACGACTGCTCCCGCTTCAATAAAGGTCTTCAGAAGTCCCTCTTCCATAGCCTGCATATAGATGGACTGGGTGGCAGGAATTACGATGCAGCGCATGCCTTTCGCCACATGTCTGCCCTTGAGTACCTTTGCTGCGGTGCGCAGATCGTCAATACGTCCGTTGGTGCAGGAACCGATGACTACCTGGTCGATGGCAATGGCGTCCATCTCGTGGATCTCATCGATGGTATGTGTATTCTCCGGCAGATGCGGGAATGCCACAGTAGGACGTAAGCTGCTCAGATCAATGGTATATTCTGCATCATACTGTGCATCCGGATCTGCTTCAAATACCTTATAGGGACGTTTTGAATGCTCTTCCATGTAAGCAATAGCCTTCTCATCCACAGGGAAAATACCGTTCTTACCGCCGGCTTCGATAGCCATGTTGGCAATGGTGAATCGGTCATCCATGGACAGATTGGCGATACCGTCTCCTACAAATTCCATAGACTTGTACAGTGCACCGTCCACACCGATCATGCCGATGATATGTAAGATCACATCCTTACCGCTGACCCATTCTGCGGGTTTGCCGGTCAGATTGAATCTGATCGCCGCAGGTACTTTGAACCATGCCTTGCCGGTAGCCATACCGGCTGCCATATCGGTACTTCCCACACCGGTGGAAAATGCACCCAGAGCGCCATAAGTACAGGTATGGGAATCCGCACCGATGATCACATCTCCGGCTACGGTAAGTCCTTTCTCCGGAAGCAGGGCATGCTCGATTCCCATCTCTCCCACTTCAAAGTAATTGGTGATCTCATTGCGTCTTGCGAACTCGCGGACACATTTGCAGTGCTCCGCAGACTTAATATCCTTATTGGGAACAAAATGATCCGGTACCAGTGCGATCTTATCCTTATCAAACACCCCCTGCACCTTCATTTTATCCATTTCCTTGATTGCCACCGGACTGGTGATATCGTTGCCCAGCACCAGATCCAGCTGTGCCTCGATCAGCTGTCCTGCCTGTACCTGCTCAAGACCCGCTGCACGGGCAAGTATCTTCTGTGTCATTGTCATTCCCATTGTTTACTGCTCCTTTTTCTCTTCATACAGCTTGTGCGTTCTGCACAGCTGTTCCACACTTCAGATCCGTAATACTTCTCTTTGAAGTTTTCATTATTGTAGCACACTCATTTGCAATTGAAAACATCCACATTTAACATATTTCTACGTAAATGTGGATGTTTTAGTATTAAAACATTGATTTATTTTATTATTATCATGCAACAGATTTTATGATAAGCAGTCACTGTTTTCGTTCTTTTCTGCCGTCTCAGACTCTCTGGGAACCATATTTTGACCATTCTGTGACTTTACTTTCCAGGTCAGTACCACCTTAAACAGATCTCCGTCCAACTCGATCCGGAACTTTCCGCCCTGCAGTTCCGTGAAGCTTTTGGCGATGGCCAGCCCCAGTCCGCTGCCCTCGGTATTACGGGAGGTGTCTCCTCTGACGAACCGTTCCGTCAGTTCCTCTCCGGATACGGACAGCTCCTGTGCCGTGATATTTTTTAAGATGATCGTCACATCCTCTTTTGCCGTGAAACCGTTGACATAGACTCTGGTGCCGGGTAACGCGTATTTGGCAATATTGCCAAACAGATTTTCAAAAATACGGAAGGTTTTCTGACTGTCCAACGGCACGATGACCTTCTCTTCCGGCAGGCTCATCCGCACTTCCAGTCCGGCATCCGTCAGCTTGTCTTCCATCTCGAATTCCATCTGCTTGACCATGCTTACGATATCCACATCGCGGATATCAAGCGTGATATTCCGGGAATTTGCCTTGCTGACTTCAAACAGGTCCTCGATCAGTGCTTTCAGCCGCAAAGCTTTCCGATCCAGCGTCTCCAGATACTCCTTGCGCTGCTCCTGCGTCACTCCCGGCTCCTGCAGCAGCTTTACATAAGTAATGATAGCCGTCAGCGGGGTCTTCAGATCGTGGGATACATTCGTGATCAGTTCCGACTTCATCCGCTGGCTCTTTACTTCCTCCGCCACTGCATTACGAAAGCCCTCTTCGATCCGGTAGATCTGCGGCTTGAAGGGTTCAAATACTCCCAGATCCTCCTCAATGGTCACATTCAGATTGCCCTGGGCGATCTCATTAGTGGCCTTTAATAACAAACCATACTTTTTCTGTAATTTGCTGATATAGCGCCGCAGCAGAAAGTACAGTATCACAGAATAGATGATTGCGATGGTCAGTCCTCCCAGCGGCAGACTGCATATCACCACCAGGATCAGGGCATTCCACAGCACAATCCGCAGGATCAGCTTTTGGGCATCCTTCGTCACATCAAAATGCTCTGCATCATGATAGACATCCACCACCTTATCCCTGCCAATGGAGAATCCCTTCTTCATTCCTCTCCACAGTTTTTTCCAGAAAGGCACTAACAGATAGCACAAGCTGTGCTGTCTCAAATACGCTCTGGCTCCCTGAACCCGCATTGCCCGCAGGGATACTCCCAAGCACCAGGCAATGAAAAACAAGGCTGCCACTGCCAGAACATTTAATGCATAGGTCAGTATTGTGGTCGACATCTGTATCTGCGCACTGTTTCCCTGTAAAACCGTGTTCAGCGCATGACCGCTCCTTACCCAGGATACCAGTCCTACCACCTGTTCACTTCCAATGCCGGCGATCACCACAAGGATCACAACGATCGCCTCGACAGGCAGCTTCAGCAGAACCACCTTCTCCCAGGCTCTCTCTTCCTCAAGTCCCGGCAATACAAGCGCCAGCAGGAAGATCAACAGACACAGGATCAGAAACATCTGCTGGCATCCGGACAGATAGTAGGATGTATACTGGTCTCCCATGGAAAAGTAAACACTGACATTGTTCATGTCCTGATCATAATAAATATACTGACCGTTCTGTCCCAGACTCTGTGCCGCCTGTCTGGAAATGCAGAAGGTGATCTCACAATCTTTCGGCATTTCCAGCCGGAACATGGTATTATGACCGGCATCGATCGTTGTGTCCATATTGGCATCCACCATTCGCGTAAGACCGCAATTACGGATCACTTCCGCCGCTGTCTTGCGAAGGGTTGTCGTATCCGATCCGATCACCGTATTCCCTAAGGTGGCATCATTTCCATAGGCGTCAAATACAAAAGTCAGATAAAAGCTCTGTTCCTCCGCCACGATATCCGTATCCGCCAGATTACTTAGGATCTCTCCGGTCTTAGTATCCCGGATCCTATAATCATACAAATTATTCAGCTGACCAAAGGAGTTTTCCAGGGTATTGAAATGTTCTTCCAAGTATTCCCCGGTCTGCGCCGCCAAGATTCCCTGGGCCGCATAGTTTTCGGGATCTGCTCCTTCCGGTATCGTGAGCTCCTCCGTATCTCCATATGCCACTTCTGCCCGTTTCCGGTCATCATTGAGCCATTCGTTTCCCTCTGTTGGCTGCATATATAATTCCACATAGCTTAAGGAAGTCTGGTGTTCTTTGTTATACAGATCCCTATAGAGCAGATAGCAGTTCTGATACAAATAAGTAATCGTATTCGACGTCTCCAGCGGATCCGCAATGTATTGTTCATTCCTCCTGCTCTCCGCTCTACGCTCGAAGATTCCGTAGCAGGCGGTAAAAATGCCGGAAGCTGCCAGACTGACAATCAGTCCGATAATCAGCCATTTGACTGCAGGCTTTCTGTTTCCTCGGTTTTCCCTGTTTTCTGTTGTCTCCGCTTTCAAAGCCTCTGTTACCTGTTCCATTCTTACACCTCTCCGGCCATTTCCCTGCTCTGCCTGCCGAAACGCTTTGTTTCCCACAGCCGTATTTATTGTTTGTCGATCTTATAGCCTACGCCCCATACCACTTTCAGATACTTGGGATTCCGCGGATCGATCTCGATTTTTTCACGGATGTTCCGCACATGTACCATAATAGTATCGGTGTTGACCGCTTTCTCGTTCCAGATACGCTCATAGATCTCATCTGCGGAAAATACTCTACCCGGATTCTTGATCAAAAGCTGTACGATCTTGAATTCCATGGGAGTCAGCTTCACCGCTTCTCCGTCCACCGTCACTTCCACGGTTTCTTCGTTTAGTTCCAACCCGCCGATGGTATACACATGGGATTTCTCCTGTTCTTCCCCACTGACTGCCGTCAGATATTTGGAATATCTGCGCAGATGGGAATTTACCCTCGCCAACAGTTCCAACGGCGTAAAGGGTTTGGTCACATAGTCATCCGCTCCCATATTTAATCCCATGATCTTGTCCACTTCCTCGGACTTGGCGGACAGCATGATCACCGGAAACTCGTGATTCTGCTCCCGCAGCTTCATTAACATCGTCACACCGTCCATCACCGGCATCATGATATCCAGAATGGCCAGATGGATCTCCTCCTGTGCTACGATCTCCAGTCCTTCCTTACCGTTGGCAGCTTTCCATACCTGATACCCCTGATTTTTCAGGTAAATCTCCACACCATCCCGGATCTCCTTATCATCCTCCACGATCAGAATATGATATTTATTGTTCTCCATGACTCCCTCTCATTCTGCCGCATGCGGCAAGGGGATTCTCTCCCCTGTCAGTTTCTGATTCTAAATTATAATTTCTAATTTCACCTACAGAAAAAACAAAAGATTTTCTAAAGATTTTTCTCGTAAAAACACCAAGGAGGTGGACATTCGGTGCCACCTCCTTGATCATCTTCGAAGCGTACATTTCCGGCTGCCATGGTTATACTTCATCCTCATAGTACCGGATCATGCATACCAGTTCACCGTCCTCCACGGACACCTCTGCTTCCTCTCCCAGGAATTCATTGCTGATCCCGATGGGGAAATCGTTGGTGATCACAGCATTTTCCAAAGAATATTTCATGCCGCGGATATTCACGCCTTTTGCCTCCTTCGTCAGGGCAAACAGCGACATGGTGCCCTCCAGCTCCTTCCGGAAATGCACGGCTTCGTTCTGCAGTACCAGCACCATTCCCGTACCGTCTACCAGGTACCCCACCGCGCCGTGATTTTTGAGATACAGCAGACACTGGATATTCGCCAGAGTATGATCAAATCTCCCGCCGGTGGCCGCATAAATACGGAAATCGGTATAGCCCAGCTCCAGCCCCCGCTTGATAGCTGCCAGCATGTCTGTGTCATCCTTGCACTCCGGCAGGCGGCAGATCTTCTCCGGAACGGTCTGTTGTAGCTGTTCCACAGCAAGCTTCTCCTGTTCGCTCATCGAGTCAAAATCTCCGATGATCAGATCCGGCTCCACATTCAGTATCCCACAGTAGCTTAAGCCGCCGTCCACCGCGATCACATAATCTTCCTCCGTCACAGACAGCTCTCCCATCGTGAGATCTCCTGCGCCGATCAAAATACATTTACCCATAGTATTTACAGTTTTCCTTTCCTGTAACGGTTCCGTCCTTATCATTCTCCAAATCACATGAATACGCCTGCACTGCTTTGCGGCAGGCCTTATTTCCGAAACAGACGTTTCGTCTGCGAGCCGTCACGCACTATTCTACAATTTCTGCGTTTACTTTTCAAGCCATACGCAGTATATTTAATCTGTTCAAACTTACAACGATACTCAGAGGATGAACATCCCTGTATGTGAAAGGCACTCTCATGAATCTATATGACAATCAGCCGCTGACCGTTGCGGAGCTCCGCAGGTTGCAGGCTTTGGAAAACCGATATCGGAATGCTGCCAGAGAAGTGTTTACGAACCGTGTGGAATACTACCACAGGTTCACCGGTGGGCACTACACTACTATCACCATCCGTGACCAGAAGACCCGCTGGGGAAGCTGTTCCTCGAGAGGAACTTTATCCTTCAATTACCGCCTGATCTACGGTCCCGCCGGTCCTCTGGATTATGTGGTAGTCCACGAGCTCTGCCACCTGACTCATATGAACCATTCGAAGGACTTCTGGAACATGGTCGAGCGCATCATGCCGGATTACCGGATCTATAAGCAGTGGTTAAGGGAGCACGGACAGGAGCTTACCCTGACGACACATCTGAAAAAGCAGGGCATTCCCATCCGCCTTGGCTAAGGCACCTTGCTATAAATGGCGGCCTGTTTTTCAACAGACCGCCATCTTTTACTATTCTGCTCTACGCAGTGCTATCTTCCGTTTATCTGTTCTCGTTTACATAGACCTGTACACGGCTCTGAATGACACCTGCCACATCTCTCGCACTCTTCTGTCCTGAGAAGTATGCTCCGGCTTCTTCCGAAATGATATTGGAGATTGCCTCATTATAGTATCCTCTCTTGTTCACGCTTTCCACAAAGCTTACGATCCTGTCCACCTGCTCCTGTGTCAGCTGCGGCAGCAGTATTTCCTCCCCATTGATGTAATAGGTCTCATCGTATTCCACTTTGTTGCCGTTCTCATCCATATAGTACGGCTTCTTCGTAGCATCCTGCACATTCTTCTCAAAGGTGCTGCGAAGTACCGGAAGATTGTATTCCTGTTCCTGTATTTTATCCTGATATTCCTGTGTCAGATAGTAGCGCAGGAATTCCCATGCACCGTCGAGGTTCTTGGATTTTGCAGACAGCGCATACATCCTGTTACCTGCCCATAATACGGATCCCATGTCTCCATCGGTCGGGAAGCCTACAAAGGAGATATCCTCACCGAAGACACCGTTGATCGTACCGTTCAGGTCACGGATGTTGCTGATGGAGATGGTATCCAGCAGGGTTCTGTCCTCACGGAACTGGGATTCATAATTATTCCAGTAATCCTCTCCCCAGTAATCCTCTCCATATTCTACCGGCAGCTCGCCTGCATAGGCCAGCATTGCCACGAAATTATCCGTATCAAATGCACATTTTCCGGTGGATACATCCACGAAATCACTGCCGCAATAGTTCATCATGGTATACAGGAAGCTGTCTCTGGTAATATCACTGAAGAGTGCGGTTCCTTCCGGCATGGTATCCCGGATCGTCTGCAGCTCTTCCATGGTAATGGAGGTACGGTCACCGAAAATAGATTCTTTTCCTACCATAGTAGAGATATAGAAGGAAGGAATCACATAGTACAGTTTACCGTCCACACGGTACGCATCCCAGACATTCTGCAGATAGTCGTTTTTCGATAATTCCTCATCCCCCGCAATGAGGTCATCCACATTTGCCACCAGTCCCTTGGCAATATAGCTGTCCATTGACATATTGCTGTCCACGACCAGAATATCCGGCATTCCTCCGGAGATGATATCATTATTTAACTGCTTCACACCGAGAGTATAATCCTCTGAAGTGTTGTAGGTATTGTATTCCTTGACTACAATACGGTAAGTATCACCGGACTTATTATACTCTACCACTTTTCTCTTCAGATCATAGTCGATATAGTTACCTGCCAGCGTAAGGACGATCCGGTCCTTAATATCCTCCGGCTTCACGTGAGTGAACAGACCGCCGCATATTATGCCTTCGTTGTAATCATAATAGAAGCCCAGGAACTGCTCCTCGTCCAGTACCAGGAAATTGTTCAGGCTGCCGGCAGCCAGATCCGAATTGATATAACTCATGATCTGCTTTGACTCCTGTGTCTGCACATTATAGCTGAACAGTCCGTTACTATCGGCATAGTACAGGATGTCACCGTCTCCGGGCACCATATTGTAATAACCGCCGTTGGTCAGTGTCGAGGAAAGCTTTATTCCCTCCGATACCTCATCTGTTGCAGGATCATAGGCAGCGATATACATATCCGTGTAATTGCTCTCATCATAATAGATGATCTGCAGCTTGCCATCCGGCGTAATGATATTCGAGCTTGCATTGTTGAAAAGTGTTGCTGCTGCCTCTGGCAGCTCCTTCCGGTCTGTGATACCCTCTTTCGTCACAGTGCATTTCTCTATTTTATCACCGCTTAACATCAGTGTCAGGGTTCCATCCTCATTGGGGATGATACTATGTACCCAGGAATAGCTTTCTTCTGTATTCATATCATTCAGATCAGCTTCCCATAAGATAGTCCCATCCGCACTCCAGCAGATCAATGTATAATCATTCGTACTGCTGTAATCATCTTCGGAATATGTCTCACTATAGTAATTGCGTATTCCGTAGACATTTCCATCCGAGCCGACCGTACAATTGTTGAGCGATGTGCTAGTATAACTGCTGTTCCCTGCCGGTGCATCTACCACATCCATATCCGCTGCCGCAATATCCTGTGTGCTGGCCGCCTGCTCCGTAAGAGGCACTGCTTCATTTCCGTCCCCAGAAGCCTCACCGCCCTGTGCAGGTGCCGGAGTAGCCGGAGCCTCTCCTTCCTTCCACATAGGCAGTTCTACGGTGCCAATGACGGTACCATCCTGTTTCATTGTAGTAAGATGCAGCGTACTCTGACTGCCGTTATCGGAATATTCATAGGTCTCAAACAGAAGGTAAACCGTATCTCCTTTTCTGGTCAACAGATCAATATTCATATTGTCTGAATCCATATTGAGATCCAGGGCCTGTTCCTTAAATACATACTGTTTTGCAAGACTGGCATCGGCCGCACTGCTGCCGCCGTTTCCGTTCCCGCCGTTACCCTTTCCACAGGCAGTCAGACCTGCGATCATTGCCACGGTCAACGCGATACTGATCAGTTTTTTCCCTTTCTTTTTCATTCTCCCTCTCCTTTTCTTGTCTGTGTCTGTTGTTTTACGACTGCTGTTCCTCTTTTGTCTCCTCCGGTGTCTGCGTTTCCTCTGTCTGCATGTTCATTGTCTGCGCTTTCTCCGGCTCTTCCGAAGCTGCATCCGCAAGCTCTGTTTCCTCCGCCGGTTCATCCGTCAGCCAGGAGAATTCACTGTCTGCATAAGGGTCTTCCTCCAGTTCCCGTTCCAATTCCTCCAGGACATCCCTCTCCTTGTGGGGGTGCTTTTTCTCCCTGCGGCGTTCCACAGCCCGCTCTGCCTTATCCTTACCGGTATGCCATACCTCCTTCAAGGTCCAGCCCTTATGGCGCCACCAGTGTACAAAGCACCAGATAACGGTCACTACCGGATATAATAACAGAAGCAGCATAAATACTGTCAGTAATGCAATAATGTCTTCATAGCCTCTCGCCAGATTCTCCCAGTAGGGGTAGATGATGGCTTTTCCGTTCATGGAACGCGTTCCGAAGGCAAGGATTGTTTTGATCCGGTTGGGCAGAGAATAACGTCTGCTGTTTTCCACGATCTCAACGTTTTTCTCATCTATACCGATCCCTTCTTTTACTTTGCCGTAGGCGAACTCATCCACAGGGTTCGGCATCACGATCTCGTAATGATTGATCCCGTTATTCGTACCATAAGCAGACAGTGTCTCATAAGACACATAGACCACCGCGGAATTCAGTCCCGCCGCTTTATCCATTCTGCTGTCCGGGCGCTGCACCACACCGGTGACGATATGGGGTACATTGCCGATATATACTGTCATGCCCACCACATCATTAGAGCCGAACAGCTGCCAGGCCGCATCCTGATCGATGATACAATAATCCTGCATCAGATCATTACCGGAAAAATAGGCGCCGGTGATCAGTTTCAACGGATGGAACATAAAAAAGTCTCCGCCGATACCGATGGCATTGGCATCCAGCGTATTTTTCCCGTTGACCAGGGTGATCTTGCCGTCCGCACTGTAAGCATCCACCCAGAGTCTTGCACTGGGGTTCTCTGAGGTCTCTGTAATAGAGGCCTCCTGCAGCACATTTTTCAGTGAATATTCAAAGCTTTGAATGGTATCCTCCGTCACTTCCGCTTTGGAGGAGAAAAAGCAGCTGATCTGTGCCACATCCTTTTTTTCACTCCAGCGTCCGGCCATCTGCTGGGCATCCTGGGTATTTGCCAGATGGTTGGTCCAGCCCAGCAAAAGCAGGAACAGAAGAAAGGATACTACTGCACTGCAGTACCATATGCATTTCTTTTTATTCTGTATTCGAATCCGAAACATCTGATCTGTTTCTTCCTTCCTGTTAAATTATTTTCCGTCTGAAAGACCTTTTATGAATTATTTGCCAGTCTGACCAGCTTTCCTGCCTCTACCGGCTGGGTAGATGTCGTAATGACAAATTCATAGCCATATAAAGCTCCGCTCACTGCGGACTGGGTGTCATCACTTGCCAACACTTCCACATCTACACGGGTTGCAACATAACGATTGCCCAGAGGACTGCTCTTGGATTCCACGATCAGGATAAACTTACCGTTGCTGTCCTCACGGATGGCACTGTTGGGTACGATCAGATCGTAATTGGCACTCTTCTGTCCTACGGATACATTTAAGGACTGTCCGGGTGTCACTTCATCTCCGGTGATATCAAAGGTGAGCAGCTTCTTCTGTCCGGGATCTGTGGTATCCGGTTTGATGCTTGCCAGGGTAATATCCATATCACTGTATCTCCAGGAGTTCACCAGGTCTGCCTTATCTCCCACAGAAAGTCTCTTCGCCTGATCATTGGTCACGGAGAAGCTCATGGTAAAGCCCTTACCCTCCGGCTGCATGGTCACCAGTGCAGTATCCGGCTGTGCCTCGTCTCCTGCCTTGACTGTTACGCTGGTAATGGTACCCGAAATGGGGGCTTCGATGCTGGCACCTACCGCATTCTCCTGTAATTTTGCGATATCATCTCTCTGCTTCTGGAGACTGTCTAACTGGTAATCCAGATTCAGTTCCGTGGAAATATCCTTAAGCAGCTGTTCCTTGGTATCCTGTGCTGCTTTCAGCTGGATATTTCGTTTATCCAGTTCGGTCTGCCAGTTCTGGGTCTGCACCGTCAGGGAATTGGTGCTGTTCTCCTTGCTGTTCTGTTTATCTGCCAGTGCCTTGTTGGCATCTGCAAGCGCTTTTACCTTCTCATCATATGCTTTCACCTTGTCCGGATTGTTATTGATAAATGCCTGTCGTTCATTGATCAGCGACTGATACTGTTCCCTGTTCTTCAGTGCCAGTTGGTATTCGTCCTCTGTCACCTGATTGACAAAGCCATTACCGGATACCGAACTAGCAATGTTCTCATTGTATTTATCGATGGTGGCCTGACAGGTGGCCTGAGCTGCCTGCCATTCGCTGATCTTGTCTTTCGCAATCTTGACTTCATCACTGTTTAATGCTGCCTGGGCTGCGTTCACCTTATTCTGCTCCGAACCGGTGTCCGGCGTTCCTCCGGCATCCACGTTCACCTGTGCGGTCTTCAGCTGATTGATTGCATTGGTGGCTTCATCCACCTGCTTCTGCCATCTGTCGATCTCTGCTTCCGCCGCCACAATGCGACTCTGATAAGTGTTTATGGAAGCCACATTTCCGTTCTGTACATTCTGGAAGGTAGAATTGGAAATGTTACCGGATAACAATGCCAGCTCAAAATCCAGCATTGCCTTATCCAATGCAGCCTGGGCATCGGTCAGTTCCTTACTTTCCTTATCCTCCAACAAAAACAGTGGATCACCCTTCTCTACCTTGTCCCCGGTCTTTACCAGAACACTGGAGATCGTACGGGTCTCACTGATCTTCACATTATAGGGATCTCCGCTTTCCACCGTACCGGTACCGCGGATCTTTGCCGTGATCGTTCCAGACTGCACGTACTGGGCCGCCACCTCCGGAAGGGAATAGTTCATAAATGTATTGGAAAAAAATGTCAGCACCAACATTACAGACAAGAATATAATGGCTGCATTTTTAACCCATTCTCTTCTCTTTTTTCCACTGTTCTCGTTCATCTTGATTCTCCTCTATATTTCACTTTCTATCTGTATTCCGGCAGTCGGATCCATGCCGGTATATCCTCAAAAATCAGTGATCCTAGCCTTTGACACCGCCCTGGTAGGTAATTCCATCTACCAGATATTCTTCTCCGTAGAGAAATACCAGAAGACTGGGCACCATGTAGATCGTAGCCACGGCGAATGCCAGTCCGATCTCTCCGGAATTGATCTTGCTTAAGAATACGGACAAGGGATGCATCTCCGCATCGGATAACAGGATCAGAGGCTGCTCCACCATATTCCAGTAATCGATAAATACAAGGATGGCTGCGGAACACAGCGCACCTTTGCACAATGGCATACAGATCAGCCGATAGATCTGCCACTCTCCGGCACCGTCAATCTGTGCCGCCTCCATGACCCCCACAGGAATTCTCTTCATGAACTTCGTCAGCAGATAGACTGCAAAGGGTGAAAAGATCCCGGGCAGCCAGATGGCCCAGTACGTATTTAATATATTCAACTTTTCCGCCACCAGATAATTGGGTACCAGCGTTACCTGATACGGCATCAGCATCAATATCACATAGGAAAAAAATACCACTGACCTCAGCTTCCCCGAGTACCTGGCGAATCCATAAGACGCCAGCGATGCCACGATCAGCTGAAACAGTACGATCGGTCCCACCAGGATCACGGAATTCCAGAATTTCAGCAGATATTCCGGGCTTTTCAAAAGCACTGTAGTATACTGGCTGAAGGATACGATATCTGGAATAAATTTCAAATTCACTTTTTCGGAAATATAGACCTTGCCGCCCTTATCATTTGTGGCAAATACCGAACCATAATTCGCTGATATCTCCGAAGATGACATGAAAGAATTGGTGATCGTCAGAACGATCGGCATCAGGAACAGTATGGCAAAAAAGGCTGCGATCACTGTTGCTATGCTGATGCGGACATTCTCAAATATCTTCTTTCTCTTTTTGAACCGGATTGCCCTTCTAAGTTCAGGCGGTACAGGTTTTTTAAGCTTCTGCTCCATCAGCCTTCCACATCCTTTCCGAAATGATTTTCCACTGCGAACAGAAGTCCGATGATCACGACCATGACGAGAGACATCAGTATCGCTGCTGCAGACAGCGTCTGATAATCCAGACTCTTGAACTTATTGTTCATGAAATGCTGCAGCATATAGATGGAATCGTAAGGATAATCTGTTGTCAGCAGATAGATCTCACGGAAGATCTTAAAAGAGCTGATCAAGGACATAATCGTCACAAACAAAAAAGTCGATGACAGATACCGGATCTTGATGTAAAAAAAGGTCTGCAGCGGTGTTGCGCTCTCCAGCCTCGCCACCTCCAGCAGCTCATTGGGAATGCTGGCCAGGGCTGCCATGAACAGGATCATATTATATCCAAGATTCTTCCACAAAAACAGGATTACGATAACAATGATGGAATAGCTGGACTTCAGCCAGTCAATCTTCTCTACGCCGAAGACTCCCAGAAGATCATTGACTGCACCGTTATAATGGAACAATACCTGCCAGATCAACACGATGGAGGCTACCGGTACCATCATGGGGCTTAAGAAAAACGTACGGAACTGGCTCCGGAACGGAAGTTTGGATTCCAATACAATGGCAAGCAGCAGGGACAATACCACTGCCAGCGGTACGGCAATGGCCGAGAACACAGCGGTATTATGTACCGCTGTACGGAAAGCGGCATTCTGCACTACATTTCTAAAGTTGTCTAAAAAGACAAAATTCATACTGATGGGATTGTCCACCAGGGAATAAAAGATCACAACCAGAAAGGGTAGAAAAAAGAACGCAAGAACTCCAAGGAAGCTGGGGGCTATAAAAAGCCCCGAGCTCCTCTTGAGTTTTCGCATTCTTCTATCTAATTTGTGATGCTTACGCGTATGTTTCACATGCTGTCTGCTCACGATATTTTAAGCCTTTCCTTTATCTGTTTTCATTCACATAGACCTGTACACGGCTCTGAATGACACCTGCCACATCCGCTACGGACTTCTGACCTTTGAAGAATGCTTCCGCTTCCTCCGTGATGATATTGGTGATCTCATCATTACCGGTTGCACTGGAAGGTTCAGCCACACTGATCAGCTCCTTCAGAATATTGATTTCTTCCTCGGTAGGAGTGTGATAGGTGTACTCCCAGTCTCCGTAACTGATGCCGGAAGTACCGTCCTCCGGAATCGGATTCCCGTTCTCATCCAGGATCTGCTCACCGTTTTCATCTGTCATATATGTCACATTCAGTGCCTTCTCCACCATATCATCCAGTGCAGACTTTCTGGCGGGAAGTCCATAGGAATATAGATCATCAAACGGCTGATTCAGGTAGTTCTCAATAAATGCCCATGCGCCGTCCTTGTTGGAGGATTTGGCGGTAATCGCATACAGCTCACTGGCCTGCATATAAGTACCGCTGCCACCGCCGGAGGTAGGATATCCGATATAGGTTACCGGCTCACCGAACATAGCTTCCTCCTCCTGAATACTGTTCAGCTGATAGATGCCTGTCATATTCAACAGTACTTCACCGGACTGGATCTTCGCCGGTGTAGATCTGTCATCATTCTGCCAGTCATACTCTTCGGGGAAGGTATTGACAAATTCCAGTACTTTCTGGAAATCTTCCGAATCAAAGCTGCACTTTCCCGTCTCCCAGTCAATATAGCTGTCCAGATCATAGGCTAACAGTGTGTACAGCATGCCGCTCTTGGTCATGCCCTCAAACAGGGAAGCACCTTCATGCTGGCCTGCATAGGCTATAATATCATCAATGGTCCAGCCCTTCTTATCACCCACTTCGGAGGTTCTGCCGACGATCGTGCTTAAGGTGAAGCTCTTGGGAATTCCCACCAGTTTTCCGTCAAAGGTATAACTGTCTACAATATTTTCAAAGAAATCATCCTTGCTTAATACACTGCTCTTCTCCAGATATGGTGTCATATCCTCAAATACACCCTTGGAAGCCAGTTCCTTGACATCCAGGTTGGACAGATCCAGGATATCCGGGCACCCGGCTCCGGAGGTAATATCATTGTTCATGGCTGTAATGCCATCTGACCAGGAAGTTTCGGTCCAATTATTATCATCAATATATGTTTTAATATTGACATGATATTCATTACTCTGCTTGTTGAAGGCTACGGCTGCCGCCTGAAGGCTCTGGGAGGTATACAGGGTTCCGATCGTGATCTGGGACTTCTGTGCCACCTCACTGGCCTTGGTTCTGGTCAGCTTCACCAGGTCAGTTTCCCCTGTGTTCCAGTCATTGACCACTGCCAGGATCTTACCATCTGCGGTGGCTGCGGCATAGGTAACATAACTGCCGTTAATATCACTGTCCAGCCAGCTCAGTATTTCGGTAGTCTTCTGGTCTGCGAGACTATAATCATACAGGGCAGTATCCGTATTCACCAGAAGATCATTTTCTATTCCGGCACACAAGCCTCCGTTGCCGTTCGTGTTCGGGAAGTTATCATATGTCTGTCCCAATGCTTTGCCGTCAAAGTCGATCTGGGATAGCTTCACGTTGCCGGATTGGTCATAATAAGCCAGGTATACCTTGCCGTCTTTTGCTTTTCCCATGCCCTGGATCCACTGGCTGTCCGTCTGCACAGCTCCCTGAAATTGTCCGTCACTGCCAAACAGCCGGATCAGTGAATCAGAGCTGATATAAAATCTGCCCTGGTCGTCCAGGCACATGCTGCCCACATAAGAATTGTTCTCATCCTGCTGCATGATGTCCGTGATATCCTGTGCCATCAGTTCCGTACCGGATGCATCGTACTTGTGCAATACCGTCGTCTGCTGTGTATAAGCGTCATCACCTTCTGTGGCATTCCACTCAAATTCCGCAGTATAAATATTACCTTCTGCGTCTGCCTGCATGGAATAGATCCCACCGCCGTCAGCATTAATGGTGATCGGCAGGTCCTCCCTGGAACCGTCTGTCAGCGAATAAGCTCCAAGCACGACCTTGCTCTCACCGGAAGCTTCATCCCATTGGTAATTTGTATAATACAGTTTATCCCCCTGTACTGTCATGTTACTGTAGCTGGAATTCGTATTATCGTCCAGCTCCAGGTATTCGGGAACATATACATATTCCTTCTGTTCTGTCTGTCCCCCCTGATTCGATCCATCCTGCTTGCCGCAGGCTGCAAGCGACATTGCCATAACGGATGCCAGTGCGATCGCGGTTGCTTTTCTGCCCCTTAAATTTTTTCTCATATATTTCTCTCCTCTTAATTACAGGTAGCGCCTTACGCTCTTCCCCTGAAAGCAAGTTCTACGGAACATTCCATATTGCTTACTTATTTATGCATATTATACCCTATTTCCATAGTAAAAGCATCTTAAGAATTTATGAACTTAGATTACGATGTGTATAAAAAAAGTATAGGTCCAGGGGACCTATACCATCTTATGCATTTCCGCTTTTCTTCTGTGATGCCGGTACAGGCTTCCCAGTCTGTTATAGAACCAGAAGGACTGCACCAGAATATTATTGGCTTTTCCGATTTTCTCCTTGGTAGTGCCGCGGTAATAGGAGCCTCCGCATTTGATCCCTTCTCCCAGCTTCACTGCCCGGATCAAATCGGATTCACAACTGATCTTCTCTGGTATATCGGTATACGCCATACCGATACAGTCCGTTTTGTGAGCATCGCTTCCACCGAAGGTTGGCAGTGCGTACATTTCCGCCAGTACCTTTGCGCAATGGTTGCTCTCTACACTCTCACAGGCATTGAAGCCTTCCAGAAAATCAAACTGATTCATCACCGCCATCTGATTCCGCTTCTTCAGGGTATTGGTGAAGCTTAAATATTTCTCTCCGCAGGGATGTGCCGGCCCTAATATTCCACCGTTCTTATGCACGATATCGATCAGGATCTGCACCGGCAATCCACGAAGCTCCAGAATTTTCAGCTTAATGGTCTCCGGCATGATCACCAGAATATGTCCTGCATCAATGGTATCGTATTCAATCCCCTTCAACACCACAAAGTCTTTAAATTTTTGATCTTTTATATTTCGTTTCCACGTGCGGTAACCATTATAAGAATTATGATCACTGACCAGCATACCGTTAAAACCCTTGCGGATCAATTCCGCAATAAAATCGTCAATAGGAACCTTTCCATCCATAGATCCTTCTTTTGTATGACAATGCATATCAAATTTCATCTGTTTTGTTCCTTCTTTCTCTTGTGGCTTACGTCTTTGGTCCATGCCAAGTATAACAGATTCCCTCATATCATACAACGCTTTTACGAAAAAATGTCTGTAAGTTTCTGACATTATACACTGATTTTACCACTATTTCCGCTGTTTTTGGCATTACACCGGAAACGTAAAGCAGGCACCGGCCTTTTATAGCCGATGCCTGCATATTTTTCTGCTATTCAGACAAATGTCTTACTTTACCACACGTACGCGGAAGACACCGTCGATCTTCTGTAAGGATTCTACCAGATCCTGTGTTGCCGCATTTTCAATATCCAGCATGGTATATGCCACTTCACCGCGGGATTTATTGGTCATATCGGAGATATTGATGTTCTTCTCACCGATCACTGCGGTAAACTGATTCAACATATTGGCAATATTTTTATGGAAAATTGCAATTCTTCCGGCCTGGCTGCATACGCCCATATCGCAGGCAGGATAATTTACGCTGTTGCGGATATTGCCGTTCTCCAGATAATCCATCAGTTCTTCCACAGCCATCTTCGCACAGTTATCCTCGGATTCCTCGGTGCTTGCGCCCAGATGAGGGATCACGATACAGCCGGGCTGTCCTGCTGTCGTAGGATTCGGGAAATCAGATACATAACGGGCTACCTTGCCACTCTTTAATGCCTCCAGGACATCTGCCTCATTTGCCAGCAGATCTCTTGCAAAGTTTAACAGGACCACGCCATCTTTCATTTTGCTGATAGCTTCCTTGTTGATCATACCCTTTGTGGAATCCAGAAGCGGTACATGTATCGTAATGTAATCACAGTCTGCATAAATTTCTTCCACATTCGTCACATGCTTGACAGAACGGCTTAAGTTCCATGCAGCATTGACAGATACATAAGGATCATAGCCATAGACCTCCATACCGAGGCTTACTGCTGTATTGGCCACCTTAACGCCGATAGCGCCCAGACCGATGACACCTAACTTTTTGCCCATTACTTCCGTACCGGCGAATTTCTTCTTTTCTTTTTCTGCAGATTTGGCAATATCCGCATTATCCCTGGATGCCTTGACCCATTCGATACCGCCTACCACATCACGGGCAGCTAACAGCATACCAGCGATCACCAGTTCCTTTACGCCATTGGCGTTGGCACCGGGAGTATTGAATACTACGATACCCTTTTCCGCACATTTATCCAGAGGAATGTTGTTGACTCCGGCACCGGCTCTCGCTACTGCCAGCAGATTTTCCGGCAGCTCCAGCTCATGCATGGAAGCACTGCGGACCAGAACGCCCTCTGCGTCATTCATATTATCGATTACTTTATAGTCTGCTGTCAGACGATCCAGTCCCACTTTGGAAATGGGATTCAGGCAATTGATCTGAAACATTTTTCTCCCCCTTAAGCGTTCTCCGCTTCAAACTTCTTCATGAACTCTACCAGCTTCTCCACACCTTCGATGGGCATCGCATTGTAGATACTTGCTCTCATGCCGCCTACGGTTCTGTGACCTTTCAGGTTCTCGAAGCCTGCCTCCTTCGCCTCTTTGACGAATTTGGCATCTAACTCCTCATTACCGGTAATGAACGGAACATTCATCAGGGATCTGTCTTCCTTGCGGACGGTTCCCTTGAACAGCTTGCTTTCATCCAGGTAGTCATACAGGATCTTCGCCTTTTTCTCATTGCGCTCCTTCATTGCCTCCAGACCGCCCATCTTCTTCAGCCATTTAAATACCTTGCCGCAGATGTAGATGCCGTATGCGGGAGGCGTATTGTACAGAGAATCCGCATCTGCATGGATCTTATAACGAAGCATGGTCGGTGTACCGGGAAGCACATCCTCGGTGATCAGATCCTCACGGATGATCACGATAACCACACCTGCAGGTCCGATATTTTTCTGTACGCCGCCATAGATCACACCGTATTTTGTCACATCTACCGGCTCGGATAAAAAGCAGCTGGATACATCTGCAACCAGGGGCTTACCCTTGGTATTGGGCAGGGTCTTGAATTTCGTACCGTAAATGGTATTATTCTCGCATATGTACACGTAATCGGCATCCTCGCTGATGGGCAGATCGGAGCAATCGGGAATATAAGAGAAGGTCTTATCCTCAGAAGAAGCGATCTTATTTGCCTTGCCGTACAGGGAAGCCTCCTGATATGCCTTCTTCGCCCACTGACCGGTTACGATGTAGTCTGCCACACGGTTCTTCATCAGGTTCATGGGGATCATGGCAAACTGCTGACTCGCACCGCCCTGCAAAAACAGTACCTTATAGTTGTCCGGGATATTCATCAGTTCTCTGAGATCAGCTTCCGCTTCCTTAATGATCGTATCATAGGCTTTAGATCGATGGCTCATCTCCATTACGGACATGCCGGTTCCTCTATAATCCAGCATTTCATCGGCTGCTTCCTGCAATACCTCCTCAGGGAGTACTGCAGGGCCTGCGGAAAAGTTATACACTCTTGCCATTTTCAAAGACCTCCTCGATATTTTCTAAATTTTTTATAAAAAGCATAGGTATAGAATAAGCTTTTCATTTGCTTTAGTCAACTACATTGTTAAATTATTTTCAAAATGTTCGCATCCCGCACACATTTTGTCAGAAAATGTCTGTTTTATTAATAAAACATTACGACAGGGGTACCGATCTGTACCATGTCGTACAATTCTTCCATTTTGTCCTTCGGTGTATTGATACAGCCATGGGAACCGGCAGTCTGGTAGATGTCCCCGCCGAACTCTTTTCTCCAGCTGGCATCGTGGATACCGATGCTGCCCTTTACAGGTACCCAGAATTTCACAGGGGAGGCATAGCCCGGTCCCCGCAGTACTCTGTCCTTCTGCTTGTTATAGACGAAATTCACCCCCTCCGGTGTTCCCATACGTCTGCGCATGTTGCCGGTCACCACATCCGTCTCCAGCCGCAGTTCCCCCTTTTCATAATAGTACATTTTCTGTTGTGTCATATCCACTTCGATATAGGTATCTCCGATGTCATCCCTGCCATAGCAGAAAGCTTCTCTCTCGTAAGTGGGAACATGGGACTGCTGTGTCCCCGTATGTACACCGGCATCCAGCAGATGCTCCATCAGGTATGCAGTCTCTTTTTTCTGATCCAGCTTGCTTCCATAGGTGCCGCCCTCGATGGTGATCACATCTCCTCTGGTACTGTGGAATTGTCTGGTACGGCCATAACCGTCATACTTTTCGGCCAGCTGCTCTACATACGCCGTCACGGCTTCTTCATCCAGTACAAAGTTACCGGTCTGATCCGTCACCGGCAGACCATTCTCCGTCACCAGAAAAGAGGCACAGTCCGCTGCCGTCACCGGATGTCTCTCCTGTCCAAAGCAATAGACAATATCACAGCTCTGATAACGTTCAATCTCCTTCCAGAGATTCCGCAGAGTTTTCTGGTTCTCATTTGGAGTGATGTCATAATAACAGCCACTATCTGACAGGTTTAACGTCTCCTGCCCGTTTTCTACTGTGTTCTCCAACGCCAAAAAAGCCTTCTCCAAGTCAATGCGTCCCGCAAGTCCATCCGTGAAGACGTACTCGCCCGACGTATCCCGGGCAAGGCTGTAATCCTTGTTCTTCTGTTGTTCGGCCCGTACAAATTCCAGAGAATCATAAGCTCTCCGAAGCCCATCCACATCCACGGTCACTGTGGGAGAAAGTTCCCTCCGGGAGTGAAACAGAACATTGTCCACCCACAGGAACGGATTCTGTTCCTGCCGGTAATGTTCCAGTACGTTACTGTAATCTGCCTGATAATCTGCTTCCGCAAGAGAGATTGTATACTCTGTCCCCTCTCTGTCCACGATGACAATATTCGGAGCCTCTGTACGCAACAAAAGCTCCGAATTCACTTCCTCCACCGTTTTTCCGGTACAGTAGACACCGTTGATCCAGGTATTTACAGAGAAGCCTTCTCTGTAATAAAATGCCAGAATAAAATATCCGGTCAGTAATAACAGCAAAAATAAAAGTACTGCCAAAACTAATCTTTTCGTCGTCTTTTTCATCAGGACTGCCTTTTCAAATCATCTCCGTCAAACACTTCGCTGATGGGGGCTCCTGCCGGAACCATGGGGAATACCTTATCATCCTCCGGGATCATGCACTCGATCAGTACCGGTGCTTTCAGGGCAATGGCCTTCTCGATGGCCGGTGCCACTTCTTCCTTTTTGGTCACGCGGATGGCGGTACAGCCCAGTCCTTCTGCCACCTTGCAGAAATCCACCTTATCCTTCAGTACTGTCTGGGAATAGCGTTTCCCATAGAACAGTGTCTGCCACTGTCTTACCATGCCCAGCACCTGGTTGTTGATGACCACCTGGATGATGGGAATGTTGTAACGGCTGGCAGTAGCCAGTTCGTTCATGTTCATGCGGAAACATCCGTCGCCTGCAATGTTGATGCAGACCTTATCCGGCTGTCCGATCTGCGCCCCGATGCAGGCTCCCAGACCGTAACCCATGGTACCTAATCCTCCGGAAGACAGGAAGGTACGGGGCTTCGTATAATGATAATACTGTGCCGCCCACATCTGATGCTGTCCCACGTCTGTGGTGATGATGGCTTCTCCGTTCGTTACACGGTCAATCTCCTGCATGATATAAGGACAGGACAGATTTTCGTCATCGTATTTCAGGGGATATTTTTCCTTCAGTTCCATTATATGCGCCATCCACTCCGGATGTTCCTGTTTCGACAGGCAGGCATTCAATTCGGTCAGAGTCTTCTTCAGATCTCCTACCAGAGATGCATCCACACGGATATTCTTGTTGATCTCCGCAGCATCCACATCCAGTTGGATGATTCTTGCGTTCTCTGCGAACTTCTTCGGGTTACCCGTCACACGGTCTGAGAATCTGGCTCCCAGTGCTACTAACAGGTCACACTCACTGACGCCCAGATTGGAAGTCTTGGTGCCGTGCATACCGATCATTCCTGTATAGCGCTCGCTTCTGCCGTCAAAAGCGCCTTTTCCCATCAGGGTATCGCATACCGGTGCATCGATAAGTTCCGCGAACTCTGCCACCTCTGCACTTGCTCCGGAGATAATAGCACCGCCGCCCAGATAGATATACGGCTTCTTTGCCTTATGTATCATTTCCGCTACCAGCATCAGTTCTTCTCTGGTGTAGCGGGTCACTCTTTCCTCCGGCTGAATGGTCACAGGTGTATACTCGCAGGTTGCCGCAGTCACATCCTTCGTAATATCGATCAGCACAGGGCCCGGTCTGCCGCTTCTGGCAATATGGAATGCCTTGCGAATGGTATCTGCCAGGATCTCCACATTTTTCACAATATAGCCATGCTTCGTAATAGGCATGGTCACGCCGGCGATATCCACCTCCTGGAAGCTGTCCTTACCGAGTAAAGGCAAGGTAACGTTGGCGGTGATCGCTACCATCGGTACAGAATCCATGTAAGCCGTAGCGATACCAGTGACTAGATTCGTGGCGCCGGGACCGCTGGTAGCCATGCAGACACCTACTTTTCCCGTAGCTCTCGCATAGCCGTCCGCCGCATGTGCCGCCCCCTGTTCATGGGAAGTCAGAATATGTTTGATCTCCCCACTGTGCTTATAAAGTGCGTCATAAATATTAAGGATTGCTCCGCCGGGGTAACCGAATACGGTATCTACCCCCTGCTCCTTCAGACATTCTACCAGAATTTCCGATCCCGTTAACTGCATTTCAAAATCCCTCCGGTTATTTAATGATTGCTTAGTTCTTCTGAGAAGGTGCTTCCAGTACCGCACCACGGTTGCCGCTGGTCACCAGTTCATGATATCTTGCCAGATAGCCTGTGGTGATCTTGGGTTCTCTGGGCTGCCATTTTGCTCTTCTCGCTGCCAGTTCTTCGTCAGATACCAGTACATCCAGCTTGTTCTCCGGGATATTGATACGGATGATGTCTCCCTCTTCCACCAGTGCGATCGGGCCGCCCACTGCTGCCTCAGGGGATACATGTCCGATGGATGCTCCTCTGGATGCTCCTGAAAAACGTCCATCCGTGATCAGTGCCACGCTGGAACCCAGTCCCATTCCTGCGATGGCAGAAGTAGGATTCAGCATCTCACGCATGCCGGGGCCTCCCTTGGGGCCTTCGTAACGGATCACTACTACATCGCCTGCGACGATTTTACCGGACTTGATAGCATCAATAGCATCTTCTTCACAATCGAATACTCTGGCAGGGCCTTCGTGTACCAGCATCTCAGGTGCTACAGCGGATCTCTTGACTACGCCGCTGTCCGGTGCCAGATTCCCCTTCAGTACAGCGATACCTCCGGTCTGGGAGTAAGGATTTTCCACAGGACGGATGACTTCCGGATTCTTGTTTACACAATTCTTAATATTCTCGCCTACGGTAGTGCCGTTTGCTGTCAGACAATCGAGGTTCAAAAGTCCCTTCTTGGACAGTTCATTCATTACCGCATAGACACCGCCTGCTTCATTCAGATCTTCCATATAAGTAGGGCCCGCCGGTGCCAGGTGGCACAGGTTCGGAGTCTTGGCGGAGATCTCGTTGGCAATCTCCAGATTCAGTTCCACGCCGGCTTCTCTTGCAATAGCGGGCAGATGCAGCATAGTATTCGTGGAGCAGCCCAGCGCCATATCTACCGTCAGTGCATTCTGGAATGCTTCCGGTGTCATAATGTCTCTGGGACGGATATTTTTCTCTACCAGTTCCATGATCTTCATGCCGGCATGTTTTGCCAGACGGATACGCTCGGAATATACGGCAGGAATGGTGCCGTTGCCTCTCAGTCCCATACCGATAGCCTCGGTCAGGCAGTTCATGGAGTTCGCGGTGTACATACCGGAACAGGAACCGCAGGTAGGACACACCTTTTCCTCAAACTCTGCCAGTTCATCCATGGTCATGGTACCTGCTGCCACACTTCCCACTGCCTCGAACATGGAAGACAGGCTTCTCTTCTGTCCGTGTACATGTCCGGCTAACATGGGACCGCCGGATACGAAGATCGTAGGAATATTCACTCTGGCTGCTGCCATCAACAGACCGGGAACGTTCTTATCACAGTTGGGGATACATACCAGACCGTCAAAGCCGTGTGCCATAGCCATACACTCAGTACTGTCGGCGATCAGATCTCTGGTCACCAAGGAATACTTCATTCCCACATGTCCCATGGCAATACCGTCACATACAGCAATGGCGGGGAATACCACCGGCATACCTCCGGCCATGGCTACGCCCATTTTTACAGCTTCGGTGATCTTATCCAGATTCATGTGTCCGGGTACGATCTCATTGAAGGAGCTGACGATACCGATCATGGGGCGTCTTCTCTCTTCTTCGGTAAATCCCAGGGCATTGAACAGACTTCTGTGGGGTGCCTGGGCAGTTCCTGTCTTTACAGAATCACTTCTCATATCTTTGTCTCTCTTTCTCTTCTCTATTCGCAAATGTAACCGCTTAATTGTTGTCAGATTCTTTCTGCCAGAAGGGTACCCATCTCGGTACAGCCTACCTGTGTACAGCCCTCAGACATAATGTCGATGGTGCGGTAGCCGTCCTGCAATACTTTTTTCACCGCTGCCTCGATGGCATCTGCTTCTTCATCCAGGTCAAAGCTGTAACGAAGCATCATAGCCGCGCTTAAAACAGTGGCGATAGGGTTTGCAATATCTTTACCGGCAATGTCCGGAGCGGAACCGTGGCTGGGCTCGTAGAGACCGAACTTTGTATCGTTCAGGCTGGCACTGGCTAACATTCCGATGGAACCGGTCACCATACTTGCCTCATCGGACAGGATATCTCCGAACATATTCTCTGTCAGGATCACATCAAACTGTGCGGGATCCTTCACCAGCTGCATGGCACAATTGTCTACCAGCATATGTTCCAAAGTAACGTCAGGATAATCCTTCGCGACCTCTTCCACGACCTTTCTCCACAATCTGGAGGAATCCAGGACATTGGCTTTATCCACGCTGGTTACTTTTTTCCTGCGCTTTCTGGCAATATCAAATCCCTTGATGGCAATACGACGGATTTCATTTTCATCATAAGTCAGGGTATCGATAGCTTTTCTCACGCCGTTCTCTTCGATGGTCCTGCGCTCACCGAAATAAAGTCCACCGGTCAGTTCTCTCATGATCAGCATGTCAAATCCGGCTTTGCTGATTTCCTCCTTCAGGGGACATGCCGCTGCCAGTTCATCGTAAAGTACTGCGGGTCTTAAATTAGCAAACAGATTCAATGCCTTACGCAGTGCCAGCAGTCCCGCCTCGGGACGCTTCTCGGGAGGAAGCTTGTACCAGGGAGAGGTAGTAGTGTTGCCGCCAATGGATCCCATCAGCACCGCATCTGCTGCTTTGGCATCCGCAATCGCTTCCTCTGTCAGAGGGACTCCATGAACATCAATGGAAGCTCCTCCCATCAGAATATCTTTATAGATCATTTTATGACCATATTTATGCGCAACTTTGTCCAAGACTTTTTTTGTCTCCCTGACGATCTCAGGTCCAATGCCATCGCCGGGAATACAGGTAATATGTAACTCCATAGTGTTATTTTCCTCGTTTCCTGTGATATTTCCTGTATTTTTACGTAAAATACTTATTTCATAATAACTGATACAGTACTAAATTTCAACATTGAAAATTAACATAAATGCAATTATGGACATTAAAATAGATCAAGCCATTAGTTGTGCCGTATATGCAAAAAGGAGCAATACCTTATCCCGGCATTGCTCCTTTTTCACTTCTTCTTAGTTCTCTCCAGCCTTCTCAACCTTGCTGATGGCAGATTTCTCCATAGGAATACGGCAGTTCTTGTTATTACCGAACTCTACGATCACGGTATCATCGGTAATGTCGATCACGATGCCATAGAAACCGGAAGTGGTCAGAACGCAGTCACCTGTCTCTAAGTTGGACAGCATTGCAGCTACTCTCTTCTGTTCCTTCTTCTGCGGTCTCATAAAGAAAAACCACATTGCACCGATCAATACTGCATATACAAGAAGCATAACGATCATGCTGGTTCCGGAACCTGCTGCAGCAGCCTCTGACTCAGTTAATAAAATACCCATTTGTTCCTCCATTCCGGCGTGTTACGCCTGTAAAACTTTCTGTACAAGTAAGTATGATACACAAAAATAGCTTAAGGGGCAAGTCTTTTTGCATAAAATTGTATGAAATTCCTCTAAACTCCGACAGTTGTAACTTATTCTAACGGTGTAGCCATGGAATCCAGCTTCTGTTTTTTATATTCTGCAAAACGGCCTGCATCCAAGGCATCACGGATCTCCGTCATCATGGTATTATAAAAATACAGATTGTGGAGTACACAAAGACGCATACCCAGCATCTCTTTCGCCTTTAACAGATGACGGATATAAGCTCTGGAGTATCTCTGGCAGGCAGGACAGTTGCAGCCCTCTTCGATGGGTCTGCCATCCAGTTCGTATTTGGCATTAAACAGATTAATCTTTCCATGGTTGGTATATAAATGTCCATGGCGTCCGTTTCTCGTCGGATATACACAGTCGAAGAAATCAACACCACGTTCTACACCCTCCAGAATATTAGCCGGGGTACCCACACCCATAAGGTAGGTTGGCTTGTTCACCGGGAGATAAGGTACCACCTCATCCAGAATGTGGTACATTTCCTCATGGGTCTCGCCAACTGCCAGACCGCCGACCGCATAACCGTCCAGATCCATCTCAGCGATCCGCTTGGCATGCTCGATACGGATATCTTCATAGATAGCCCCCTGATTGATGCCGAATAACAGCTGGTGTGGGTTCACCGTATCCTCTAAACTGTTCAGGCGCTTCATCTCCGCCTGACATCTCTGCAGCCATCTGGTGGTACGTTCCACGGAATTTTGTACATACATCCGGTCTGCCTTACTGGGGGCACACTCGTCAAAAGCCATGGCAATGGTAGATCCCAGATTGGACTGGATCTGCATGCTCTCCTCCGGACCCATGAAAATCTTGTGTCCGTCGATATGAGAGCGGAAAGTTACGCCCTCTTCCTTGATTTTGCGCAGCCCCGCCAGAGAAAATACCTGAAATCCACCGGAATCCGTCAGGATCGGTTTGTTCCAGGACATAAATTTATGAAGGCCGCCCATCTGCTTGATGATCTGGTCTCCCGGTCTTACGTGTAAATGATAGGTATTGGACAGTTCCACCTGGGTCCCGATCTGCTCTAAGTCTGCTGTGGACACAGCGCCCTTGATGGCAGCCACAGTTCCCACATTCATAAATACAGGTGTCTGGATCACGCCGTGTACAGTGGTAAATTCGCCTCTCTTGGCACGTCCTTCCTGTTTAATCAATCGATACATCTTCTACATATTCCTCCCAGAATTCTTCTAACGAGATTCCCTGTTCCATGATCACCGTTGCTGCGGCCTTGCCCACATAACGAAAATGCCAGGGTTCATATTCGATTCCCGTGATGTTTTCCTTGCCTTCAGGGTATCGTAAAATAAAGCCAAAACGACAGCTGTTGGTTGCCAGCCATTTTCCTGCTTTCGTATCTCCAAAGCCTTCGTCTAGCGACATATAGTCGTTGCAGACAATGTCCAGTGCCAGACCGATCTGATGCTCACTGGCTCCCGGTACGGTCACCGCCTGACTGGACAGCTGATACGCCTCCATATAGGACATACCACGCTTCATATAGCGCTCGATTTTGCGGTTAAACAACATCTGCTGATATTCCAGATCCCGGTATGGAGAGCAGATGGTCAGATTCACACCGTCCTCTTCCGCCGCTTCCAGCATAGCCAGCAGATCTTCCAGAATTCTCTTGTCGCACTGCATCTTTCCTTTGATAGTACCTAGCTGGAACGTATAATCATCCGGAATGGAATTCTGTTTGTTGATCAGAACCAGACGCCAGTCATCGGAACGGAATTCCTCCTGCTCTGCGTTATCGTCTTCTGTCACACTGCCGTCTTCTCCGGTCTTCTCAGCATCCGCATTCTCGCTCACAATAGCCTCGGACGCCTGCAGAATATCGGAAGCGTCATACTTATCCACCAGTGCATACCCATGGGAAGTGCTGTTGTAATCCGACTGTTCCAACACATCCTCATCCTCCAAAAGTTCCAGACCTGCCATATCCGGTTCCTTTTCCTCTGCCAGAGAGATGTTCTGGGTGTCGGTATTTTTCAGTTCATAATCCGTTCCGGTATCCTCGGTGATAAAGGCCGGAAAAGAAAAGCTGCTATAAACCGCAAACAGGAAAAAGGTACCGAGCATCACTGCAAAACGCTTTCCGTTGTTGTGGCAATAATTCCGGATATGAAAAAAAGACATCACAAAAAACAGCAACGGCACTGCTACCGCTCTGTTCCATTTGTTCTTTCTGCCCAATTTCAGAAGTTTCGCTCTGGCTTTTTCTTCCGTAGTTTTTTCCATTCCCGTGTCGACCTTTTACTTCCCGTTAGTACTTATGTCATATGATAGCATATTTTGTTTTGTGTTGCATCCTTTTTCTATAAAAAAGTTGCGATTTTTTCAGTAATTGCGTATAATTTATGATAAAAAGTAACTATTCTGACCTCTAAGGATCGTTAAAACTGATATGTCATGCTTGCATGTAAATAGCAGTTTTATGATTCGTAAGGTGACTCGAATAGAGTCACCGCTCCATAAATGAGCAAGATTAACTGTGCAGCAACCGGAACGCACAATTCATCGTGCGCTTTTGCGAATGCATGGGTGAGGTTCTGAACAGTGGAAAAAGGAGAACTGTCATGGCCGGTTCAACATTTGGTAACATTTTCAAGATCACTACCTGGGGAGAATCCCACGGAAAGGCACTGGGTGTCGTCGTGGACGGCTGTCCCGCCGGACTTCCTCTCTCCGAAGAAGAGATTCAGAAATATCTGGATCGCCGTAAACCCGGCACCAGTGCTATCACTACACAACGTAAAGAAGCCGATCAGGTGGAGATTCTGTCCGGTGTCTTTGACGGAAAGACCACCGGTACTCCCATCTCCCTGATGGTCCGCAATACCTCCCAGATCTCCGCAGATTACAGCGAGATTGCAGAGAATTACCGTCCCGGCCATGCAGATTACTGCTTTGATGCCAAATACGGTTTTCGGGATTATCGGGGTGGTGGCCGTTCTTCCGGTCGTGAGACCATCGGGCGTGTGGCGGCCGGAGCTATTGCTGCAAAGATTCTGGAACAGATGGGTATTACCGTATTCGCCTATACCCGTTCCATCGGCCCCATCGATGCGGATCCTGCAAAATATAACCGGGACACTGCCCGCTCCACCATTACTGCCATGCCGGATGCAGAGGCTGACGAAAAGGCCTGTGCTTATCTGCACCAGGCCAGAGAAAACTGCGATTCCGTTGGTGGCTGCATGGAATGCCTCGTGGAAGGTCTTCCCGCCGGAATCGGAGACCCGGTCTTTGAGAAACTGGATGCCAATCTGGCGAAGGCCATTATGTCCATCGGTGCCGTTAAGGCTGTGGAGCTTGGTGACGGTGCCGAAGCAGCCCGCCATACCGGCAGCGAGAACAACGATCCCTTCCGCATGGAGAACGGTAAAGTTGTCAAGGCCAGCAATCATTCCGGCGGAACTTTAGGTGGCATGAGTGATGGCAGCCCCTTACTCATCCGAGCTTACGTGAAGCCCACTCCTTCCATCTTCCGCCCCCAGCAGACTGTGAACTGCTCCGGTGAAAATACAGAGCTTACCATCCGCGGCCGCCACGATCCCATCATCGTCCCCAGAGCTGTAGTCGTCATGGAATGCATGACCGCCATCACCGTCCTGGATGCCATGATGATGAATATGTCCGCAAAGCTGGATTCTCTGGTGGAATTTTATCGGTAAATGGAAAGTTACGCGAGCAATGAGCCGCGCATAGGCATAGTGAAGACAGCGATGGGCGCTCGCGCATGATTCGCTGTCTTTACTTATGCCGAGATGCGGCGAACGCCGCGATATGAAATAAGATTGGCAGCGTTTTATGCTGACAATCTTATGAATAGCGTGGCTCATTGCGGAGGGTTTTATCTTCGGGACATAGTAGAAGAAAAATGTAGATTACGCCCCGCTTGTCGGAAACTTCCGGGGCTCAACAGAGAAAAAACATGGATTACGCCCCGCTTGTCGGAAACTTCCGGGGCTCAACAGAGAAAAAACACGGATTACGCCCCGCTTGTCAGGAACTTCCGGGGCTCAGCAGAGAAAAAATGTAGATTACAAGGCATTTCGTAACGTAGGCTATAATAAATGCCGCGATGCCCACCGCGGAAGGATGTTCCGTTTGCTGTGGACGTTCGTGGATTTGAAACTACCCTCCGCAATGCCCCGTGCCATTCATAAGATTGTCAGCAAGGAACGCTGTCAATCTTATTTTCATAGACGGCTGTCAAGTGCGTCCGATAAGGCGGGACGCACGGTATAAAAATAGAGTGAACCAGCCTCGCTTGCGCACAAGCGAGGTGTTCCACTCTATTTTTGCATGGCTCGTAGCTATGCTACATATAAATACATAAAAATGAAATGACATACGCTTCCGCCCATGACGAAGAGGTGGAACACTTCGTGGGAGCCGAAGAACTTATGTTTCGCATTGAAGATCGGCAGCTTCAGGGCATAGATGACACCGCCCACGGTGTAGATGATGCCGCCGGCCAACAGCCAGAGAAAAGCGGGCGTGGACAGAGTTTTCAGCAGAGGCCCGAATACCAGGACACATACCCAGCCCATGGCAATGTAGATCACAGAGGAAAACCACTTGGGACAGGTGATCCAGCAGGCTTTTACGATCATGCCGACAGCGGCAATGCCCCAGACAAGAGCCAGCAGTGTATATCCCAGCTTACCGCCCAACACAATGAGACACACCGGTGTGTAAGAACCAGCGATTAATACAAAGATCATCATATGATCCAGCTTCCGGAAGACCCGGAGACTTTTACCGGTGAGGTCCACGGAATGATAAGTGGCGCTGGCACCGTATAACAGGATCATGCTGCCCATGAAAATGGCCATGGCCAGGAAATTCTCCTGCCCGGACTGTACACCGGCTTTCACTAACAGTGGCACAGCTGCGAACACTGCCATCATCATGGCAATGAAATGGGTAATGGCACTTCCCGGCTCTCTTATGGTAATCTGCATAATAACTCCTCCTTTTCCCGACAGCAGCTGCCGTCTGCAAATCGAATCTATTTAAGATCATTTTATCCGACAATAGTATTTACTATTCAAAATAACAACACGTATTCTGAAATACTTTTATATATAGTTTTTAAAACTACATCTGACAATGCAAATACTACCGCACAAAAAAGGAAAAGTCAATAGTCATTCAGATATTTGGGAGAAAAGTATCAATAAGGATTGGCAGGAAGTCTGTAGATCAACAGCCCTTCATCATCAACCAGTAACTCCGCATTCTCTACCAGACGGGCATTTACTTCCGGATTTGTTGCAATGTAGCCTTCAGAACCTTTATCCCATACAATATATTCAGGCACTTTGTCCGGATAGAGCGTCCAGTATTGGAATAAGCGCTCATCGATGGTCGGAGTGCTGATGGTGGAATAGTTGCAGATCACGTAATCCTCCTGAAGATACATAATGCTCTTATGGCTGGCAATCAGTACTTTGCTGCCCCGGGGAATGAATTCGTCTAACAGACGTCCTCGGATATTATACTCGTAGCCATCGGAATACCGGCCGTAGATTCCTGCCATGGGGCCCTCTTCCGCTTTCTGCCGTGTGACGAAAATGGTGTCGTGACCGTAAATATTATACAACAGAAATCCTTTGTGAATGACGGCAAGTCCCACAAACAGCAGGACAAAAGTTTTCCAGAAAACGGGAGATTCCGATGTTTCCCGCTCTGCATAGCATAAAGAAACCAACATACCGATAGCCATATAATCGGCAGACTCGTAGAGCATTGTATTGCTGGCTGTAAAAGCGGCAAGGAGCAAAAACAGAGAAGTAATACTTCCAAACCAGAACAATGCCTTATAAACAGGGGCCAATTCGCCAGAAGACTTTTTACAGTGGAAATAACAATAAATGCCCCACAGCGGGAACCGAAGATAGACGAACCCGGGATACTCGATATGCTTTTGCAACCGATACCATACAAAAAGCTGTTCCAGAATCAGGGAAATAATCAACAACAGGAAGAAACGCCGAGGCAGGAAAGGTTATCTTTTAATTTCCCAAGCAGTCCGACATCGTGGGAGCCGTCGGTCAGCATTTCTGACAAGCCATCCAGAAACTGCCGGAAAGACATATGACACAAAAAGTAAGCCAACCAACCCAGACCGCAGACACCACAGGTCCCGAGATAAATCAGAAGATTTTTCAGACGGTTTCCGGCAGCAGATAACAGCCAGATACCGATACATCCGGGAAGTACCACGAAAATACAGGTGGGATAAGAAAGCACAAGAAGGGAAGTGCTTACTCCGGCGGCAATCAGGAAAAAGGCAGGGCGGCGTGCGGAGGTACCGCGATTCAGACTAAATTCCAGAAAGCTTAAGAAGACCAGAGTACTGAACCACAGAAGCATATTGGAAAAATCGGGAACGGTACTGTTCTTGGGAATGATATTGTAGTAAAAAACAGCAATGACAAAAGCAGTATTCTCAGTTACAAACTTACGGAAAGTCCGGTAGGTCAGAATACTGATGAGCAACTGTGTAACGACACCTACGATTCGCAGAAAGAGACGGAGTATTTTAAGGTGTGAAACAACTGCATATACAGCCATAAAAAGGTAGCAGAAAAGAACGCGGAAGTCTGATGAGGCTCCCACATTTCCAGAAACATTCTGTCTCCCTGTACCAGACGGTAAGCCATAGATACGGCATACTGCTCGTCAATGTCGAATCCGAAGAAAATAATCTTGACGGTAGCAACTATAGATGCGGCAAGCAACAGATATTTCCACAGATTATGCAGCAATGCGGTTGCAAAATTTTTCTCTTGTGCGGAATAATTGCTGTTCATCTTAATCCTCCTCAATGATCTGGATCTCCAGATAGTCAAAATCGATGGACTCTACAAAACTGTCCTGGGTAAAACGGGTCTTGTTGTGACGTTTAAAGTCTGCAATATTCATATCCAGCCAGATGGGCGTACCGAGATCAAACTGATGGCAGACTTCGTCCAGAGAGTGAAAAACTTTATGGGTACGGGTATCGTCACTGCCGTCCTCGATGCAGGTGTCTTTCAGCATATGATTATTTTTAAAAATTTTGGCCCACATACGGAACATAGAAAATCTCCTTACGCAAAAAATCAGACATATTGGTCGTTAATAATAAATTATAATAGGAAGAGGTTTCCCCTGCAAGCAAAAAAGTCACACAACCATCAGATCCATCTTATATTGTATATGGGATAGCTTTCGTCCGCCGAATCGGCACGTTTGCGAAAGCGTACTATAAAACTGCCCAATCAATCTTAAAAAATAATAAAGGTTTTGTTAAAATTATACATTTTTAAAAGGAGGTATGCTATAATTATCATAAATACAGCGTACGAATGCAGAATTTCCGTAACGAAAAAGCGTCTACGGAAGTAACAAATATGAAAAATGGTCGCAGAGCCTTCTGTGACAGAAGAGATTGAGAGGTAATATGGAGTTTAAGGTAGAAAACGGGGATGGAATCGACAGCTGGAAGGAGGTCACGCTGGTATACAGCGCCGCACTGCGTCAGATGGAGACAAAGATGCAGATTCTGAACGACGAGTTTCAGCATGTACACCAGTACAATCCCATCGAACACATCAAGGCACGGATCAAGACCCCGGAAAGCATTGTGAAAAAGCTCAAACGCTACGGGCAGGAATCCACCATAGATAACATGGTAAAATACATAAACGATATTGCTGGCATCCGCATCATCTGTTCCTTTACATCGGACATTTACCGCATTGCGGATATGATCCGGGATCAGAAGGATATTCAGGTGATCGCGGTGAAGGATTACATTACGTATCCCAAAGCCAGTGGCTATAAAAGCTATCATATGATCGTCAGTATTCCGGTCTATCTGTCGGACCGCACGGTGGATACGAAGGTGGAGATACAGATCCGGACGGTTGCCATGGACTTCTGGGCCAGCCTGGAGCATAAGATCCATTACAAATTCGAGGGCGATGCTCCGGAGAGCATTAAAAATGAACTGGTGGAGTGTGCGAGAATGGTGTCTGATCTGGATGCGAGGATGCTGTCTCTGAACGAAGAGATACTAGCCATCAGCCAAAAGAGAGAAGAGGAAAAACAATTAAATAGCGTAACATCCAAATAATCCAAAAGCTTCTGCCGGTGTAATACAAACGACAGAAGCTTTTTTAATTCATAGGAAATTTCTTCCTATGAATTAAAAATGCTCCGCAGGGATCGCACTGCGGCGGTTATGAAATATGTCGCAAAAGCGACCCGTCGCAGGCGGAGAATCTCGCAAGCGAGATTCTTTTTTATGGTCAAAACAGTAATGGGATGACAGGAAAATCCCCATAAAATGAGGAGTGCCCAGACACCTTTCGGCGCCTGGGCTATTATGAAAAAATTTATCTTATATGCTTTGTTATCCGGAAGTCTTATCTCTTCCTTGACTGTATCTAAAGTATACCAACCAATTATGAACAAATTATGAACATGATGTGAAAACTTGGTGAATTTTACGAAAAAGTACAGAAACCAAAAAAGAAACTGTACAAATTGCATAAAAATGCGCAAACCATGAAAACACAGTATTCATGGGGTTTTGGTTGTAACCGGGGAATAAACATGGTAAAATAGGGACAGTTGAAAAGGGAAACTGTTCACATGAGGGACGAAATATGTTTGGAGGAAGATGGATGGATACTTTTATGGATAAACTTGCACAAAAGCTGAATGCCCAGGAAATGATCAAGGCGAATTCCGCGGCTGATGCCGAAGAGATGGATCAGCTGAAAAGCCAGCTGCGGGAATACGACGAGTGCCTGGCACAGATGCAGCAGGTCAATAAGGAACTGAAAGCGATCAATCAGGAGATGGAGAAGCTGATGTCCGAGACCATTGCTCCGGAAGTGACGAAGCTTTCCGAGGAAGGCGTGGCTGCCCTGCAGAAGCTGCAGCAGGAGAACACAGAGAAGCTGGAAGCTCTGGAACAGCAGTATACTGCCAAACTGGAAGAACTGCAGCAGAGTACCGAGGTGTTGGACGAGCTTCAGAAGCATGTGGATGAGAAACTGAGCACTACGGAAGAGAATGTACATAAGGAATGCGTAAAGGTATACCGTAATGTACAGGCGGTTGTGGTAGAAGAGAACGAGAAGCAGACCGAAGCCATCGCAGCAAAAGTAAAGGAAAACCTTGGCGGTAAATTGAACGGTGTGCTGGGAGTATCCATTGCGGCAGTAGTTCTGACGGTTGCGGATATTGTTCTTCATGTATTGAGCATTTTGCACATTTTCTAAAAAGGCAGATAAAGTATTCATTTAAGAATGTTGAAATTGATAAGAAAGTAACGGAAATGAGGTTTTACGGAAATGGGAAAACAACTTTGGAAGCCGGGAAATATGCTGTATCCCCTGCCGGTTGTCATGGTGAGCCTGGCTGACCGGGACGGCCGCCCCAATATTATCACGCTGGCCTGGGTAGGAACCGTATGTACCAATCCGCCCATGGTGTCGATCTCCGTACGCCCCGAGAGATATTCCTATCCGATCCTGAAGGAGACCGGAGAATTCGTGATCAATCTGACCACGAAGGAGCTGGCATTTGCCACAGATTACTGTGGCGTGAAAAGCGGACGGGACGTGGATAAATTCAAAGAAATGGGACTGACTCCCATTCCGGCATCTGAGGTGAAAGCACCGATGATAAAAGAGAGTCCGGTGAACATTGAATGTAAGGTGCGACAGATCCTGCCGCTGGGATCCCATGATATGTTCCTGGCGGATGTGGTGGCAGTACATGCCGATGAAAAATATATGGATGAGAAGCACAAATTCCACCTGGAGCAGGCGGAACCCATCATCTATTCCCACGGTTCCTATTTCGGCTGTGGCGAATTGCTGGGAACCTTCGGATATAGTGTAAAGAAGCGATGAGTAACACAGGTAAAAAATTACTTGACGTTTGCCCTCCGTTTCGGTATCATAAGTCATAAATAAGAACATGGTAAATTTTACTACGAAGAAGTAGCATCAGACGGGAGTCTGATGCTTTTTTTATGCGGTGGCGGGAAAATATCTGCCGGGTACCGCAATCATGGGAAAGTCCGGGTGAAGCATATGACACAGATCGATAAAAACATAGCATTCAATCTGAAAAGAATCCGCAAATCCAAAAATATGAGTCTGGATATGCTGGCGGAGCGTACCGGTGTCAGCAAAAGCATGCTGGGACAGATCGAGAGAGGAGAATCCAATCCCACGGTGTCCACTATCGGGAAGATCGTGGAGGGATTGAAGGTACCTTTTGAACAGTTGATTTATAATAGGAAAGAAATCATGGTGGTGCCGTCTCCGGAAGAGGCTCCGGTATGGAAGGCAAAGGAAGGGGAATACCGGATCTATGTGATGCTGCCCTACGATGCCGGAAGAAATTTCGAGATCTATCAGGGCGAGCTGACCAGAAATGCCCGGATGGAAAGCGAATCCCACGGGGAGCAGACCTGGGAATACCTGACGGTGGTATCCGGGGAGGTCGAACTGATTCTGGAAGATTCCAGTTTTCTGGTGAAGACAGGTGGTTCTCTCTATTTTGCCTGTGACAGGAAACATGTCTATCACAATGTGGGTGAGACCAAGGCGGTACTCAACATGATCATTACCACGCAGCGTTAGAGAAAACGCCCCCGCTTGATGGCATCCTTGCCATATTTTGCCCGGATATTATCCAGTGCGGCATCCAGCTTCTGCTGTTTCTCGGAACGGGGAGCCGGAAAATCAAACAGGCTGAGCTGAACCGGTTCGTCTTCCGGCACCAGCTTGGAAGTGCGGATCCCCAGAAGCCGTATGGGAGTGGAATCCCATAATTCGTCGAATAATGCACAGGCATCTTCGTACAGGAGATTCACGGAAGCCGTGGGAATGTCTATCGGCATTTGGTGAGAAACGTTCCGGAAATCACTGTACCGGATCTCCGTGCAGATCTGTCCTGCCAACTGGTGGGAGGCCCGTAGACGCCTGCCCACGGATTCACACAGAGACAGCAATACTTTACAGGCTTCCTCTTTGGTGGTGGCATCGCTGCTTAAAGTGGTGGAGTTGCCGATCCCTTTTGCCTTGGAAGGAGCCAGGACTACTGTGGAATCGTCGATGCCGTTGGCATACTGCCACAGACAACGACCGTGACTTTTTAAATGTGCTTTCAGGATCGCAGGATCCGTCTTTGCCAGATCCCCGATCGTGAGAATACCTAATTTGTGGAGAGTCTCCGCACTGGAATGTCCGCAGGTGAACAGGGCGGAAACAGGCAGCGGCCACATTTTCTGCGCTATTTCCCGCTGATACAAGGTGTGAGTCTTATCCGGTTTCTCAAAATCAGAGGCCATCTTGGCCAGAACCTTTCGATCCGAAATTCCCACATTTACCGTAAATTTAAATTTTTCAAAAACAGAGTGACGAATGAAAGCAGCGGCTTCCTCGGGAGAGACGTAGTTCGCCGCAATGGGCGTATAGTCCATATAACATTCATCGATGCTGACCTGTTCGATGTCGGGGCAGATACCCGCCAGATGTTCCATAAGCATCTGGCTTTTCAGACGGTACATATTATGATCCGGAGAAGCCATGACCAGATGCGGACATTTGCGCAGGGCATTGACCACCGGTTCACCGGTAGTGATGCCGAAAGCCTTGGCGGGAATGGATTTGGCCAGCACCACACCGTGTCTGGTGGAGGTATCACCGCCTACGATGGAAGGGATCGTGCGCAGATCCACAGGATCCCCCTGTTCCAGACGGGCCAGCGCCGTCCAGCTTAAAAAAGCGGAATTGACATCAATATGAAAAATGACCGGTTCCCTCATGGCGTCTCCTTTCCGGATCAGACCGTTTTATTTACCTCCAGTATAGCATAGATCGGTTCGGGAGAAAACAAAAAAATCGAACAGACATTCTTTCTTTACAAGGCATATAAATGCTGATAGAATCTATATGTTACAAAGTTATTACAGTAAGACAGGTATACAGAATGCCCGAAGGGGGCATACTGTTTTCAGATACGATAGATCGAGAAGGAATTCATGAAGAAACTGACATCTTACTCGAAAAGAGTAAAATATACATATGTGAAAACAACGCTGGCCACTCTTTTTGTGAGCCTCTTTTTCCTCAAAGGGTATGCAGCGTTTGAAAAGACCGGAGAGAATTACTTCCACGTGTTCCTGAACGGCAATGAGATCGGAACGGTGGGCGAAGCAGACAGAACGGAGCAGCTTCTGCAGGAAGCCAGAAGGAATATCGCTTCCCAGAGTGATGATATGATCTTTATGGACGCAGATTTAAAGCTGGTCGGTGAAGAAGTGCTGTGGGGAACACTGGACAATGAGGACAATCTGCTGGCAGCCATGGAACGGGAACTGGAGAGCAGTATTCGTGAGACTTCCCACAGATCCTATACAATGAAAGTAAATGAATATATGGTCAACCTGTCCAGCGTGGAGGATGTGGAGTCTCTGCTGCAGGCAGCAGTGGACAAATACGACAGTGAAGACAAATTCAGCGTGGAACTGACTCACGATGCACAGAAGGAATTCAATGTTCTTACCACCGAGGTAGTCAATAAACAGGAACTGACCGCTCAGGAAGAACAGAAGGAAGAATCCATCTATGCAGGCGGTGTACAGTCCGTACTGGATCAGGCGGGCTCCCAGGCAGACCAGCAGGGGGAAAAAGATTTCGAAGACTATGATCTTGGGCTGATGACCATGGACTTTGCGGAAAAGGTGGAAATCGTAGAGACCTATCTTCCGGAAAGCATGCTGACTCCGCTGGATCAGGCAATCGAGGATGTGATCAAGGATCAGGAGACCCCCGGAGAATATGAAGTAGTCAGCGGAGATACCCTGTCGGAGATTTCGATTAAGGTAAATATTCCGATGGATCAGATCATCGCCATGAACAGCGAGACACTGACCGATGAAAATTCTACGATCCGCGTAGGGGACAAGCTGATCATTACCGTGCCGCAGCCGGAGCTGTCCGTGGAGCGCATGGAGCAAAATTATTATGAAGAAATCTATGATGCAGATGTAATTTATGTGGACAACGATTCCTGGTATACGACCCAGACCAAGATTTTGCAGCAGCCCTCCGCTGGTTTCCGTCGGGTAGTGGCGGATGTATCTTATCTGAATGACAGAGAGGTCACCAGGGATATTCTGAAGGAAGAAGTGGTCATGGAGGCAGTTCCCAAGATTGTGGAACGAGGCACCAAGATTCCTCCGACCTATATCAAGCCTATTTCCGGTGGACGTCTGAGTTCCAATTTCGGACGCAGAAAGTCACCTACCAAGGGTGCCAGCAGCTACCATAAGGGTGTGGACTGGTCGGTTCCTACCGGAACTGCGGTATTTGCATCCTGCGGCGGTACAGTGGCCAGAGCCGGATGGGGAAGTGGATACGGTTATTGTGTCTATATCAACCATGAAGACGGCAGACAGACCCGATACGGACATCTGAGCAAGGTGCTCGTCAAGGTCGGCCAGACGGTAAAACAGGGAGAACGTATTGCACTGAGCGGTAATACCGGCGTAAGTACGGGACCTCATCTTCACTTTGAGATCCTCATTAATGGCAGCCAGGTGAACCCGTTGAAGTACCTGAATTAGGGCGTTGTATTTACAAATGTGCGAAAATGTGGTATAAGTGCATAAGAAGGTTTTTCTGATCTGAGAATGACAGAGGTAAGAAACAATGGAACAATACGCAATTAAAGGCGGTAATCCATTAGTCGGTGAAGTTGAAATAGGAGGTGCCAAGAATGCGGCACTTCCTATTCTTGCTGCTTCCGTGATGACGGATGAGACTGTTTATATAGAAAATATGCCGGATGTAAGAGATACGAATGTCCTTTTGAGCGCCATGGAGAACATCGGCGTGATTGTAAAGAGAACCGACCGTCACAAAGTGACTCTCAATGCATCCAACATCAGTGAACTTGTAGTAGAAGATGAAAATATCAAGAAGATCAGAGCGTCCTACTATCTGATCGGTGCTTTGTTAGGTAAATACAAGCATGCGGAAGTGGCACTTCCCGGTGGATGTGATATCGGCTGCCGTGCCATCGACCAGCATATTAAGGGCTTCCGTGCTCTGGGCGCGGACGTGAAGATCGAGCATGGCCTGATCAAGACACAGGCGGAGCATCTGCGCGGCAGCCATATTTATATGGATGTGGTCAGTGTCGGCGCTACCATCAATATCATGATGGCTGCGGTAATGGCGGAAGGCACCACGATTATCGAGAACTCTGCCAAGGAGCCTCATGTGGTGGATCTGGCGAACTTCCTGAACAGCATGGGAGCCAATATCAAGGGTGCCGGTACGGATGTGATCCGTATCAAGGGTGTTTCCCATCTGCATGGCACAGAGTATGCCGTGATTCCCGATCAGATCGAAGCCGGTACGTTTATGTTCGCAGCGGCAGTGACCAAGGGCGATGTGACGGTGAAAAATGTGATTCCGAAGCATCTGGAGTCTATTACGGCAAAACTTCTGGAGATTGGCTGTGAAGTAGAGGAAGCGGATGACTGTATCCGTGTGGTAGCGTCCAAGCCTCTGCAGCATACCCAGGTGAAGACCCTGCCTTATCCCGGATTTCCTACGGATATGCAGCCCCAGATCACAGTGGCGCTGGGACTTTCCAAAGGAACCAGTATCGTGACGGAGAGTATTTTCGAGAACCGTTTCAAATATGTGGATGAGCTGACCCGTATGGGCGCCAGCATCAAAGTAGAAGGCAACACCGCTATCATCGACGGTGTATCCAGATATACCGGAGCCAATATTTCCGCACCGGATCTGCGGGCGGGAGCAGCACTGGTACTGGCTGCCATGTCTGCAGAAGGATTCTCTACTGTGGATGATATCCGCTATATTGAGAGAGGTTATGAGGATTTCCACCTGAAATTACAGGGACTGGGAGCCCAGATCGAGTTGATCGAGACGGAGCGGGACCTGCAGAAGTTCAAGCTGAAGATCGGTTAATGAGTGGATTTCTCATAAACCACAACAGAATGACATTTTGAAAAAAATGTCTGTTGACAAAACAGGTAACTCATAGTAAGTTAATTAGCGTAGAAAAGTTCATATAGACTTTCCCTTATTCAGAGTGGTGGAGATACATAGGATCGATGAAGCCACGGCAACCCCGCAGAATGCGGAAGGTGCCCACCTGAGCGAATAACTGTCGAACAATAAGAGGATTTGATCGCACAATAAATCAGTCCGCTTATGAAAGCGGACTTTTTTGCATCATTCAGAGCTGTCGGCATTGAAAATTTGATTTTACGAATGAGGCTCTGAATGACAGGACTTTAGCAACTCATACACTAGACCCTCTTCCCGCAAGGAAGCAGAATGGAGGACAAATGGAAAAACGTTTATTTACATCGGAGTCCGTAACCGAAGGACATCCCGACAAAATCTGTGATGCCGTATCTGATGCGGTACTGGATGCGCTGATGGAGCAGGATCCGTTCAGCCGTGTAGCATGTGAGACCTGCACCAATACCGGTTTCGTACTGGTAATGGGTGAGATCACCACCAAGGCAAATATTGATATTCCCGCTATTGTTCGTAAGACCGTGACCGAGATCGGCTATGATTCTTCCGAAAAGGGATTCGACGGCAACACCTGTGCCGTTATGGTATCTCTGGACAAGCAGTCCACTGATATCGCCATGGGCGTAGACAAGGCCCTGGAAGCAAAAGAAAGCCACATGACCGATGAACAGCTGGATGCCATCGGTGCCGGAGATCAGGGTATGATGTTCGGCTATGCTACAGATGAGACTCCGGAATATATGCCGTATCCCATCTCTCTGGCACACAAGCTGACCAGACAGCTGACCAAGGTTCGTAAGGATGGTACACTTTCCTATTTAAGACCCGACGGAAAGAGTCAGGTATCCGTAGAGTATGATGAGAATGGCAAGCCTTTTCGTCTGGAGGCAGTCGTTCTGTCTACCCAGCATGACGAACATGTATCTCAGGAGCAGATCCATGAGGACATCAAGAAGTATGTATTCGACCCTGTTTTGCCCGCAGACATGATCGATGCAGACACCAAGTTCTTCATCAATCCTACCGGACGTTTCGTAATCGGCGGACCTAACGGCGACAGCGGACTGACCGGCCGTAAGATCATCGTAGACACCTACGGTGGATATGCACGTCACGGCGGCGGAGCATTCTCCGGCAAGGACTGCACCAAGGTGGACAGAAGTGCGGCATACGCAGCACGTTACGTTGCCAAGAATATCGTAGCGGCAGGACTGGCTGAAAAGTGTGAGATCCAGCTGTCTTACGCTATCGGTGTGGCACATCCTACTTCCATCATGGTAGATACCTTCGGTACGGGCAAACTGCATGATGATAAGCTGGTGGAGATCATTCGTGAGAACTTCGACTTAAGACCCGCAGGCATCATCAAGATGCTGGATCTGCGCAGACCTATCTACAAGCAGACCGCTTCCTATGGCCACTTTGGACGTACCGATGTGGATCTGCCCTGGGAGAAGCTGGACAAGGTGGATTTATTGAAGAAATACCTGGCATAGTTACGAGCCATGCAAAAATGAAACAGGAACTGTTCCCGGGAGTTTACTCACAGGGAACAGTTCCTGTTTTGATTTTTATGCGGCACATGTATGAATGAAGCATGGCGTTTTATTTGGTTTCCTCTGTCTCCTCGGTCTCGTCTGTCTCTTCCTGCCCATACTCTCCGATATGGAACAGCTGCTGTTCTCCGGAGGTAGTGACATGCACACCTTTTTCTTCCAGCTTCAGATCCTTGACATACATGGTCTTCGTAGTCTGGGGCAGAGCAGCCAGATCAATTTCAACGGGCTCCAGCAGATGTGCGGGATCTGCTTTGTAATGCACCTCGGACAATTCTGCTTCGAAGATACCCTGTACCTTGTCTTCGTTCACATAGACAATGGGAACAGTAGCGGATACGATTTCGCCGGCTACCAGAGCCTGAAAGTCCAGAGCCATATATTTCTTGGTCAGAGGATCAAAATCAATATTTTTTACCAGAACATCTACATTCTTACCATCCAGTTCCAGATAAGCCTGGGTGCCTTCTTTTGCATTCTTGATAAAAGCGGATGCATCCTTCTCTGTGAATTTCAGGGAAACATTCTCTTTCATTTCTTTTCCGTACAAAACACCGGTGATAAAACCGTCTCTTCTTAATTTCTTTGCTTTTTCGTCAGGATTTCTTTTTTCAGCTTTTAATGTCAACATAATGATGACCTCCTCGATCTCTACGTTTGTTTCGTGTAGATGAGAGCTTGTAGAAGTTCTTTTTGCACTATGGTTATTATAGCACATATAGAACAAAGTAAACAGTTAAAATGTCACAAAAATAACAGAAAAAAAGTGGAATTTACAAGCAAATTTCAGAAAACAATGTGAAGCGGCACTCTTTGGCATCTACGACATGAAACGAAAATATGTAAAACACATGGAAATATTCGTTTCAAAATTGTGTGCGTATGATGATATATCTGAGAAAAATTTACAACTGCATTACAAGAACACGGTACAACAATAAAGCAAATGGTTGCGCGAAGAAACAAAATAAGGTATACTTGTCACAAATACATTTGAATTTACTGGGAGGACATAAGGATGGATATGAATATTGTATGCCTGGATCTGGAGGGAGTACTGGTGCCGGAGATCTGGATCGCTTTTGCGGAGACCAGCGGAATCCCGGAACTGAAGAGAACCACCAGAGACGAGCCGGATTACGATAAATTAATGAAATGGAGACTTGGTATTCTGAAGGAACACGGTCTGGGACTGAAGGAGATTCAGGAGACTATCGCAAAGATCGACCCCATCCCCGGGGCGAAGGAGTTTCTGGATGAGCTGCGTTCCATTACCCAGGTCATCATTATCAGTGACACCTTTTCACAGTTTGCCGGTCCTCTGATGAAGAAACTAGGATATCCCACAATTTTCTGTAATTCTCTGGAAGTAGCGGATAATGGTGAGATCACCGGATTTAAGATGCGTGTGGAGAATTCCAAGTATACTACGGTGAAGGCGCTGCAGTCCATCGGCTTCCAGACCATCGCCAGTGGAGACAGCCACAATGATCTGGGTATGATTCAGGCCAGCAAGGCAGGCTTCCTGTTCAAGAGTACCGAACAGATCAAAAAAGATCATCCGGAGCTTCCAGCCTATGAGACCTATGACGAACTGATGGCAGCCATCAAAAAAGCATTATAATCTCCTATATTACTATTACTATGAAAAACTCTCCGGACAGATGTTATTCTGTTGAGGAGAGTTTTCTGTGTATACAGTGAATGCGTTTAATGGAGAATATTGATCCGCCACACACGGAAAACAGGGAAAAGACAAATAAAATATAAAAATATAATCGAAATTAAAAAAATTTTTACATATTTTTACAAAATGTTACAATATTATAATATGACTTGTTATCAACCAATAGTAAGGAGAGGAAAATGTTCGAAAATTTGAAAATCAAGCAACGCCTGAAAAAAGCTTTTGCCATTATTGTAGTTATATCATCTATTGCAGGAGTGCTCGGAGCACTGGCAATGATCGTTACCATGAACCGCTATCAGCATGCATTGACCAATTACGGTTTTTCACAGGGAGATATCGGTAAGGCCATGACTGTATTCACGGATGTAAGATCCGCAACCCGTGGAATCATAGGATATAACGACCCGGATCTGGTGGACGGTCTGATCACGACTCACGATGAGAAGAAGCAGGCTTTTCTTGAATACTGGGAAGTTGTCGGCGAGACTGTTGTTTCTTCAAAGGAGAAGGAACTGTATGATCAGGTAAATGAGCAGATTCAGCAGTACTGGGAGCTGGATCAGCAGGCCATTAATACCGGTAAGGTGGATATGGAAGAGAAGCGTATGCAGGCACAGGAGCTGATGCAGAATCAGGTAGCACCGCTTTATAATGAAATTTATGATACCATGCGTGAACTTATGAACGAGAATGTCCGTGAAGGAGATTCCCTTTCTTCCATACTGAATATCATGGGATTTATCTTCCTGCTTATCATTGTTGGTGTGATCGTGCTGGCAATTATCATTGCAACGAGAATGGAACATGCAATCTCTCAGGGAATCGCAGCACCGCTGGATGCATTGGCAAAGCGTCTGGAGACTTTTGCACAGGGTAACCTGTCCGATCCGTTCCCGACACTGAACAGTAAGGATGAGATCGCTGACATGATTCATTCTGCAAATGAAATGGCAGAAAAGCTGAGTTTTGTCATTGCCGACACCGGAGAAGTTATGAGCCAGATGGCAAACGGCAATTACAACATCACTTCCAAGAACCCGGATATGTATCAGGGTGATTTTGAACAGTTGTTTCTGTCTATCCGTAACATGAAGACACAGATGGTTCAGACACTGCGTTCCATCGAGGAGTCTTCCAGGCAGGTATCCGCAGGTGCAGCTAACCTGGCAGATGCTTCCCAGAATCTGGCAGAGGGCGCTACCGAGCAGGCAGGTGCCGTAGAAGAACTGCAGGCTACCATTACCAACATTACTTCCAATATTGAGCAGGCTGCTGAACAGGCACAGGAGTCCTATGAGCAGGCGAGAAAATATGCAAACGAAGCAGATAACAGCAGAGCAGAGATGAAGGCTATGGTGGATGCTATGGCCAGAATCAGTGATACTTCCAACAAGATCGGCAATATCATTTCTGAAATCGAGGATATTGCATCCCAGACCAACCTGTTGTCCCTGAATGCTTCCATCGAGGCAGCCAGAGCAGGTGAGGCAGGCCGTGGATTCGCTGTGGTTGCTGACCAGATCCGTCAGCTGGCAGAGCAGAGTACCAAGTCTGCTGTAGATACCAGAGACCTGATTGAAGGTTCCATGCAGGAGATCAAGGAAGGCAACCAGGCTGCAGACAGCGCTGCTGCTTCCATCGAGATCGTAGTAGACGGTATCGGCAAGATTGCAGAGTCTTCCCGCAGTATCAGCGAGATCTCCAAGGACCAGGCCAATGCCATGGATCAGGCAGAGCAGGGTGTCAACCAGATCTCCGAGGTAGTACAGTCCAACTCCGCTACCGCAGAAGAATCTTCCGCTACCAGCCAGGAATTGTCTGCACAGGCAATCTCTCTGGATGAGCTGATCAGCAAGTTTATTCTTCCTCAGGAATAAGAACGGCTGAGACATTGAGAAAAATATAGTACAGCTGGAAAAGCAGGTATCGGCAACGATGCCTGCTTTTTTTCTCTGACAGGAAGTGGACAAGGATATCTGATATGCGATATAATTACAGGGAACAGAACTGGAACAAAATGAGTGAAATGAGGTAATCATGGGAATGGATCAGGAACAGACACCCCACAAGCGCCGGGTGCGTTATAAAGGGAAATACCCCAGAAAATTTGAGGAAAAATATAAGGAATTACAGCCCGAAAAATACGGAGATACCATTGCCCATGTGATTCAGAAGGGAAACACTCCCGCAGGCATGCATATCTCTATTATGGTGAAGGAGATCCTGGATTTCCTGAAGATCCAGCCGGGAGAGACCGGATTTGATGCAACACTGGGCTACGGTGGACATACGAAAGCCATGTTGGAGCAGCTGCAGGGGTGTGGGCATATCTATGCCACAGACGTAGATCCGGAGGAGTCTGCCAAGACGAAGAAACGACTGGCAGAGGCCGGTTACGGAGAAGAGATTCTGACCATCAGATTACAGAATTTCTGTACCATAGATGAGATCGCAAAAGAGGTCGGAGGATTTGATTTTATTCTGGCGGATCTGGGAGTATCTTCCATGCAGATCGATAATCCCAGCAGAGGATTTTCCTTCAAGGTGGACGGTCCGCTAGATCTCAGACTGAATCAGCAGCAAGGAATCAGTGCAGCAGAGCGCCTGGATACCATCAGCAGAGAAGAACTGGCGGGAATGCTTTACGAGAATTCCGACGAACCCTACTGCGAGGAACTGGCGAAGGCCATCACCGATGAGATCCGTAAAGGACACCGGATCGATACTACTACAAAATTAAGGGAAGTCATCGAAAAGACCCTTGATTTTCTCCCGGAGAAGGAGAAAAAGGATACCATCAAAAAGACCTGTCAGAGAACTTTTCAGGCCTTGCGTATTGATGTGAACCGCGAATTTGAAGTGTTATATGAATTTATGGAAAAGCTGCCGGGAGCCTTGAAACCTGGCGGAAGAGTAGCTATCCTGACTTTCCATTCCGGCGAAGACAAGCTGGTGAAGCAGGCATTGAAGGAAGGCTACCGGAACGGCATTTATGCCGATTATGCGAAAGACGTGATCCGCCCTTCTGCGGAGGAATGTGTACAGAACGGCAGAGCCCGTTCCACGAAGATGCGTTGGGCGGTCCGGGCGGAAGAACAGACAGACTGACAGACGGAACAAAGGAGGTGTGAGAATGACTGTCATGGAATTTATCAATGCACACAGAGAGGATATGGATCCCTGCGAGTGCGTGATCCTGCCGAACGGCAGTGTGGAAGAGCCACAGCCTTCTCATATCAAAAAGCTGGAGGAAATCTCCGGCGAAGATAAACTGACACTGAACAGCCGTATGGAGAAAAATATGGAGCCCATTTTTTTCATGGTGGAATATACGGGCTGTATGCTGATCTGGAGCACCCGTGTGGTGGTGCCTTCCCATCCCACACCGGCACAGGAAGAGACACTGGAGACCTTGTATTTCGCGGCGATGCTGGCTCCCGGCTACCACAGGGAACAGGTGGGAGCAACTTACGAGGAATGCGTCAGAAAAGCAAAAGAACTGCACTAGAAAGGGAACGACAAAATGGCATTTGCACATCTTCATGTTCATACAGAATATTCGCTGTTAGACGGCTCCAACAAGATCAGGGAGTATGTAGCCAGGGTCAAGGAGCTGGGCATGGACAGCGCGGCAATCACCGACCATGGTGTTATGTACGGCGTGATCGATTTTTACCGGGCAGCCAGAGAAGCGGGGATCAAGCCAATCCTGGGCTGCGAAGTGTATGTGGCTCCGAATTCCCGTTTTGACAAGGAACTGACCGGCGGGGAAGAACGTTATCATCATCTGGTGCTGCTGGCGGAGAACAATACCGGCTATGCGAATCTCATGAAAATCGTCAGCCGTGGCTTTACGGAAGGATATTATTATAAACCCCGTGTGGACATGGAAGTGCTGCAGGAGTTCCACGAGGGAATTATCGCATTGTCTGCCTGCCTTGCAGGTGAAGTGCCCCGGTTTATTCTGAAGGGAATGAAGGACGAAGCGAGAAAAGCAGCCCGCAAATACGAGGCCTGCTTCGGCAAGGGCAATTATTTTCTGGAACTGCAGGATCACGGTATCCCGGAGCAGCGTACCGTGAATATGGAACTGCTCCAGATGAGCAGAGAACTGGACATTCCGCTGGTAACCACCAACGATGTGCATTACACCTATGCTGAGGATGCGATTCCCCACGATATTCTGCTGTGTCTGCAGACCGGCAAAAAGCTGGCGGACGAGGATCGCATGCGTTATGAGGGCGGTCAGTATTACGTCAAGAGCGAAGAGGAAATGAAGGGACTGTTCCCCTATGCATGGGAGGCCGTGGAGAATACCCAGAGGATTGCAGACCGTTGTAATGTGGAGATAGAGTTTGGCGTGACGAAGCTGCCGAAATACGATGTGCCGGAAGGTTATGATTCCTGGAGCTATCTGAACAAGCTTTGTAATGACGGACTGGCAGAGCGTTACGGTGACGGTGACCAGCCTGCCGGGGAGACCGGACAGACCCTGCGGGAACGTCTGGATTACGAGCTGGGTGTCATCCGCAGAATGGGATATGTGGACTATTTCCTGATCGTATGGGATTTCATCAACTATGCGAAAGAGCACGGGATTCCGGTGGGACCGGGACGAGGTTCCGCTGCGGGAAGTATCGTGGCATATTGCCTGAAGATCACCAACATTGATCCCATTCATTATAATCTGCTGTTTGAACGTTTCCTGAATCCGGAACGTGTGTCCATGCCCGATATTGATGTGGACTTCTGCTTCGAACGGAGACAGGAAGTCATCGATTATGTGGGCAGAAAATACGGCAACGACAAGGTGGTGCAGATCGTTACGTTCGGTACCCTGGCAGCCAAGGGTGTCATCCGTGATGTGGGACGTGTTATGGATCTGCCCTATGCGTTCGTGGATTCCATTGCCAAGATGGTGCCCAATGAACTGAACATCACCCTGAGCAAAGCGCTGGAAATGAACCCGGAATTCCGAAAGCTTTATCAGGAGGATGAGCAGGTGCATCATCTGATCGATATGTGTAAGCGTCTGGAAGGACTGCCCAGACATACCTCCATGCATGCGGCGGGCGTGGTCATCTGTCAGAAGTCGGCGGATGAATTCGTGCCGCTGTCCAGAGGCTCCGACGGTTCCATCGTCACCCAGTTTACCATGACGACATTGGAAGAACTGGGACTGCTGAAAATGGATTTCCTGGGACTGCGTACACTGACTGTGATCCATGATGCGGTAAAATTTATTGAGAATACCACCGGCAGACACATAGATGTGGATGCCATTGACTATAACGATCCGAAAGTACTGGCTTCCATCGGCACCGGCAGAACGGAAGGTGTGTTCCAGCTGGAAAGTGCCGGGATGAAGAGCTTCATGAAGGAATTGCGTCCCCAGAATCTGGAAGATGTGGTGGCTGGTATTTCCCTGTATCGTCCGGGTCCTATGGATTTTATCCCGAAGTATATTCAGGGTAAAAATCATCCGGATGCGGTAACTTATGCCTGTCCCCAGCTGGAGCCGATCTTAAAGCCCACCTACGGCTGTATTGTATATCAGGAACAGGTAATGCAGATCGTTCGTGATCTGGCGGGCTATACACTGGGACGAAGCGATCTGGTGCGCCGTGCCATGAGTAAGAAGAAACAGTCCGTCATGGAAAAAGAGCGGGCCAACTTCATCTACGGCAACCCGGAGGAAAATGTCCCCGGCTGTATTGCCAACGGCATTGACGAGCAGACAGCCGGACAGATCTACGATATGATGATGGATTTCGCCAAATATGCGTTCAACAAGTCCCATGCGGCATGTTATGCAGTGGTGGCTTACCAGACAGCGTATTTGAAATACTATTATCCCGTAGAATTCATGGCGGCGTTGATGACTTCCGTCATCGATAACCCGAAAAAGGTATCCGAATATATTTTGAATTGCCGGAACATGGATATTGCCATTCTGCCTCCGGATGTGAATGCGGGAGAAGCCGGATTCTCCGTATCGGATGGCAAGATCCGTTATGCCCTGACGGCCATCAAGAGTGTGGGACGTCCCATCATTGACAGCCTGGTACAGGAGCGTAAGGAAAGAGGCCCTTTCACGAATCTGAAGGACTTTATTACCCGCATGTCTGATAAAAAAGAGATGAATAAGCGGGCTATTGAGAACCTGATCAAAGCAGGAGCTCTGGATGGTCTGGGCGGTACGAGAAAACAGTTCATGAGTGTCTATGTGCAGATCGCGGACCATATTGCCCATGATAAAAAGAACAATCTGGCCGGACAGATCTCCCTGTTTGACATTGCAGGGGAAGAGGATAAGGAAGAATTTGATATCCGGATGCCGGATGTGGGCGAATACAATAAGGAGATGCTGCTGGGCTTCGAAAAAGAGGTGCTGGGTGTCTACGTCAGCGGTCATCCCCTGGAGGAATATCAGGAGCTGTGGCAGAACTGCATCAGCAATACTGCCGGGGATTTTGCCCTGGATGAAGAGACCGGAGAGGTGCAGTTAGTCAGGGACCAGGCCAATGCAATCATCGGAGGATTGATCGCGGACAAGACAGTAAAATACACCAAGAATGACAAGATCATGGCATTTTTGAATGTGGAGGATCTGATCGGTAATGTGGAAGTCGTGGTATTTCCACAGGTGTACGAGCGCTACAGCACCTTGCTTGTGGAGGATGCGAAGGTGTTTATCCGGGGCAGAGTATCCCTGGAAGAAGACAAGGACGGCAAGCTGATCTGCGACCAGATCATCAGTTTCGAGGATGCGCAGGCTGCGAGAGCGGCGAACCAGCCCCTGTTCCCCAGAAATTACGGAGGCCGGGGCGGCAGCAGCCGCGGCGGATCCTACGGAAACGGAAGTGGAAATGGCGGTGCCGGTGGATACCGGAATGCCGGGAACGGCTACGGACAATACCAAAATGACGGTATGAACAGCAGTAGTATGTCGGTGGGACAGACCGGTCAGGCAGCAGGACAAATGCAGCCCGGGCAGCGTACACAGGCAAATGGAACCCCTCAGAAAAAAGGCATGCCGGCGGGAGCCTGGATCCAGTTCCCTAATATGGAGGCCTATAAGACCAGAGAGCAGGAACTGCTGCAGGCCATTGCGGATTCCGACGGGGATGACGATGTGGTGATCTATCTGCGGGACATTAAAAATATTAAGATCCTGCCCCAAAATCTCCGGGTAAAAGCCGACGGGGCATTAATGGAAAAGCTTACATTGCTGTTCGGAAAAGAAAATGTTAAATTTATAACGAAACCTATTGAAAACCGCTCAAAAATAGATTAAAATAAGGAATCGAGAAGAGAAAACTATTCGTTCGTTTACTTAGGAGGTAACAGTCATGGCAAAAGAGATTAAGACGATCGGCGTATTGACCAGCGGCGGTGATGCACCGGGAATGAACGCTGCTATTCGTGCAGTTGTTCGTACAGCCATTGCAAGAGGACTGAAGGTTAAGGGAATCAAAAAAGGCTATCAGGGTCTTTTGAATGAAGAGATCATAGATATGGAAGCCAAGGACGTATCCGATATCATTCAGCGCGGTGGTACGATCTTAGGAACCGCACGTTGTCTGGAGTTCAAGGAAGCGGAAGGACAGAAGAAGGGTGCTGAGATCTGCAGAAAGCACGGTATCGACGGTATCGTTGTCATCGGCGGTGACGGTTCTTACCGTGGTGCACAGGCACTGTCCAGACTTGGTATTAATACCATCGGTCTTCCCGGAACCATCGACCTGGATATTGCATGTACCGAGTACACCATCGGTTTCGATACTGCTGTCAACACAGCAATGCAGGCAATCGACAAGGTTAAGGATACCTCTTCCTCTCATGAGAGATGCAGTATCATCGAGGTAATGGGCAGAAATGCCGGTTATATCGCTCTGTGGTGCGGTATTGCCAACGGTGCCGAGGATATCCTGCTTCCCGAGAAGTACGATTACAACGAACAGAATATTATCAATAATATCATTACCAACCGTAAGCATGGTAAGACCCATCATATCATCATCAATGCCGAGGGAATCGGACATTCCACTTCCATGGCCCGTCGTATCGAGGCTGCTACCGGTATTGAGACCCGTGCTACGATCTTAGGTTACATGCAGCGTGGCGGAAGCCCTACTGCCAAGGATCGTTACTATGCATCTATCATGGGTGCTTACGCAGTAGATATCATGCTGGAAGGCAAGACCAACCGTGTCGTAGGTTATCAGCACGGTGAGTTCATCGATTTCGATATCGAAGAGGCTTTGCAGATGCAGAAGGGCATCAATGAGTACCAGTTCGAGGTATCTCATCTGCTGTCCATCTAATTTAATTTAACAGTTCAGACTGCGAAGCAGGCACTTTTATAAATAAGAGTGTCTGAACGGATATGAAGACAAAGGCGTTTCCCATTGCGTGGAAACGCCTTTTTGACTATAATAAACTCATCCATAGAATGCATCACGACTGCTTGCAGGCAGGGGATCATTCTATGAGAGGAGTAAACAAACATAAGTAAGTAGGGCGATTAGCCCGGATTACGCATGCTTGTTATGGTTTCGAGAGTTCGCAGAACGGAGAAACCATATTATTATGATGTTTAGGAGCGGTTAGCAGACAGATATGATCACAAGCAACAACAATGCAAAAGTAAAACAGGTGGTGCAGTGGCAGACCAAGGCAAAGGAGCGCCGCAAGGATCACGTATTTCTGGCAGAAGGTGTCAGAATGTGTGAGGAGGCTCCGGTAAAAAACGTGCGGGAGGTCTACCTTACGGAAGAACTGGAGCAAAAGATCCGGCAGAATGCCCAGAACGGAGACACAGCATTCTGGGACAAATTGCAGCAGACCGGTTACGAGACCGTATCCCCGGAAGTCTTTGCCAAAATGGCGGATACCCAGACCCCCCAGGGCATTCTGACAGTGCTGGAACAGCCGGTCTATGACCTGACACAGCTGTTGGAACAGCCGGATCCTTTATTTCTGATACTGGAAAATCTGCAGGATCCGGGCAATCTGGGAACCATGATCCGTACCGGAGAAGGAGCAGGAATAACGGGTGTTATCATGAACAACCAGACGGTTGATATCTTTAATCCCAAGACCATCCGTGCCACCATGGGGTCTATTTTCCGGGTGCCTTTTGTCTACGTGCCGGATCTGGCACCGGTGCTGGAACAGATGCATGCAAAAGGTATCTACACCTATGCGGCACACTTGAAAGGACAGGAATACTACGATTCCTTTTCTTTCCGGGAGCCTACGGCGTTCCTCATCGGCAACGAAGGAAACGGCTTATCCAAGGAAATCTCCGACCAGGCAGGACAGTATCTCAAGATCCCCATGGAGGGCAGGGTGGAATCCCTGAATGCCTCCATTGCAGCGGCCCTTCTGATGTACGAGGCCCACAGACAGCGAAGCGCAAGACTGTAACTATCCCGGACCCATTTGCCTTATAGATATTATCAAATGCCAGGCATTCGATGCGCAGCCGATAATATTTACATGGCTCTGAATAATTATATAATAATGATGCCAGGGTCAAAAGGTCTAAGCCCACATGAGCTTGCTCATAGGTGGGTGAAAGACCTTAGGACCCGCCCCGATATGAGCATAAAAGTGGGATGATAATCCCACGATATGCGAATATTGGGTAGGATTGTGGGAGTGCGTAGCACGGAACAATCCGTAGGCATCAAAGTCGGGGGCTTTTGACCCCGACACCATAATAATAGAAGAAAGACAGAACAGGAGGAAAGATATCATGAAGATCGGATTTATCGGACTGGGAAATATGGCCACTGCCATGATCGGAGGAATGTTGCAAAAAGGAATTGCAGCTCCGGAGGACATCATTGGTTCAGCCAGAACGGAAACAACAGTGGAAAAAGTTAAAACAAAATTTAATATTAACACAACAACGGATAACAAAATCGTAGCGGCACAGGCAGACATTCTGTTCCTGGCAGTGAAACCCATCTTTTTCCCGGAGGTGATCGACCAGATCAAAGATGTCGTGGCAGAGGATACCCTGATCGTCAGCATTGCGGCAGGAAGAACTCTGGACTATCTGAAAGAGGCTTTCGGCAGACCGGAGTTGAAGCTGATCCGCTGCATGCCCAATACTCCGGCACTGGTACTGGAAGGCTGCACCGGCGTTTGTGCGGAAGAAAACGTCACGGAGGAAGACATGGAGCAGGTACTGGCACTGTTACGTTCCTTCGGCATTGCCAGTGTGGTACCGGAACGGCTGATGGATGTAGTCGTAGGTGTCAGCGGTAGCTCCCCGGCCTATGTGTTCATGTTCATTGAAGCCATGGCAGACGAGGCAGTAGCCGCCGGAATGCCCAGAAAACAGGCTTATGAATTCGCGGCACAATCCGTCCTTGGCAGTGCCAGGATGGTGCTGGAGACCGGCAGACATCCCGGAGAACTGAAGGACATGGTGTGCTCCCCCGGTGGAACCACGATCCAGGCAGTCAAGGTACTGGAGGAAAAAGGCATGCGCGCCGCTGTCATGGATGCCATGGATGCCTGCATTGAGAAGTCCAAAAGCATGTAGTGACAGTTCGACCATGAACAGAGTCGAGAGCAAAAATCATGTTAACATGATTTTGCGAATGGCGCAAGCCGAGCTGGCATGGCTAAATAGCGCCCAAAGTCCCAAAACTTGACAAAAATTTTGTCATCTGTTATGATATCTCGCGTAACAAATTTAATATTTTTGTAACAAACCGGTGAAAATCTTAATAATTTCAGCATATACTATTCACTGGTGAGATCCACAGGTATCACACCCATCGGGGAATCTTCCTGTGGGAAAGGCGTGTATCAAGATGACAAAAAGCAGAAGAATGCTGGTTGTATGCGTAGGACTGCTCTGTTCTCTCTTCCTGAGCATGCAGATGAGCATGACCGCACAGGCGGGCAATACAAAAAATTATGTAAATGATCTGAACGGTGGTATCGCATCCATCCTGGATCCCGGTTCCAGGAACAGCACTGAGGTGATCAACGCTACGGTGAAGGAACTGAACCTGACCTTACCGGCAGAGGAAGAGATCAGTTCCGGTCTGGTCATGGCGAACGTAAGGGATGCCGTGAATGTAAGAAGCGATGCCAGCGAGGAAGCATCCAAGGTCGGTAAACTCTACAAGGACTGTGGGGGTACCATCCTGGAGCGTAAGGACGGCTGGACCAAGATCCAGTCCGGCACTCTGATCGGCTGGGCAAAGGACGAATATCTCCTGTTCGGAGATGACGCCAGAGCACTGGCCAACGATGTAGGCAGGATGATCGCACAGATCAATACGGAGACCCTCCGTGTGAGAACGGAAGCGGATCAGGAAGCCGGTGTCCTGGGACTTCTTCCCAAGGGAGACATCGCAGATGTAGTAGACAACAGCAACCCGGAATGGGTCTGTATTGACTACGAAGGCGCAGACGGTTATGTGGCTGCGGAATATGTAACTGTAGATTTCCAGATCGACTCCGGTGAGACACTGGAGGAGATCAAGGCAAGAGAAGCCGCAGAGCGTGAAGCAAAGCGTCACGTCAACTACGGCGAATATACCACCGATGCGGATACCACGCAGCTGCTGGCCGCACTGGTACAGTGTGAAGCAGGCTGTGAAAGCTACGAAGGCCAGCTGGCGGTAGCGTCCGTAGTTATGAACCGTGTAAGAAGCGGAGCATATCCCAATAGTATCCACGGTGTTATCTACGCCTCCGGACAGTTTACTCCAGCACTGAACGGTAAGGTAAATACCGTATACGAATCCGGCAGGATCTCCGCAAGCTGTGTTCAGGCAGCCCAGGAAGCCATCTCCGGTGTCTCCAATGTAGGAGACATGACCCACTTCAGACGTAACAACGGCCGTGACGGACTGGTCATCGGTAACCACGTCTTCTACTAAGTGGCACACAAAAGAACAGCGCATACAACAGAGACGGTATCCCGGAACAGGGGTACCGTCTTTTAACGTACAGGCAGGAGCCGATCCGCCGGATGAAATGAGGAATGAGAAGAGCACAATAGAATCCCGTATCGTGCACCAATAGCTGTTGTCACAGAAGAATATTTGTAGTACACTGGATACAACTACAAAACCAAAGGAGTGATCACATGAGTGAAATGGTAACCTTGTGGCTTGTGGTATTGATCGTATCGATCGGTGTGGAGGTCGCCACTCTGGGACTGACGAGCATCTGGTTCGCCGGAGGCGCCGTTGTGGCAGTGATTGCCGCCGCATTGCAGGCACCGATCTGGTTGCAGATCCTGTTATTTTTTGCAGTGTCTCTGCTGCTGTTATTTTTCACCAGACCTGTCGCAGTCAGATATTTCAACAAAGACCGCGTAAGGACGAATGTGGAAAGTATGATCGGCAGACAGGCAATCGTGACCAGTGAGATCGACAATCTGCAGGGCATCGGACAGGTAACGGTGGGCGGCCAGGAGTGGAGCGCCAGAACCGAAAAAGACGGACTGAATCTACAGCCCGGAACGGTGGTAGACATCATGGCAGTCAGTGGTGTCAAGCTGATCGTCAAGGTGGATCCGCAGATGACGAAGGTCACCGGGGAAGTACCGGAGTCACAGAATTAAGAATCGTGTAACACGGATACATGAGGGAAAAGCGCGTACAGAGGTACGCAGCGTACACGAATGTACGCAGAAGGAGGAAAAATGGTAGCATTAATCATTATTGTCGTTTTAGTATTATGGATCTGTGTATCCTGTATCAAGATCGTGCCTCAGGCACAGGCCTACGTGATCGAACGTCTGGGTGCTTATCAGTCCACCTGGAATGTAGGATTCAATCTGAAGATCCCGTTCATCGATAAGGTAGCCAGAAAAGTCAATTTAAAAGAGCAGGTAGCGGATTTCCCACCCCAGCCCGTAATCACCAAGGATAACGTAACCATGCGGATCGATACCGTAGTCTTTTACCAGATCACAGATCCCAAGCTGTTCACCTACGGTGTAGAGAATCCCATGATGGCTATTGAGAATCTGACCGCCACCACCCTGCGTAATATCATCGGTGACCTGGAACTGGACCAGACCCTGACTTCCCGTGAGACCATCAACACCAAGATGCGTGCGGCACTGGATATCGCCACCGATCCCTGGGGTATCAAGGTCAACCGTGTGGAGCTGAAGAACATCATCCCTCCCGCAGAGATCCAGAATGCCATGGAGAAGCAGATGAAGGCAGAGCGTGAGAGACGTGAAGCCGTTACCCGTGCAGAAGGTGAGAAGAAGGCTAAGATCCTGGAGGCAGAAGGTGCCAAGGAGTCCGCAATCCTTCGTGCAGAGGCAGATAAGCAGGCAGCCATCCTTCGTGCGGAAGCTGAGAAGGAGAAGATGATCCGCGAGGCAGAAGGTGAAGCCGAAGCCATCCTCAAGGTACAGCAGGCAAATGCCGACGGTATCAAGATGCTGAAGGAAGCAGGCGCAGATGCCGCAGTCCTGAAGTTAAAGAGCCTGGAAGCTTTTGAAAAGGTAGCTGACGGCCAGGCCACCACCATCCTGCTGCCCGCAGAGCTGCAGGGCATTGCCAGCGTGGCAGAGACCTTCAAGGCAGCCGCAGGCAAAAAGGCAGAATAAGTAAACTAAAAAACGATAAACCAAAGCCACTTTCCGGGAAATACGGAGGGTGGCTTTTTTATGTCGGATTCACAAAAAACAATGACGGGGGATAAACGCGAGGGGTTGAAAAACACAGAATAATGAAGTATATTGATTACATATAGCTTGTTACAGGCAACGTTCGTAACAGGGATATCAATGGACAAAATCAGAAAACAGAGGCTGCGGGCGCAAGGCCGGAAAGCTTCGGAAAAGAGGAGTATTATGGATTTAAAGGGACGCGATTTTTTGAAATTACTGGACTTTACACCGGAAGAGATCGAATATCTGCTGGATCTGGCGGCAGACCTGAAGGATAAGAAGAAAAAAGGAATCCCCGTAGATACTCTCCGAGGCAAGAATGTAGCGCTGATCTTTGAGAAGACCAGTACCCGTACCAGATGTGCTTTTGAAGTGGCAGCCCATGATCTGGGAATGGGAACGACTTATCTGGATCCCACCGGATCCCAGATCGGCAAAAAGGAAAGCATTGCCGATACTGCCAGAGTACTGGCAGGCATGTTCGAGGGTATCGAATATCGTGGCTTCGGACAGGATATTGTGGAGGAACTGGCAAAATATTCCAAGGTGCCCGTATGGAACGGCCTGACCAACGAATTCCATCCCACCCAGATGCTGGCAGACCTTCTGACCATACGTGAACATTTCGGACATCTGAAGGGAATCCGTATGACTTACATGGGAGACGCCCGTTACAACATGGGTAACTCTCTGATGGTAGCCTGCGCGAAGATGGGCATGCACTTTACCGCATGTACCACCGCAAAATATTTCCCGGCGAAGGAGCTGGTAGCGGAGTGTGAGGCCATTGCGGCACAGACCGGCGGCAGTATTACCCTGACCGAGGATGTGAAGGCGGGCACGAAGGATGTGGACGTGATATACACTGACGTGTGGGTATCCATGGGCGAGCCCGACGAAGTATGGACCGAGCGTATTAAGGAGCTGTCTCCTTATCAGGTGAATAAAGCAGTCATGGACAATGCCGGCGAGCAGGCCATTTTCATGCACTGTCTTCCTGCATTCCATGATCTGAAGACCAAGATCGGTGCTCAGATGGGTGAGCGTTTCGGCATCACCGAGATGGAAGTGACCGATGAAGTATTTGAATCCGGCCAGTCTCTGGTGTTTGAAGAGGCTGAGAACCGTATGCATACGATTAAGGCAGTGATGGCGGCGACTTTATGAGTATGAAAGCAAAGATTTTAGAGCTTCTTCGGGAAAAGAAGGATCGGGTGGCAGCAGGAGCACCGGAAAGCGAGGCCTATGTCTCCGGGCAGGAGCTCTGCGAGCAGTTCGGTGTATCGAGAACTGCGGTATGGAAAGCCATCGGACAACTGAAAAAAGAAGGCTATGTCATTGAAGCGGTACAGAACCGCGGCTACCGTCTGCTGGATCAGACGGAGGAAGTCTACAACCAGGCGGATATCCAGAGCAGATTAAAGACGAAATGGGTGGCACATCCTTTACAGTTTTTTGACAGTATCGATTCCACCAATATCCGTGCCAAACTGGAAGCGGAACAGGGCGCGGAGAGCGGCCTGTTGGTGGTGTCGGATATGCAGAGCGCCGGACGCGGCAGAAGAGGCCGGGGCTGGGAGAGCCCCGCAGGGACAAATATTTATTACACCCTGATGTTAAAACCGGATTTTTCATCGGACTGTGCACCGATGCTGACGTTAGTCATGGCACTGGCGGTGGCGAAGGGCATCCGGCAGACACTGCGCCGCGACAGCGAAGAGGCAGCAGCCAAAGTCGGGATCAAATGGCCCAACGACATTGTGGTGGACGGGAAAAAAGTCTGCGGCATTCTCACGGAGATGAGCATGGAGCAGGGGTATATCCAGCATATTGTGATTGGTGTGGGCATCAATGTGCGTAAACAGGAATTCCCGGAAGAGATCCGGGACCGGGCAGCAGCCATTGATGAACAATGCGGCTTCCGCATTTCCCGCAGTCAGCTGATTGCGGATATTATGGAAGCCTTCGAGGAAGATTACGAGATCTTTTTACGGACCCATGATCTGAAAGGCCTGCGGGCATCCTATGCGGAACTTCTGGTAAATCAGGACAGGGAAGTCTGCGTATTGGATCCCAAGGGTGAATACCGCGGCATTGCCAGAGGTATCAACGACCAGGGAGAGCTTCTGGTGGAGCGTCAGGACGGTACCGTGGAGGAAGTCTATGCCGGAGAAGTATCGGTCCGCGGCATTTATGGGTACGTGTAGGTATGTACAGCATTTTCCGGGATGGCAGAAGGCAGGACGGACAGCCGGATGGAAAGACCGGAATAAAAAGACCGGAACAGATAGTCCGTGACAGAATTGAGACAGAACAGGATATAGAAGTATGGACGAGAACAAGATCGTACTCTGCGGCGCCAACGCCTATGAGAAGAAATATTATTTTAACGAAGAACAATTTAAGATGATTCCGGATTCCATCAAGCAGGAGCTGCATGTGATCTGCGTGCTCTTCACCGAGGAAGTGGGCGGTGTCTTTACCATTGCCTTTGAGGAGGATGGAAATGTGGTCATGGAGACCAATGCGGATGATGATGACATCTATTATGATGAGATCTCTTCCGGACTGTTGATCTCTGAGATCCGTAGGAACAGACAGGAGCTTTTCGAGTCCCTGAGTCTGTATTACCGTGTGTTTATCAAAAAAGAAGATGTATCCGCATTGCTGGATGAGGAGGACGATGAATGATTTTTGTCATTGATGTAGGCAACACGAATATGACCATGGGTGTCTTTCAGGGGAAAAAGCTGGAAGCCACCTTCCGGATCATGACGAAGACCCCCAGAACCTCAGATGAATACGGGATCATGATCACCCAGCTGCTAAAAAATAACGGTATCGAAGTGACGGACATTGAGGGAGTCATCATTGCCAGCGTAGTGCCGGATGTGATGCATTCCCTGACCAGTTCCATCATCCGTTATCTCAAGACAAAACCACTGATCGTGGGCCCCGGTGTGAAGAGCGGCATCAAGGTCGCTACCGAGGATCCCCGGGCCATCGGTGCGGACCGTATCGTGGATGCGGTGGCAGCTTATGTGAAATACGGCGGACCGGTGCTGGTACTGGATTTCGGTACGGCGACCACCTATGATCTGATCACGGAGGACGGACGTTTTACTGCAGGAATCACTGCTCCCGGTATCCGGATCAGTTCGGAGGCTCTGTGGAAAGAGACGGCGAAGCTGCCGAATATTGAGATCCGTAAGCCGAAGACCATCCTGGCACAGGAGACCATTACCAGTATGCAGGCAGGACTCATGTACGGTCAGATCGGCCAGACGGAATACATTATCCGCAAGGTAAAGGAAGAGAGCGGGCTTGCGGAGCTGAAGGTCGTGGCCACCGGAGGCTTAGGCCGTGCCATTGCGGACGAGACCGACAGCATTGATATCTATGACAGTTCTCTGACACTGGATGGACTGCGGATCATCTACGACAAGAACAGACGTTGATAGGGGAATGACATGATAAAGCTGGAAAAAGCAGCAACAAAGATTATGGCAGCCATCGGAACAGCAGTAATGCTGTTCCTGCTGTTTTATTCCTGGAAATATACGAAGAGGCTGGTGGAACCGGAATATTATCTGGATGAAAAAGACAGTATCCTCTGGAATGCTCTTGTCGGCGTAGTGCTGGTGGCGGTATGCGGGGCTCTGTCCGGAGTGATGAAAAAGATCCCGGAGTGGGCACTGCATCTGCTGGCAGTTCTGGGAGCTGTGACAGCAGTGATTCTAGGGATAAGGCTTGCGATGGCCGCCGGAGCGGAGAGCATTGCGGATCAGTATTATGTGCAAAGAGCAGCTATGGCACTGGTGGACGGTGATGCGGAATGGGTGCTGGCACAGGATTACTATGGTATCTATCCGTTCCAGCTGGGACTGGCGGAGATCTTCGCCTTAATCTTCCGTGTGGCAGGCTCCACGGAACGGCTCGTGATCCAACAGGTACAGGCGGTCTGCGGAGGCATCACGCTGTATGTTGGATTTAGGATCGTGCGGGAACTGTCGGGAAGCAGGGCAGCGGAACTGCTGTATCTTGTGGCGGAGCTTTTGTTCCTGCCGGTGTATTGCTATGCTTTGTTTATCTATGGTGAGAGTATCGGAACCTGCAGTGTCCTGTGTGCCATCTGGTGTTACCTGATGGCCAACCGGCCGGAGGGAAAGGTGTGGCAGAAGGGACTGCTGTGGAGTGCCGTCGCGTTGTTCATGGGACTGGCGTATGCGACCAGAAATGTATTGCTGGTGGTATGGATCGCCATGGTCATCATGCAGATCCTGGTGCTGCTTCGCAGTAAAAAATGGCAGGGGCTGCCGGCTCTCTGCGTGGTGCTGGCAGTCATGCTGCTGGGGAAAACGACTCTCTGTCACATGGCGGAAGGACAGCTTGACCGGGAATATGGTTCCGGTGCTCCGTATGTTCTGTGGGTTGCCATGGGAATGCAGGAGAATCCCGACGCCCTGAAGGGGCCGGGAACCTACAATGACTATAATCTGGACACTTATCTGCAGGCCGGGTATGACAGCATAGAGGCAGCAGAAGTGGCCAAAGGAGATATCAGGCAGTGTCTGGCAAAATGGCAGGAGGATCCCGTGGCAGCCGTTACGTTTCTCAAGGAGAAACTGCTGATCCAGTGGATCGAGCCTACTTATTGCAGCTTTAACCAGACCAGATACCAGTACCGGCCGCAAGGCTGGGTGGAAGACCTCTATACCGGACAGGCCAATGAAAGAGCACTGGCATTCCTGAACCGTTTTCAGGGAATGGTATATCTGGCGGTTTTCGGGTATTATTTGAGGATCCTGTTGGGAAAACTGAAAGGTGTACAGGTACTTCCGGGGATTATTTTTCTGGGCGGCTTTTTCATTACGATCCTCTGGGAGGCCAAGAGCCGTTATGTGTTTCCCTATATCGTCATGATCCTTCCCAGCGCGGCATGCAGTATGGAGTATTACGGCCGTCTGCTGGCGGGTGGCATCGGGAGGATCGCAGGCGGTATTGTGAGTAGTAGGGAAAGGAAACAGAAACAAAAAGAAATAGGAAGGACAGCATGAAAAAATTACAGATTGGTAATGTGACCCTGGACAACCCGGTGATCCTGGCACCCATGGCGGGAGTATCCGACCTGCCGTTCCGCCTGCTTTGCAGGGAGATGGGAGCGGCGCTGGTGTGCATGGAAATGGTCAGTGCCAAAGCCATATATTATAACAATAAAAATACGGACAGTCTCATGGAGATCCATCCCGAGGAAGTGCCGGCTTCCCTGCAGCTGTTCGGCTCAGATTCCCAGATCCTTGCGGAGATGGCAAAACGGATCGAGGAACGTCCTTTTTCCATACTGGATCTGAATATGGGCTGCCCGGTGCCGAAGGTCGTGAACAACGGCGAAGGCTCCGCGCTGATGAAGGATCCGAAGCTGGTGGAGCAGATTCTGACCGCACTGGTAAAGGCCATCAACAAGCCGGTGACAGTGAAGATCCGAAAAGGCTTCGACGATGACCATGTCAATGCCGTGGAGATCGCGAAGATCGCGGAAGCCTGTGGTGTGGCAGCGGTGGCGGTGCACGGACGGACGAGAGCCCAGTACTACAGCGGACAGGCAGACTGGGATATCATCGCACAGGTGAAGGATGCAGTGAAGATTCCAGTGATCGGCAACGGGGATGTGGACAGCCCGGAAAAAGCAAAAGCCATTCTGGAACAGACCGGCTGCGATGGTGTCATGATCGGTCGGGCGGCAGAAGGAAATCCCTGGATTTTCCGGGAGGTGGTATCCTATCTGGAAAACGGTACGATCCCGGCAAGACCCACGAACCGGGAGAAGCGGGAAATGATCCTGCGCCATGCGGCATTGCAGCTGGAATACAAGGGAGAATACACCGGTGTCCGGGAGATGCGCAAGCACCTGTCCTGGTATACGGTGGGAATGCCCCATTCCGCTCATTTCCGCCAGACCATCAATACCATGGAGAAAATGGACGAACTGATCCGGGGAGTGCAGGAAATCTTTCCGGACGAAGTGTAGTGCGGATTTTGGATACAGCAATGCATTATGAGGCAGACCTTGCATGATATGATGTTGTGCGCGGTGTGGTGCATATAATTGGGATGACTGCATACAATGAAGCATGGACACTATTTTGTATCTTTATCCGGCGCGACGGACAGCGATGTGCGGGACACCGCCGGAGGAAAAAGCGGAACTGCGCCGGGGAAAACTGAAGAAATTTTTGCCCTTCCTGTGGAAAAAGGGAGAAGACCGGCGCCCTGTGGTGACTGTGAGCCGGACGGAATATTTTTTCCCGGACTATCATCTGGTCAGAGTGTCGGTAGCCAGAACGGAAGGTATGGAAGAAAAACAGGCGGAACTGGCACTCACGGAGCTAAAGCTCACGGAGCTAAAGCTCCGGGAACAATTACAGGAACTGACAGAGGATCCGGATCACACCTATGTGGTGTGCCGTGAGCCTCTTTCTTTTTATTTCGGAAGGGAATTCCGGGATTATCTGCAACAGGAGTGGATCGAACATCTGCTGCGCTACGGGGAGAGACCGGGCGGCTATCCGGCGTGGCCGGATCTGGTCCTGCTGGGGAGAAATCCGTATCTGCCTTATGTCGTGCTCCGCTATGCTGCCAGATTGCAGAGCATGAAATGGTATCTTACGGAAAGAGAATACCGGGAGGAGGAAGAGTGGCTGACCGGGGAACTGGAGGATGAGTACGGTCTGATCCCGGAGATCCGGCTGCTTGCGGAAAATGCGGACTACGGACGAGTACGGCTGCAGGGGACGAAACCCTGCGTGGTACTGGATTTTTGCGACAATGAAAAGGTCTACGGCGGCGGGCTGGCAGCGGGCAGCGTCTGGCTGGATTTTCCGGCATCGGAGGAAAAGGAACGCCGTGTCACGTCCGGATGTCCGCAGATCCGTTATTTTTCCATGAAAAAAGAGTGGAAAGACCCGCGAAAAGCCTTGGAATACCTTGACACCATCAGTAAAAATGGGTATAATAACTCGGTTGATTAGGCTAGTATAGTTGCCGGGAGTGTCGGTAACGCAAAATATAGAAAACAGGAAGGTGCGGTATCATGCAGGAAAAGAAAAACATTTTGACCTACGAAGGCCTCAGAAAATATGAGGATGAGTTACATGATCTGAAAGTGGTAAAACGTCAGGAAGTTGCCCAGAAGATCAAGGAAGCAAGAGAGCAGGGAGACCTGTCCGAGAACGCTGAGTACGATGCAGCGAAGGATGAGCAGAGAGACATCGAAGCCCGTATCGAAGAGCTGGAGAAGATCCTGAAGAACGCAGAAGTCGTAGTCGAGGATGAAGTAGATCTGGATAAGATCAACATCGGCTGCCAGGTCAAGATCCTGGATATTGAATACAGCGAAGAGCTGGATTACAAGATCGTAGGTTCCACCGAGGCGAACAGCTTAAAGGGCAAGATCTCCAACGAGAGCCCCGTAGGTAAGGCACTGATCGGCCATAAGGTCGGCGATACCGTTGAAGTAGAGACACCCGCAGGTGTATTCTCATATAAGATTTTGGAGATCCAGAGAAGTAACGTTGAGTAAGTAAGACAGAGTAAGGAGTGGAAAAAAGTGGCAGATACACAGAACACAAATGTACAGGAGCAGGATATTCATCAGCTGCTTAAGGTAAAGCGCGAGAAGCTGGCTAACCTGCAGCAGGCAGGCAAGGATCCTTTTCAGATCACCAAATATGATGTGACCCATCACAGCACCGATATCAAGAATAATTTCGAAGAACTGGAAGGCAAGACCGTCCGTATCGCCGGACGTGTAATGTCCAAACGTGTCATGGGTAAGGCATCCTTCTGTAATGTACAGGATCTGCCCGGCAACATCCAGGTATATGTAGCAAGAGACAGCATCGGAGAAGAGTCCTATGCGGATTTCAAGAAGTACGATGTGGGCGATATCGTAGGTATCGAGGGTGAAGTCTTCAAGACCAAGACCGGCGAGACCTCCATACATGCGGCAAAGGTAACACTGCTGTCCAAGAGCTTACAGATCCTGCCTGAGAAGTTCCACGGCCTGACCAATACCGATATCCGTTATCGTCAGCGTTATACCGACCTGATCATGAATCAGGACGTTAAGGATACTTTCGTAAAGCGTTCTAAGATTATCAGTGCCATCCGCCGTTATCTGGACGGACAGGGTTTCCTGGAAGTAGAGACTCCCATGCTGGTATCCAATGCCGGCGGTGCAGCTGCAAGACCTTTCGAGACCCACTACAATGCACTGGATGAGGACGTGAAGCTGCGTATCTCCCTGGAGCTGTACCTGAAGAGACTGATCGTCGGCGGCATGGAGCGTGTCTTCGAGATCGGCCGTGTATTCCGTAACGAAGGTCTGGACACCAGACACAATCCGGAATTCACACTGATGGAGCTGTACCAGGCATACACCGACTATTACGGAATGATGGATCTGACTGAGAACATGTTCCGCTATGTGGCACAGGAAGTATGCGGTACTACCGTGATCCCTTATGCAGAAGAGACCATCGACCTGGGCAAGCCTTTCGAGAGACTGACCATGGTAGATGCTGTCAAGAAATACGCAGGCGTTGACTTCGACCAGATTCCCGATACCGCTGCTGCGAAGAAGCTGGCAGACGAGAAGGGCGTACACTACGAAGAGCGTCATGCCAAGGGCGATATCCTGAACCTGTTCTTCGAGGAGTTCGTAGAAGAGCATCTGATCCAGCCCGTATTCATTATGGACCATCCGGTAGAGATCTCTCCTCTGACCAAGAGAAAGCCGGATAAGCCCGATTATGTAGAGCGTTTCGAACTGTTCATCTATGGACGTGAGATGTGTAACGCTTATTCCGAATTAAATGATCCCATCGACCAGAGAGAGCGTTTCAAGGCGCAGGAAGCTGCACTGGCAGCAGGCGATGAGGAAGCCAATACGACCGATGAAGATTTCATGAACGCACTGGAGATCGGTATGCCTCCTACCGGCGGTATCGGTTACGGTATCGACCGTCTGGTAATGCTGCTGACCAACTCTCCTGCGATCCGTGATGTTCTGCTCTTCCCGACAATGAAGAGCTTGGATAAATAAACCTAGTGTTTATGCGGGGTTGAGGCATTTGAGTACGTCAAAGGACGCATTAAAAGACGTATTTTGGCATAGTCATTTACATCAGTATGAAAGAGTACACAATCTGAAAAGAAAAAGATTCAATCAAATATGAACTACTAAGAGGACATTTTCTAAAGAAATTTAGAAGATGTCCTCTTTTTTGCGTTATGGAGAAAATACGTCATTTGTTATGAAGTCAAAGTGAAAGGAGCACAGCAATGAATGAATCAAAGAAGAAAGATAGATATGAGGATGCAAAAAAGTTTGTAAGATATTCAGATGGTGCAAAGATGTACAGTATGGGAATGACAAAATTTCAAGAAGTGGCTAAGGATGCCAAGGCTTGTTATAAAATT